>Ga0207646_10000387_pt1 | contig 59178 bp, 29 predicted proteins | sample KBSK5502metaG_FD_184343 | JGI IMG/M metagenome (GOLD analysis project Ga0207646, IMG submission 184343) | Corn, switchgrass and miscanthus rhizosphere microbial communities from Kellogg Biological Station, Michigan, USA - KBS K5-50-2 metaG... | ecosystem: Host-associated > Plants > Roots >... | reverse complement strand
AGATCGTTTACGAATGCATGACCTTGATTTATACAACGTTATTTTAGGAGTCTGTGCTGGACTCTGGAATTTTAGGTTAAGTTGTTGAGCGTAAACATCACAACAACTCTATTACTTTTTTTCATGACTAACCTGGCAGGAACGCCATGAAGAAGGAGTCCAGAGCCGTGCCGAAAAAGACCGCTCGTCAGACCAAGCCGTCCGCCAGTGCAATCGCGTCCGATCCGATGGCAGAAGCGGAAAGGCGGATTGCCGAGGCGCGCCGACAGAACGCCACCGATTTGGATTTATCTGGTCTCGGACTCACGGAAGTGCCTGCCGCGCTAGGCGAGTTGCAGCAGCTTGGAAAGCTTAATCTCGGCAGCAATCAACTGCGGGAAGTGCCCGCCACGCTAGGCGAGTTGCGGCAGCTTCAAGAGCTTAATCTCTACGGCAATCAACTGCGGGAAGTGCCCGCCACGCTGGGCGAGTTGCGGCAGCTTCAACGGCTTTATCTCAGCAACAATCAACTGCGGGAAGTGCCTGCCACGCTAGGCGAGTTGCGGCAGCTTCAAGAACTTTTGCTCCCCACTAATCAACTGCGGGAAGTGCCCGCCGCGCTGGGCGAGTTGCGGCAGCTTCAATGTCTCTTTCTCGAAAACAATCAACTGCGGGAAGTGCCCGCTGCGCTGGGCGAGTGCAAGAAGCTGACACATCTCTTCCTTCACGGAAATCCCGACCTCGGCATTCCGGCAGAAATCTTGGGGCCGAGGTGGCAAGAGGTCTATACTTATCCAAACCCCGCACAGCCCGCGAATCCGGCAGACATCCTCGATTATTACTTCCGCCCCAAACGCCCGCTGCTCGAAGCCAAATTGATTCTAGTCGGGCGCGGCGCGGTGGGCAAAACGTCGCTGGTCAACCGGCTAGTTCACAACACGTTCGGCCAGGAGAAGAAGACCGAGGGCATCAAGATCACTCGCTGGGATGTGCCGCTGCCCGGCGGCGACGAGGCGCATCTGAACGTCTGGGATTTCGGCGGGCAGGAGATCATGCACGCGACGCATCAATTCTTCCTCACGCGGCGCAGCCTCTACCTGCTGGTGCTGAGCGGGCGCGAAGGCAGCGCGGATCAGGATGCCGAATACTGGTTGAAGCTGATCGAAAGTTTCGGCGGCGAATCGCCCGCGCTGGTCGTGCTCAACAAACAACGCGAACATCCCTGCGAGGTGAACCAGCGCCAGTTGCAGGGCAAATACCCCTTCATTCGCGGCTTCCTCAAGACCGATTGCGATGACTGTTTGGGCATTGATGAATTGCACCGCCGCCTCAAAGACGAGATCAACGCGCTGCCGCACCTGCGCGACGGGTTCCCGTCGGAATGGTTCGCCGTCAAAGATCATCTGCCCCGGTTGCGCAAAAACTTCGTCAGCTTCGACGAATACCGCAAAGCGTGCCGCCGGTTGAAAGTGAAATCTGAGGCCGAGCAGAACCTGCTGGGGCGATACCTGCACGATCTGGGCGTGATGCTCAATTTCCGCGAAGACGAGCGGTTGCAGGACACGCACGTGCTGAAACCGCATTGGGTGACCGAAGGGATTTACACCATCCTCAACGCTCCGCAACTGGCCGGCAAATACGGCGAATTGCGCGTGCGCGATCTGAAGACGATTCTGCCCGCCAAAGACTACCCGGTGAACATGCATACGTTCGTGCTCGACCTGATGAAAAAGTTCGAGCTGTGCTTTACGTTTCCCGACAGCGACACGCACTACCTGATCCCCGAACTGCTCGGCATCCAGGAGCCGGAAGCGGCGGCGGAATTCAAACCGGCGGGGTGTCTGAACTTCCGCTACGAATATGAGGTGCTGCCCGAAGGCTTGCTGCCGCGCTTCATCGTGCGCACGCACAGCTTGAGTGAAGGCGAACACCGCTGGCGCACGGGCGTCATTCTGCGCTTTGAAGAAGGGCGCGCGCTGGTCAAAGCCGATGTGGTGGACAAGAAAGTCTTCATTCACGTGACGGGTCAGGCGGAAGCGCGCCGCCGCTTGCTGGCCGTCATCCGCTCGGATTTTGAGCGCATCCACAGTGATCTGAAATTCAAGCCGGCGGAACTGGTACCGTTGCACGAACACCCCGACGAAGCGGTGACGTATCAGGAGTTACTGGTCTATGAGCAGAACGGCATGAAGACATTTCCCAAAGTCATTGGCAAGACAGTCATTCAGGTGGGCGTGCAGCAACACCTCAACGGCGTCGACCTCGCCGGCACGCGCCGCCGTGAAGACCGCCGCGAAGAGTTGGCGGAAATGCGCGAAGAACCAATCCGCGTCTTCATCAGCTACGCGCACAAGGATGAGCGGTTCCGTTTGGCGTTGGAGCCGCATCTGAAATTGCTGCAACGGCAGCGGCTGATTGCGACCTGGCACGACCGGTTGATCAAGCCGGGTGCGGAATGGAAAGATGTGATTGACGCCAACTTGGAACACGCGAAGATCATTTTGCTGCTGGTCAGCGCCGATTTCATGGCGTCGGATTATTGCTGGGAGATCGAGATGAAACGCGCGCTGGAACGGCACGAGCAGGGCGAGGCGCGGGTGATCCCGGTCATCATCCGCGAGGCCAAATGGGACGCCGCGCCGTTCGCCAAGCTGCAAGCGTTGCCGGAGAAGGGCAAGGCGGTGGATTTGTGGAAGAAGAAAGATCAGGCGTGGCGCAGCGTGGCGGATGGCGTTGAGAAGGTGGCGGCGGAGTTGCGGAAGAAGAAAGATGCGCGCCCCGGCTGATTGCCGGCCGGCGGCGGCGTGTCGGGCTAACTCCAGGAAGCCGCAGTCAGGCGGCAGTAATCAGCCTGCCGGGCCACTCGCGTTACCGCTGCGCTGCCAGTGGTGATGGCCATTGCTTCAGATCGCTTTCGATCCGCGGCTTTAAGTCAGGGTTCAAGGCCAACCCCCGCGCGAAGTCTTGGTCGGCTTCCGCCGGTTGGCCCAGCCGCCAGCGAGCCAGACCGCGATTGATCCAGGCGGCGGCCATTTGCGGATTGAGGGCGATGGCCTGGTTGCAATCGGCGAGCGCGCCCGCAAGATCACCGGTTCTCAAACGTGCGCTGCCGCGATTGTTCCAAGCTTCGGCCAGGCGCGGATCGAGTTTGAGCGCCCGGTCGTAATCGCTGAGCGCTCCGCGCAGATCGCCCTGCTCCTGCCGGGCGAAGCCGCGATTGGTCCAGGTTGAAGCGAGGTGAGGGTCGAGCTTGAGCGATTGATTATAGTCGCTGATGGCGCCAGCGAAATCGCCTAGGTCGTGCTTGGCGTTGCCGCGATTGCTCCAGGCGCAGGCGTCGCGCGGATCAAGGGTCACTGCCCGTGTGCCATCGGCGAGCGCCCCGGCCAGATCGCCCTGAGAGCGGCGGAGCTGACTGCGCAAACTCCAGCCGGCGGAGAGGCGTGGATCGAGTTCGAGCGCGCGGTTGCAATCAGCCAGCGCTAGTTCGCGGTCGCCTTTAGCTGAGCGGACGATGGCGCGATTGAGATAAGCCCAGGCCAGGTGCGGGTCGAACGAGATCGCCAGCGTGTAATCGCTGATCGCGCGCTCGAACTCGCCTTGCGTGTACGAATCGTTGGCGCGCTTGATGTAGGACCAGGCCGACTCGGTGCGCGAAGTTAAGCTTTGCGCGGCGGCGGCACTTGGCAGCAGGAGCATCAGCGCGATGATCAGCATCGCAGGCAGGCGTGTGTGCATAGTTGTATCTCCTCGGCAAATGTCCGACAAGCTGCCAGCTTGTCGCGATCTCGATAGGACGTCTCGCGGAGTCAACGACAAGCTGGCAGCTTGTCGGACGGCGGCGCGGCGTTCTTTTCATCGTTTCAGGATGACGCGCAGCGTCGTGCAAACTCCTCAAGCTGGCCGGACGAGTGTCCGGCCAGCAGCCAGGGTGTGATTAGTTGGGTGACGTGTGTGGCGTGGCAGGCGCGCGGCGAGGGTCAACTCAACCGCGCGCCTTTCGAGCGCGTGGCCGAAACTCGTGTTCCCCTCAGGGTTGCGTTTTGGCGCGCTTTCTCGCCCAACCCCATTCACGCTGGCCAGGCGTGAGGGCATCGTTCTGAGTTGGCGAAGCGGGCTGCGCTTCCGGCTCAGGGTTGTTGCCGCTCAACTGCAGCGGCTTCACGGCGAGGCGCTGGCCTTCAAAGGTGGCGCAGCAAAGGTGAACTATCAGATGGCCGTCGAGGTCGAGAATGTCGCCGCCGATGATGCCCGTGAAGCGGTCGCCCGCATCGTTCAGCGTGATGGTGGCGCGTGCTTCTTCGCTCGCGACTTGCTGAAAAGAATGTTCATCGAAATCTTGTACAAAATAAGTGATGGTGAATTGCCGCCCACCGTTGTGCGCCCACAACCCGATTTGCGGATTGCCCAGCGCCGGGACCGGCCCGCCCGCTTGGGTGGCAATCAGGTTCCCGTCGGAGGTGAAGGTGAAGAAGCCCGGAAAGGCCGGGACGCCTGACTCAGGCGGCGGCGTGAGCCTGGTCGCCCAAGTGCCGACCAGCGCTTTTCTCTGTCGTTCGAGCAGGTCGGGCAGCCCTTCCTGACTGGCTTGAGACTGAGCGTTCGGCGGGTCTTGCGCGCGCGCGAAGCTGACCGTCAGCGCGAGCAGGGTGCAGAGAATGAGTGAATTGAAGATGCGTTTGGCGTTCATCAGACGTGCTCCTTTTAGCTTGAAAGAGGTAACGAGTTCGGGCAGACGAGCAGCTTGCCCTCCGGCGTTTCAGTGAAATGAAGCTGCTCGGCTTCCACTAGAGCGTAGATGGTGCGCGTGCTGACGCCTGCCAGCACGGCGGCTTCCTCCGGCGCAATCAATGGCGTCGGCCACGGACACGTGGCGCAAGACAAGGGAGCGCGGTGGCGAGCGCGACGCAAAACCAGCCAACTGGTTTCGACCGTAATCTCTGTTCTTCTTCTTTTCATCACGCCTCCGGTGCTTGCGAAGTCGCCCGATCAGGACCGTTCCCGGCACCGATCAGAAGCGAGTGCGAATTTGCCGCAGAAGCTGGTAAAATGTCGTTCGCGAGCGCGGTAAAATTTTGCTGGATTTGGTTAGGTCGCTCGCCCGACAGGATTTATGACCCAAGCCACGCCACGAATTTATGAGTTCGACGCCTTCCGGCTGGATGCGGTCAAGCGGTTGCTCTGGCGCGAGGGCGAGCCGGTGCCGCTGACCTCCAAGTCCTTCGAGACGCTGCTGGCGCTCGTCGAAGGCCGGGGGGAGATTCTGGACAAGGACGCCTTGCTCAGTCGCGTCTGGCCCGATGCCATCGTCGAGGAGAAGAACCTGACCATCAACATCTCGGCCCTGCGCAAAGCGCTCGGCGAAAGCCCGCAGGAACACCGCTACATCCTCACCGTGCCCGGACGCGGCTACCGCTTCGTGGCCGAGGTGCGGGAAGTCACGGATGGCGAGCCCGAGTTGATGGTGCGGCAATCAGCGAGAGTGAGCGTAGTGGAAGAAGAGTGGGAGAGTGAGGGTGTGGGAGAGGGGGAGAGGAAGAAAATGGACGATACGACTTTGACGCTCCCCCGCTCCCCCGCTCCCCCGCTCCCACTCTCCCACTCATACAAGGTCTGGCTGGCCGTCGCCCTGCTCGCCGTGCTGGTCATCGGTATTGCTTTCTGGTGGAAGGAGGGGATCAGGAACGAATCCGCCATCGGCCTCGCTGGCGGGCCGCCATCCGCCATCAAGTCCCTGGCGGTGCTGCCGTTCAAATCGCTCAATCCGCCAAGCAGCGAAGATTACCTCGGCGTCGGGCTGGCCGATGTGACGATCACGCGCTTGAGCAATCTCAACCAACTGATCGTGCGCCCGACCAGTTCGGTGCTCCCCTTTGCCGCCCAAGACCCCTTGCAAGCCGGGCAGTTGCTCAAAGTGGATGCGGTGCTCGATGGCAGCCTGCAACAGGCCGGCGACCGCGTGCGCGTGACCGTGCGGTTGCTGCGCGTGAGCGACGGCACGCCGTTGTGGGCGGAAAAGTTCGATGAGCCGTTTACCGACATCCTGGCCGTCGAGGATGCGATTTCAGCGCGCGTGGCCTCGGCACTCACCCACAGCCTGACCGGCGAGCAGCGACGGCAACTGGCGAAACACTATACCGAGAACACTGAGGCCTGGCAGCTCTACCTCAAGGGGCGCTATTTCTGGAACAAACGGAGTCCGGCTGCCATCCGGCAAGGCATTGGCTGCTTCGAGCAGGCCATTGCCGGCGATCCCCGCTTGGCGCTCGCCTTTTCCGGTCTGGCTGACAGTTACGTCGCCGGCATCCTGCCGCTGCCGCAAACCGAGACCATGCCCAAAGCCAAAGCGGCGGCGCTCGAGGCGCTGGCGCGGGACGACTCGCTGGCTGAAGCGCACGCCACGCTCGGCAAGATCGCCCATCTTTATGAATGGAACTGGGCGAGCGCGGAGCGGGAATTTCAGCGTTCGCTGGCACTCAATCCCAACTACCCGACCACCCATCAGTGGTATGCCGAATACCTGCTGTCATTGAATCGGATCGCCGAGGCGCGGCAGGAGATGAAGCGCGCGCTGGAGCTGGATCCGCTGTCACTGGCCATCAAGCTGACGGCGGGCAGGCAGGCTTATTACACGCGCCAGTACGATCAGGCCATCGCACAATTCCGCCAGGCGCTGGAGCTAGACCCATCTTTCACGCTCGGACATCGGTGGCTGTCGCTGGCCTATGAGTTGAAGGGGCAATACGCGGAAGCCGTCGAGGAGAATCTGAAGGCGACGGCCAGTCCCGAGAAGCAGGCCGCGTTACGCGGCGCCTGGGAGACCACGGGCTGGCCGGGCTATTTGCGGAAGACGGTGGAATATGGGCTAGCCGAAGCCAGGCAGACCTACATCTCGCCATTCTACATCGCCGCGACCTATGCCTCGCTGGGCGAGCCGGAGCGCGCCTTTGAATGGTTCGAGAAGGCTTATCAGGAGCGGTATCAATTCATGGTTCATCTGCATCAGGAGCCGCGAGCAGACAGCCTGCGCTCAGACCCGCGCTTTGCCGACCTGCTGCGGCGCGTCGGCCTGACTCAATGAAGCCGCAGTGAACGCAATAGGCGCGGCTGACGGCTGGACATTTCGGGCAGCATTTGGATTTGGAGGATGTGGCTTGCTCAGGCTCAAGATCAAGTGTCAGAAGCCCGACCGTGAGAGAGGGCGCTCTCGCTGCGCCCTCCCTCACGGTCGGGCTTCTGACACCGCCGGCGGTCATCTAGATCTTGGTGTGCCAGGCATAATGCTTGACGGACGCTCTCACTCCGCGTAAACAGGTTTGGGTATTTACCTGGGATTCAATTATCAAATGCAGGTGGTCCCCCTATGGACAAACCGACAGTCTTCATCAGCTACAGCCACAAGGACGAAATCTGGAAAGACCGTTTGCGTCCGCATCTAAGCGCGTTGGAACTGGACGAGCGCATCGTCGTTTGGGATGACCGTAAAATTGATGTTGGCGACCGGTGGTATCCCGAAATCGAAGCGGCCATCAAGCGTGCGCGGATAGCCGTCTGTTTGATTTCCGCCGATTACCTTGCTTCCAGTTTCTGTGTCAAAGAAGAGATTCCCGTCCTCCTGCAGCGCCGTGAAAAAGAAGGCGTCCTTATCCTGCCCGTTTTGATTCGTCCGTGTTTTTGGGAAAAGACCGAATGGCTGAGCGAAATTCAAATGCTGCCACGCGACGGCAAATCGGTGGCAGCTCATTTCAAAGATGATTGGGATACGATCTTTACTGATGTTGCCAAACTCATCTTCGAGGTGATTGACAATGCCAGCTATCAACCTCCTGCGCCGCCCGCACCCGCCTGGCCGCCGCCGGAAAAGCTGGATCTTTCGCGGTTGCCCGTCACGGGCAGCGAGCTGTTCGGGCGGCAAAAAGATTTGGCGTTGCTCGATGACGCCTGGGATGCGGCGGCGGTCAATGTGCTCAGCTTTATCGCCTGGGGCGGCGTAGGCAAATCCACGCTCGTCAACAAATGGCTGGAGCGGTTGGCCAAAGACAACTATCGCGGCGCGCGGCGCGTTTTCGCCTGGTCGTTTTACAGCCAGGGCACGAGCGACCGCGCCACCTCGGCGGATTTGTTCATCAACGCGGCGCTGGCATGGTTCGGCGATGACAATCCGACCGCCGGTTCGCCGTGGGACAAAGGTGAACGGCTGGCGCGTTTGGTGCGGCGGGAACGGACGCTGCTCGTGCTCGACGGCCTGGAGCCGCTGCAATCCTCGCAAGCCTACGAGCGCGGCAAGATCAAAGACCCCGCGCTCAGCACGCTGGTGGAGGAATTGGCGCGCGAAAATCCGGGGCTGTGCTTGATCACGACGCGTGAGCGCATCCGCGAACTGGACGAAAAGGCGGGCGGCAGCGGAATCAGTACCGGGAGCGGTAGCGACCGGGTTCTCAACGCTGATGACCCGCTTGCTACCGCGCGCGGTACTGACTCGGTGCGCCAAATCAATCTGGAATTGCTGTCGCCGGAAGCGGGGCGCGCGTTGTTGCGTATCGGCGGCGTGCGCGGCACGGACGAAGAACTGGAACGCGCGGCGGAAAGCTTCGGCTATCACGCGCTGGCCTTGAATCTGCTGGCCGTTTACCTGCAAGACCTCCCCGGCCATCACATCTCCGCCGCCGCACAGATTCCCGATCTGGACATCCCCGAAGCCGCAGGCAAACATCCGCGCCGGATGATCGCGGCGTTTGAACGAAAGTTCGGCGAAGGGCCGGAAATCGAGGTGCTGCGGATGCTGGGATTGTTTGATCGTCCGGCGGATGGCGCAGCGCTCGCCGCGTTACGCAAAGCGCCGAAGATTCCAGGACTGACCGATTACATCGGCGAACAAGCCGAAGCTGCCTGGTTGCGCGCGGTGCAGACCTTGCGGAAATACAAGCTGCTGGCGGCGGAAAGCCATCACGAGCCGGACGAATTGGACGCGCATCCGCTGGTGCGCGAACATTTCGGCGAGTTGTTGCAACACGTGCACCCGGAAGCCTGGACGGCAGGCAATCTGCGGTTGTATGAACACCTGACGCGCACGACCAAAGAATTCCCCGACACCATCGAAGAGATGACGCCACTGTTTGCCGCCGTGACGCACGGCTGCGCGGCAGGCAGACATCAAGATGTACTTTATGCGCTGTTTGAGCGGCGAATTGAGAGGAAGGAAGAATTTTTCAGTTCCTATAAGCTCGGTACATTTGGGGCTAATTTAGCCGCTTTTTCAGGCTTCTTTGATACCACTCGGAAACAGCCATTAGCCCATCTTAGCGAGACTGACCAAGCCTATATTCTCGGTAGAGTAGGCTACTACCTACGTGCCTTAGGTCGGCATACGGAGGCATCTCACCCTTTACTATTGAGCTTGGAAAAGTTAATTAAACTGAAAGACTGGGAAACCGCAGCACGCCGCGCATCAAATATTTGCATGCTTTATAAGTCTACTGGCAAATTAAGGTTAGCATTGGACTATGCTCAAAAGAGTGTAAACTGGGCTGATCGTAGTGGTGATTTGTATAACAGAATGTTCAATCGGACGAGCCTAGCCAATATCTTACATCAATTGGGAAGTCTAACTGAGGCAGATAATCTTTTCTGCGAGGCAGAAAAAATCCAAAGATTGAGGCAACCAGAGTATCAATTTCTCTATTCCGTTGAGGGATTTCGATATTGTGATCTTCTGTTAAGCCAAGGTAAATTTCAGGATGCTCAAATCCGGGCAAATCAGGCAATCAAAATTGCACGGTCAAACAACTTGTTACTTGCTATCGCCTTGGATTATCTCTCATTGGGGCGTGTCTACTTACTTCAAGTTTGTCACAAGGAAAAGAGTTATCTAGACTACGCCACATTGAATTTAGAACTGGCGGTTACGAGCCTTCGGCAGGCAGGCCGACAAGATTACTTACCACTCGGCTTGCTAGCGCATGCAGCGTGGGCGCGGGTGGCGGAGCAATTTGACCGCGCAACTCGCGATCTGGCCGAAGCCTTCACCATCGCCGAGCGCGGGGAGATGAGCTTGTACCTCGCCGATTGCCATCTGGAAGCCGCCCGCCTCGCGCTCGCGCGTCACGACCCGGCGCAGGCGCGCGACGCTTGGCAGCAGGCCGCCGCCTTGATCACCCAAACGGGCTACCACCGGCGCGATGGTGAGTTGGCGGAGATCAAGGGACAATTGAGCTAACCTGGGAGCGCACGCTTCCAGCGTGCAGGCTCGGCCAAGCGCACATTCCTTCCGGGAGGGGTTCGTCCGATGCCACGTCTGCCCGCAAGGATGCGGGCGCACCCAGGGCCATCGGCGCGATGGCGAGTTGGCGGAGATCGAAGCACCACTGAAGGCAGCAGGACGATGATGGCCGTTGCCGTGATGGCTCAAGCGCTGTTCGGGAAACGAAGCAATAGCCCGTTCTCAAGGCGTTGTCACAGTATGAAGACTTGCGCGCCGACCCGCGCTACGGCCGACCCGCTGCGGCGCGTCGGGCTTCAGCCCTGATCCTTTCCCGCGAACGGAACTCAAGCTCACTTCACGACCCCGAGCTGGCTGAGGATAAACGCCGCATCAAAGGCTTCCTCACGCAGACTATTGTAGTAGCCGGACTGCCCGCGGTGCCCCGCCGGTGTGAGGTTGGTTTTCAGCAGCAGCGGATGCTGGTCCGTCTTCGTGGCCCGCAATTTGGCGACGTATTTGGCCGGCTCCCAGTACATCACCTGGCTGTCGTTGAGCGAGGTCCTGACGAGCATCGCCGGGTAGTTTTTGGCGGCGATGTTGTCGTAGGGCGAGTAGGATTTCATGTAATCGTACTCGGCCTTGATCTTCGGGTCGCCCCATTCCTCATGCTCGGTCACGGTCAAGGGCAGCGAAGGGTCAAGCATCGTGTTGAGGAGATCGACGAAGGGGACTTTCATGACTACGACTTTGAAGAGGTCGGGGCGCAGGTTCGTTACCGCCCCGATCAGCAGGCCACCGGCGCTCAGGCCCGTGATGGCCAGGCGGTCCGGGGACGTATACTTTTCTGTGACGAGGTGCTCGGCCGCCGCGATGAGATCGGTGAAGGTGTTGCGCTTCGTCATCATCCGGCCCTGGTCGTGCCAGGCCTTGCCCATCTCGCCGCCCCCGCGGATGTGGGCCTGGGCGTAGATCACGCCGCGATCCAGCAGACTCAAGCGCGAGGACGAGAAGTCAACGGGGTCTGAGAAGCCGTAAGCCCCATAGCCGTAGAGCAGCAGCGGGCGCGTGCCGTCCCGCCGCAAATCTTTTTTGTAGACCAGCGAGATCGGGATGCGCGTGCCGTCCGCGGCGGTCGCATAAAGGCGCTCCGACTGATACTGCCGGGCGTCGTAGCCGCCCGGCACTTCGGTTAACTTAAGCAGTCGGCGCTCGTGGCTCTCGAAGTCGTAATCGTAGACCGAGAGCGGCGTGGTGAGGGATTGATAGCTGAAGCGCAGCGTGGCGGTATCGAACTCCGGGTTGCCCTTATCAAAGTCGACGTCCGCATCCCTGAAGGCAGCGTAGATGGGTTCGGTGAAATCAAGGTCATGCGTCTGGCCGTCGCGCAGGTCGGTGATGCGCGCCTTGAGCAGTACGTTTTCCCGTTCGTAAACGACCGAGTGGTTGGCGAAGAAGTCCATCCCTACGAGCATGACGTTGGGCCGGTGCGGGATGACCTCTTTCCAATTCTTCCGCTGCGGGTTGGCCACCGGCACGGCCACCAACCTGAAGTTTCTCCCTCGGTCGTTAGTGCGGATGTAGAACAGGTCGCCGTGGTGCTCGACGTAATATTCGTGATTGGCCTTGCGCGGCAGCACGAGTTGCGGCGAGGCCGTGGGCCGGTCCAGCGGGAGAGCGCGGACCTCGGAGGTGGTCGAACTGGAAGAGGTGATCAACAGGTAAGCCTTGCTCTTCGAACGCTCGGGGTAGAGTTCAAACCTCCTGTCCTTCTCTTCGTAAACCAAGGCATCCGTCTCTTTCGGCTGGCCCAAGGCATGCCGGTAGAGGCGGCAGGGGCGCTTGGCGTCATCTTCGACCACGTAAAAGAGCGTCCGGTTGTCATTGGCCCAGGCCACGCCCGCTTCACTGACCTTGCCCAGTCGTTCAGGCAGGAGTTCGCCCGTGCGCAGGTCTTTGAGGTAGAGGTGAGATTCCCTGAAGCCGGTGTGGTCGATCGAGTAGGCCAACAGATTCCCGTCGGGGCTGACGGCGTAGGCGCCGAGCGATAAAAACTTCTGGTCCTTCGCCAACTCATTCAGGTCGAGGGTGACCTCCTCGCGGGCGTCGAGGCTGCCTCGCTTGCGGCACATGATCGAGTATTGTTTCTCCGTCTCAGTGCGCGAGTAATAAAAGTAATCGCCCATCCGATAGGGCACCGTCTGGTCATCCGCTTTGATGTGATCGAGCATCTCTTGATAGAGCGTTTCCTGCAAGCCGGCAGTGGGCTGCATGATCGCCTCCGTGTAGGCATTCTCGGCTTCCAGGTAAGAGATGACTTCCGGGTTGGTCTTCTCCCTCAACCAATAGTAGGGGTCAGTGCGTGTGTCGCCATGCAGGGTGTCGGTCCGGGCCACTTGCTTCGCGACCGGCGGTCGGGCCGGAGGGGGGATCGAGCGAGCGGTACTCTTGCAACCAATTAACGCGACCAGCGCCGCCAGTGACAAGAGACAAGTATGCTTTTTCATCGGTGACTCCGTGTCGAGAGACTTCATAACGACGGGAGAGTGCGCCGGGTCAGTACCGCGAGCGGTAGCGAGCGTAGTTCCCTCAATCAGTCTCCGGAGGAAGCGACGCTCGCTACCGCTCGCGGTACTGACTCGCGGAAGGATGATATGCCCGCTCCAAATGAGCTTTGACTTCAGACTCACTGAACCAGACCGGCTTAAATTCATGCCGGGCGAACATCTGCGCCTGATCGCTGCTGTGCTTGGAAGCGAGATTGGTCGTCTCGCCATAGGCGAGCAGAGAGTAGGCCGCCACAGGCTTGGAGAACTCGACGGCGAGCACCCAGCCGTCGCCGCCGCCGACCATCGGCTGGCCCCGCTCCCGGATGCCGATCACCCGCTGGCCGTCCGGCAGCGGGACGTAGTTGACCACCCGGAAGAGCCCATAGAGACCGCCAGCGCCGTCCCCCGGCAGATCCAGCTCCCCGAGCCTGAGGCGGTGAACCTCGCCCCAGGCCACACCCTCCGAGCCGTAGCTCTGCCGCGTCCACCGCACGGCCTCTTCAAAATGCTTCACGGCGAGGGCGGCGTCGGAAAGGCCGGCCGGAGTCTTGGCCGGATGCTGCGGGTCCCAGGCAACGGCAAAAGGCTGCTTGGCGGCGGCGCGGTAGGTGTCCCAGAACCGCTGGAAGAGCACGCCGCCTTTGCTCTCGGCCGCAACGCGATTGTCCCAGGCTTCGATCACCGCCAGGCCGCGCTGCAATTCTTCAGTAGGATGCTCGACCTGCTTGACTGCTCTGATCAGGTCGGGCTTGACGCGGTCGGCGAGCAGCATCCGGTCGTTGAACTTCAGCCGCTTGACGTCTGCGAGCGAGAACTTCGCTTGGCTCTCCAGCATCTCCAGCGCCATCTGCGGCCGTAAGGCGAGCGGGCCGGACTCGAAGTAGGACGGGTACTGCTTCGGGTCGAGCGGATTTCGGAGCGAGGCATACCAGGGAGGATTGTTGCAGTTTTGCGTATAACCGCCGCTCGGGTTCAGCAGCCGCGGCAGATCATCAAACTGATGCAGTCCCTGCCAGACATATTTGCCGGTCTCGCCCGGCACGTCGAGCCGGTAATCGGTCCCGTCGTCGATCCGCTTCGGCACTCGCCCGTTCCACACGTAGAGGATGTTGCCTTCGGCGTCAGCGTAAGTGAAGTTCGAGGTGGGGACGTAGTTCAGCCGCATGCCAGCGAGGAACTCCCGCAAGTTTTTTGACTTGCTCAGCACGTAGAAGCCTTCGTAGTAGCGGTAGGCGTCGAGCATGGTGGATTTGACGGCGAACGCCTTGTCGGCCGTGCGGTGGATGACCGGCCCCAGGTGCGAGTCCCAATAAGTCCTCCGCTCAGTCTTCAGCGTCCCATCCGCCGCTTTGACCTCGACGGTCACTTCTCTTTTGATCAGGGGCCTAGACTCTCCCTCGAAGAGGTAGTGATCCGGCCGGTCCGCATCCAGCGTCAGCGCAAAAATGTCTTCCAGATCGGGAGCGTTGTTGGTGGTCACAAACCCGAGGCGCTGATTGAACCCGGCCCGCAGCACCGGGTAGCCGATGAGGGTCGAGCCGAAGAAGTCGATCTTGCCGGGGACGGTGACTTGTGCCTCCCAGTAGAGCGCCGTCCATTCCAGGTGCGGGTTGCCGAGCAGCATCGCTTTGCCCGAGGTCGTCCGCGACCCGGCCAGCGCCCACGCGTTCGAGCCCGCCAGGTCAGTATCTTGATCCATCAAGTCGGCGGCAACTTCACTCGGCTTGATCGGCGATTTGATTTCACCGGCCTTCCTCTCCGCCGGGTATTTATTTTGCAGCGCCCTGATCATGACCTCGCTGAAGGCGGAACGGATGCCGCCTGACAGGCCGTAAGCGAAGACATCGACGCCGTCGAAGGCCGGGATCCAAGCGGGCAGTTCCTTCCGGTGCTGCTCCACGTAGCGGTTCACGCCGGCCGCATAGGCGTGGAGCATCCGCTGGAAGAGCGGGCTCGGCCGGTCGAAGTGTTGCCGGGCATGCTCGTAGTTGCCGTACCGCTTCATGCGGAAATCGTTCTCGACGCCGGTGCCCAAGGACTTCGCCTCTTCGCCGCGGGCGCTGATGAGGCGTGTGGCCAGCTCGACGCAGTGGTCTTCGGCCTGAGCATAGCCCATGCCGAAGGCCGCCGCCTCTTCGGTCTTGGCCAGGATATGTGGCACGCCGTAGGTGTCTCTCCTGATCGTCACCTGATCGGCCAGTGTCGACGGCGATACGGCGACGGCCGAAGAGTCCGGCTGAGCTAGTGCAACGATGGTGGTGATTAAGACGGCGAGGCAACTGAGGTAGATGACCTTCTTTTTCATTCTCTTCAATCTACTCCTGCTTGATGTTCCAACTCCGCCGCCCAATCAGACGTTTGGAGTTCAAGCTTCAGCTTGCTTTTCTCGAACATAGCAAGCTGAAGCTTGAACTCCAAACGCCGCCGCTTCTAAACGCCGCCGCTTCAATCGATGACTATTTCGCCTCGCCCGGCTGCCATACGCCGATCCCATTTTGATAAACGATCTGCGTGCCGAACGGCGCGGAAAGCTGCGAGAGCCGCGCGATGATCTTGCTGCCCGTCGCCTCATTCGCCAGGCGCGGCGTGCCGCGTTGCGAGCGCGGGAGCTTCTGTCCCAGGTCGATCGGATAGAGCTTCAACTCGATCAATTGATGGCCGCGAAAGACCGGCACGGCCACGACGCTCTCGTACCAGACGGGATTGGCCGGGAAGCCGGCGGTGCCGCCCTTGAAGCGCGCGTCGTTCAAGTCCGCCGCCATCGCCGCCTGGCCCAGGCCGAAGTTCTCGTAGATGTCCGCCGGCATGTTGTCGTTCGTCTCGTTCTGAAAGATGAAGTCGCCGAGGCTGTAGAAGACGGGCTTGCCCCGATAGACCTCGATGCCGCGAAGCTGATGCGGGCCGTGGACGAGGTAGGCGTCGGCTCCCGCGTCGATGCACTTCTTGATGAAGTCGACCAGGAAGGCGGGCGGCTCCAGCGCCTCGTTGTCGGGTTCGTGCGAATGGCTGGTGACGATGACGAAGTCGGCCTGGCGCACGGCGTGGCGGATCGAGCGCAGGATGCGGTCTTCATCGGCCGCATTGACCTTCTCGATCAGCTTGGTCGTTTGACCCGGAGTGAAGGTCAACCCGGCGAAGCGCAACGGCCCATTCTCTTTTTCGGGCACGCGGCTGCCGAGTTCGGCGGCGAGGCGGCGCAGCTCGGCCATCCGCGGCGGAGCGAGTTGGTAGGTGCGCTCCACGCGTAGCGCGTTCAACCCGGGCCGCCCTTTGGTCTCGGGCCGCGCGTCGGCGGCGCGCGACATCGGGGTGAAGGTGGTGGCGAGCGCGATCAAGGCCAAGCGGCCTTTGCTCGTCTCGAAGTATTTCGGCTGCGCGGCTTCGCCCAGCGTCATGCCGCTGCCCGCGTGGACGAGGCCGAGCGCGTCGAGGAGGCGGTCGGTCTCCAGCATGCCCTCGACGCCGTAATCGGTCGTGTGATTGTTGGCGCGGCTGAAGAGATCGAAGCCCATCCACTTCAGGTCCTCGGCGACTTCGGGCGGGCCGAGCAGCCAGCTCCCGCCGCTCTCGGCCTGCGGCCAGCCTTTGAATTCGCGCAACCGAAAGATCGAGAGCTCCAGGTTGGTGAAGGCCGCGTCGGCTTCGCGGATGATCCTGAGGAGGCGGCTGAAGGCGGGATCGCTCTCGAAGGCCGAGATGCGGCGCGTGATGATCGAATCGCCCGTGGCGGCCAACGACCAGACCATCTCGGCGGAACCGGGCGGCGGGACAGATTGTTGCCCGATGGCGACGGCGGCGCAGAGCGTCACGGCGGCGGGCAATAAACGAAGCGTGTTTCGCGGTCTGAAAAATCCGGGCATGGTGAACGCTCCTTTCGAGCCTCGCATGATCGAATGAGTATGGCACGGTCGAGCGATCCGTTTGGAGTTCAAGCTTCAGCTTGTCTTCCTCAAACGGCAAGCTGAAGCTTGAACTCCAAACGTTATCGCTTCAGCCGCGGCGTCCAATTCTGCACGACCGGCAGGGGCCGCGGCGTGGGAGGGCCGTTGCCCCGGCTATCTCGCTCGGAACAAGCTCAGCAGGACGCTCCCGACCCGGTCCGGTTCTACCCCTTCACCCCGCTCCGATGCTCAGGCGGAGGTGATCACTGCGGCCGGCTTTGATCCGCTTCGTAAGGGAAGCTGTTGATGGCCTTCATGCATTCGCTCAGCGCGGCGAGCAAGGTGTTGCCCCAGCCGAACGGGATGAAGGGCGCTGTCTTTTGGTTCACCGGCTTGTCGGCCCGCGCGTAAAACTTCATGCACTGCTGGTTGCGCTCGACGTATTCCCGGACGGTGATCAGGAATTCGATGTCACCATCCGGCTGACACTTCTTCATGGAGAAGAAGTGGAGCTTGGCCAACTCCTCGGCAGGGTCGGACTGAGCATAAACCCAATCGGTCATCGTCTCTCGCCTTTCTGGAATGGGGTGTAGCAGTGCAGCTCGCTGCGCGGTCTGGAAACTACCGCTTGGCGGGGGGCGGTGTCAAGCGGCCCAAGCAGGCCGACCGCCGGTACTGCCCCTCGCCCCTTCACCGCCGCAGTATCGAGTCCCTCACCCGAGTTATGGCGTCAGCCCGATACGCCTTAGTAGGTCTGCGAATCTTGGGTCGGAGTGGAGATTGTCGAGAATCGGGTTGATCTTGAGGTAAGCCAGCCAGCCGGAGCGCTCCTCATAAGCCTTCTCCAGCCAGTCGAACGCCCGGTTCTGCTCGCCGAGCGCGGCATAGATCGTGGCGATGTCGTAGGGCGAGACGTACCTCTGCTTGGCCGTCTCCTCCAACTCGTTGAGGATCTTTCTCGCCTCACCGGCCTTGCCCGCCATCGCATAGGCGTGCGCGAGCGTGGCCTTCATCTGCGCGCTGCCGTTTGAGAGCGTGGCCGCCTTGTTCAGTTCGGCGATGGCCTCCGCATACATCGCCTTCTGCTCGTAGGCCAGCCCGAGGTAGCGGTGCGCCGGGAAGAAGTTCGGGTCCAGTTCGAGCGTGCTGCGGGATTGCTCGATGGCCTGATCATATTTATGCGCGAGGTAGTAATTCCAGGCGAGGTCCGCGTTGCTGATGAGCGAGAGCGGGTCCAGCTTCTGGGTTCGCTTCGCCTCCTCGACCGCCTCCTCCGGCCGCCCGACGGTGGCTAAATAGCTCGCGTAAAATTGGTGGGCCGGCGCGTAACCGGGGTTGAGATCCAGGGCCCGCTTGAAGTCCCTTTCGGCGCCCTTCCAATCCCAGTCGTATTTCCACTTCGCGTAGGCCAGCGAGGTGTGCGCCTCCGCCAGCGTTTCGTCGAGGGCGAGCGCCTTCTCCGCCGCCGCCTTCGCTACCGGGAAGGCCATCTTGGGCGGGAGAGTGCCGTAGATCACCAGCATGTTGTAGCAATCGGCCAGGCCCGCGTAGGCCGGGGCGAACTTGGCGTCGGTCTCGGTCGCTTGCTGGAAGTACTTGATGGCCTGCTGCAGCTCCTCCTTGGTCCGCTTGCTCCAGTAGTGACGGCCCTTGAGGTAAAGCTGGTAAGCCTCCAGCCGCTTCTTCTCCGCGCCGCTCAAACGCAGCCGCAACTTCTCGGAGATTTCCCGCGCGATCTCTTCCTGCACCGCCGAGATGTCCGCGACTTTCAACTTGTACTGCTCGCTCCACAGGACGTTACTGTGGAGCACATCGACCAGCTCCAAGTTGATCGACAGGTCTTCGCCACGTTGGCTGACCATGCCGGTCAGGACACTATGGACTTTCAGCTCGCGCCCGACGGCCTCCGGGTCCGCCTCCCGCCCCCGGTAGCGGGAGACCGCGCTGCGCGACTTCAGCCTGAGGTTGGGCAGTTGCGAGAGGTTGTTGAAGATATTATCAGTGATGCTGTCGCTCAGCTCCTCGGCGGTCGGGTTGGCGCTCGCGTTGATGAAGGGCAGGACCGCGATCGAATCGATGGCGCCGTGGCCGAGGGAGAAGTAAAGGATGGCGGCAAAGGCCAGGACCAGGACTGCCAGCATGGAGGCGACACTCCGCTTGTGCTGTTTGATCCCGCTGATCAAGTATTCGGCGCTCGAGGTCGTGCGGGCAATCTCAACCGCGTGAGTGCCCGCCGCTCGCTGCGAGTCCGTCTCGACTGCCGCCCGCCCGCCGCTCGTCGTCACGGCCATCCCCCCGTTGACTCTCGTCGAAAGGGCCTGTTCCCACTTGGCCTCGAATTCCAAATCCTGCTTGAGGTTCTTCAAATCCGCCAGCAACTCTTTGGCCGTTTGATACCGCTCCCCGCGCTCCTTGCGCAGCGCCTGATCGACGATCTGCTGGAACTCGGCGGTGACTTCCGACGAGTGGTGTGAGAGCGGCGCCGGCTCCTTGTCCACGATCGCGACGATGACATCGGTCGTCGTCAAACCCGCGAACGGCACTCGCCCGGTGACCAACTCATAGAGCACCACCCCGAGGCTGAAGAGGTCACTGCGGGCATCCACTTCGAGCCCGCGCGTCTGCTCCGGTGACATATAGCTCACCGTGCCCATGACCGTCCCCGGGTCCGTCTGGACTTTGATGATGGTCGGCGTGTCGGCATCCACAGTGGGAGCGCGGCGCTCAGTCAGCTTGGCCAGACCGAAGTCCAGCACTTTGACCAGCCCGTCGGGCCGCACCATGATGTTCTCCGGCTTGATGTCCCGGTGGATGATCCCCGCCTTATGAGCCGCGGCCAGTGCTGAGGCCACTTGCACCGCCACCTCCAGCACCTCGCCGAGCCTCATCCGCTCGCCCGTGATCGGTTCCCTCAGCGTGTGGCCCTCGATGAACTCCGTGGCGATGAAATGCGAGCCGTCGAGTTGCCCGATCTCATAAATCGTGATGATGTTCGGGTGGTTCAAGGCCGAGGCGGCTTTGGCCTCCCGGACGAAGCGGCGCAGCCGGTCCTCATCCTGGGTGAACTGCGCCGGCAGCAGCTTGAGCGCCACCTTCCGGTTGAGGCGCAGGTCCTCGGCCAGGTAGACCTCGCCCATCCCGCCCGCGCCGAGCGGGGAGATCACTTCGTAGGGGCCGAGATGGGTGCCAGCAGCAATGGCCATTCGAGGACAGCCTCCTGAGCGCATAGGTAGTGAGCGCAGTGTAGCATTGAGCGCGGGAATTTTCTATCAGCAAGACGTTTGCAATACGTTTGGAGTTCAACCTTCAGGTTGCCTACTCTCGAGACAGACAAGCTGAAGCTTGAACTCCAAACTCCCGCCTAACGGTCCCACTTCTTGCCGTAATCCAGCAGCGGGTACTTCTGCCAGATTTCCAGGGCTTGGTCGCGGCCCACTTGCCGCAAAAATTCCGCCGCGCTCGACCAGGGCCAGTCCTGCCAGCGCTTCACGTAGCCGTGATGCACCGGGTTGTGATGCACTTTTAGCTTTGGCTGCATATAACGCTGGGGCCGGAGCTTCACGTAGCCGTGATGCACCGGGTTGTGATGCACGTAATTGAGGCTCGCCCAGAAATGGCGCGCGGACCGGATGCGGCGCTCGAAGCAGTTGCACCACACCTTTCGCCCGCGCCTCTCGTCCTCCCCATTCCAGGCAAATGACGAACGCCCGTGAAACTGCCCCAACTCCATCAGCAGTTCACTGATCCGCTCCGTGCGGATCAGCATGTGGTAATGGTTCGGCAGAATAGACCAGGCATACGTCGCTGCGCAGAAGTCCCGGCAGATTTTCAACACCTCGGCCTCACACTCAGTCATCCGCTCAGGGCTTTTCCCAATGACTGGCACGTGTTCATAGCAGGCCGCCGAGATCAGATACCGCTGCTCTCCCTCCGCTTCCCAGTGCGGCGGCGAGTGCCAGGGGAGATGGCGCGCCCGGCGCAGCTTCAGCACCCGTGCCCGCTCCTCCTCGGTCATTTCTCGCCAGGCGTACATCGTCAGCCTCTAAGTTTGAAGTTCGAAGTTTGGGGTTCAACCTTTAGCCCAAATCCACGGTTAAGAAATGAGCAAAATCGGTGTTGACCAATATCCATCGGCTTTCCCGCTATTTTTTGCGATTTTGGCTCTTCACCTGTTAGGTGAAAGCCGCCTGACTGAAAAAATGCTCGGAACCCGCATGAATCAAGGCCGAAATTGACATGACCGTTTTCTTAGCCGTGGATCCGGGCTTTAGGTTGTTGTTTTCGAGATAGACAAGCTAAAGCTTGAACTCCAAACGTTACCGCTTCACCCGCAGCCGTCCAGGTTCGCACGCCCGTGAGCGGCGTCCCGCGTGCCGCTGCCATCTGGGTGCTCAAGCCCCGCCTGGCTCACTTCAATCCCTCGACCAGGTAGAGGTCGGAAAGCACGCGCCTGACCGAGTAAGCATACCCCTTCCCATCAGGCGTCAGGAGAATATAGTTAGGCCAAAAGATCCCCGCCGGGTCGGCAGGCATGACTTCTTTCAGCAGTTCTTTGCGCCCAGTCGAGGGATCGAACCGATAGACCCTGATCGGCATCTCTCGGGTTCGGGCGAGGTGGAGCGAGCGCCCGTCACTGCTCCAACCGATGATCTCATCTTCGCTCTCCAGATGCGTAATCGGCTGCGGTGCGCCTCCTGCCACTGGGTAGAAAGACCGCTGATGCTGCGCATCTGAGGCGATCACCCATCTGCTATCCGGCGAGATGAAGGTCCCTTGTGGAGTCCCGGTTGTTCCCTCAAGCGTGATGGGGCGAGGGGGGCCGCCCTCGATGCTCTGAAGGTAGCAACGCGAGTCGTGGCCTGGTTCCCGGCCTTGAAAGATGACTCGCTTCCCATCCGGGAACCAGCTAGCTGCTCCTTCGTATTGCTCGATGGGACCACGCTCCAACGGTCTGGCTTCACCCGTGCCGGTCGGCAGTAGCACCAGTTGCGGCGGCGTGAAGAGAACCGTGAGCGCCCACTTCCTGTCTGGTGACAGCCGTTGTGAAAGCCCATCGCCAAGCCGGACGGCGGGTGAGCCATCTGTCTGGCGCAAATAAACAGCGTAGTTGATTCCCGCTCCTTCTCCCCAATGGTGGAATAAGATCATCTTACCGTCCGGCGAAAGGTCTGTAAGCTCCCCCAGATCGAGCCAGGAGAGATCGCGCTCTTTTGTTTCTCCGGGAGGCTGGCCAATGATGTTTTGCGAGGGATTGAAGCTGGTGATGAGCACCCGCCCGTCGCGAGAAATATCCTGCAACATCAGACGAATGGCCATCCGCACGACCAACCGTTCTCGTCCGGAGAGCGTCACGGCATACAAAGCACCGGATTCCCCATTCTTGTTTGCTGTGAACCAAACCTCGTCCCCAGCCGGAGACCAGGCCAGCCCCTCTTCAGTACCCCATTTGCCTGAGAGTACCGTCTTCTTTCCGGTGAGGTCTACCACCGCCACCCACCCGCGATTGTCCCGCTGCACCTGATGATCCATGAAAGCGACCCGATCACCCTTCGGCGAGATGCGCGGATGGCTGATGTAGCCGGCGGTTTCGGAGAGCACTTTGCCAACCGGGTATTCGAGCCGATTCCGCCCATTCACCCAGCGCACCACGGCGAGCTTGGTTCCATCCGGTGACCAGTCGGCCTCCTGCACATCTTCGAGCAGGTCACGCGCCGCGCTACTATCAACCGGCATGCGAGCCAACGTGCCACGGCTGATGAACTGACCGAGATGTTGACGATTGCGCAAGACCGCCAGCTCATTGGAAGCAGAGATCGCCAGCACGTCCGTGTTGTCCAGTTTGAGCGAGCGCGATTCCGTTTTCCCCGCGCGCGCCGAGAAGACCTCTAACGGCTGGCCATTCCACCTGGCACTGTACACCACGGTCTGGCCATCGGGCGCGAACCTCGCATTCCAGATCGTGCCACGACTAAAGGTGAGGCGTTGATAGGAAGGTGGCGGCGTTTTCCAGAGAGGCTGGCCAAGGAAGATTCCAGCCACGACTCCCAAGGCTATGCCGAGGCTGAGGAGCATCGGCCAGAGACGCCGCCTGGCTGGCATTGATACAATCGCCGCCTCTGCCTGACTCGCGCCAGAGACTGCCGAGAGCGACTCCAAGTCAAAGGCCAGATCGCTCGCCGATTGAAACCGCTGCTCCGGCCGCTTCTCCAGACAGTGCTGCACTAATCGCGCGAGCCCCGGAGAGACCTGGCGGTTGGTCGCTGTCAGTTCCGACGGCTCCTGTTTGAGAATCGCGGTCATGGTCTCAGCCGCCGTCTCGCCCCAGAACGCCCGCTCTCCGGCGAGCATCTCGTAGAGAATCGCCCCGAAGGCGAAGATGTCCGAGCGGTGATCCACATCTTGCCCCCGCACTTGCTCCGGTGACATATACCCAACGGTCCCCATCACTACTCCTGGCTCGGTCTGCGGGGCAGAGACCGTCGGCAGGTTGGTATCCACTCCGCCGATGAGCATCGGCGGTCTCAGCTTCGCCAACCCGAAGTCGAGAATCTTGAGGCGCCCGTCTCTGGTGATAAAGAGGTTCTCCGGCTTGAGGTCGCGGTGCGTAATCCCCTTCTCGTGGGCAGCTGCGAGCCCGCGGGCGATCTGCTGGGCATAGTCAATCGCCTGGCGCACGGACAGCGCCCCTTCGTTCAATGGCTGGCGCAGTTCCTCGCCTTCGAGCAGCTCGGAGACCATATAGGGCGAGCCCTCGTGCGTGCCGATGTCATAGATGGTCAGGATGTTCGGATGATTGAGCATCCCGGCGGCCCGCGCCTCTTGCTCGAAACGCCGCAGCCGATCCGCATCTGCCGAGAAGGCAGCCGGCAGCACTTTGATCGCGACCTCACGGCCGAGCCGGGTGTCACGGGCGCGATAGACTTCGCCCATCCCACCAGCACCGAGCGGGGAAAGCACCTCGTATGGGCCAAGCTGAGTACCAGCAGAAAGGGCCATGGGGAGTGACCTCCGGGTGTGTCGGATAGCGGGCGCAGTCTATCATCGCGGGAGGGAAATTGCCATGCATTGAAATCGCCGAAGGCTTTGAGGAGGATAGCGCGGCGCGATGGACAAGCGGCCGGGCTACGGCTCTACTTTAACCCTGGCTTGTACCTCACCGAGAATCAGCGCGCTCCGAGGTGCCACCAAGGCGCGAGTCTCGGCCAGCTCTGACCGGCTGTGTGTCAACGTGGTGGCGGAGACCAGCTTGCCATCACCAAAAATCCCCCAGTGCCCCAGCGGAATGGCGAACTCCAAGGCCCCGGCTTGCGGGTTGATCAGCACGAGCGCACGTTGCCAGCTATCGACACCGGTCACATCTTCGACCTGATAGGCGACACACCCTTCGGGCACCGCCAGGCCGAAGTGATTATCAAGGAACTTGACTGCCCGCCGGACCTCGTCTTTGGTTCTTAACCGGAAGAGCGGGTGGGCCAGCCGCAGCCCGATCAAGCCGCGGTAGTACTCAAACACATCGTAGTTAACCGCCTTCTGCCGCCACCGAATCATATTCACCGCGTCCGGCTTGTCGTAGCTATTGTGGTCGCCGCCCTTGGTTCGCAGGAACTCCTGCCCGGATTGGATGAACGGGATGCCCTGCGAGGTGAAGAGCACGGCCGCAGCCAGCTTATCCATCGCGCGGCGGTCGGCGTCGGTCACGGCGGCATCATCGACGGTGCTGATTACGAGCCGGTCCCAGAGCGTGTGATTGTCGTGGCACTCGAGGTAATTGATCGACTCCAGCGGCGCATCGGCGAAGTCGCCGACCGAGCCGCAGACGCCGAGTTTCACCGCCCCGGCATTCACGCCTGACTGGACGAAGCCGGTCGCCCGCGCATCAAAGACGTTGCCTTTGAGCGCATCGCGGAAGCGATCGTTGAAGAAGGCCCAGCCACGCCCCCGCTGCTTGCCCTTCCCCGTCATCTCAATCGGCGTCGCGCCCCCGGCCCACGGCTCGCCGTAGATCAAGATGTTCGCGTCCATCGCCCGCAACTCGCGCACGATTCGATGGACGGTCTCAAGATCGATTAAGGCCATGAGGTCGAAGCGGAACCCGTCCACCTTGTATTCGGTCGCCCAGTATTTGACCGCATCGAGGATGAAGCGCCGCGCCATCGGCGCTTCGGTGCGGAACTCGTTGCCGACGCCGGAGCCGTTCCAGTAGCTGCCGTCCGGCTTGAGGCGGTAGTAGTAGCCCGGCACCAGCCCCTCGAAGCTGTAGACGCGCTGGCCGATCTTCTCGAAGGTGTGGTTGAAGACCACGTCGAGCGTGACGCGGATGCCGCGCCGGTGCAAGGCGTCGATCATCCGCTTGACCTCCGACACCCGCCGCGCGTCGTAGCGCTCAGTCGCGTACCACCCTTCGGGCGCATTGAAATGAACCGCGTCGTAGCCCCAGCCGTAGAGGTCCTCCGCCCGGCCGGTGTTGTGAAATTCATTGATGGGCATGAGCTGGACGACGTTGACACCCAGTTCGGTGAGGTGGTCGAGCCCAGTGGAGATGTCCGGGCGTCCGGTCAGGTGCGTGTCCGCTTCAGTGAGGCCGAGATATTTACCGCGGCGCTGGATGCCGGAGTCCGGATCAATCGTGAAGTCGCGCACGTGCATCTCGTAGATCACCGCATCCGAGATCGGGAAGGTCGGCCGGTCGGCGACGAGCGTAGTGTCGTGAATGACAATCCCCCGGCCGTCGTGCGCCGTCACCGCACGCGCGTAAGGATCGATCACCTCATGCGCCGGATCGAAACGCGGGTCGTCACCGGCCGCAGTGAAAGTGTAGTAAGCTCCCCGCATGTCGCCCAACAGTGTCGTATCCCAAGTGCCGTCCTCGTGCTGCGCCATCGCGACGAGCCTTGGCCTCCCGCCGGCCGGAGTTTCATAGAGGTGCAGCGTCACGGACCGCGCCATCGGAGCCCAGACGCGGAAGACGGTCTGCTCCGGGCTGTAGAGCGCGCCGAGAGGTTGCTCCGACACAAGCCCGTCGGCGGGGTGCGTTAAAGAGGGCGCTGTGTACAGGTGGCTGAGAGCTGAATCCATGAACTGCTCGTCCGGTTTCACCATTCTTCAGTCCTCGGCATTCGATCTTCTTTCCCTTCCGACGCTGCGGCCTTCTATGACTTTCTGCCGTAGAGGTCCACCATTTCGACGAGCCGTTGGCTGAGCGCATCAGTCAATACCCCAGGCCGGTAGCGCCAGCCCCAGTTGCCGCTCTCGCGGGCCGGAATGTTCATGCGCGCTTCGCTGCCCAAGCCCAGGACGTCTTGCAGCGGGATGATCGCCGTATCAGCCACCGAACTGAGCGCCAGGCGGATGAAGTCCCAGTGGATCTCGTGGCCGTCGGTCCCCAGGTACTTGAGCACCGACTCGCGCTCCTCGCGCACCTCGGCTGCCGTGCGGGTGCTGTCACCCGTGCCCGCGCTCGTGAACCAGCCGACCGTCGTGTCGTTGTCGTGCGTGCCGGTGTAGACCACCGTGTTATGGGTGAAGTTGTGGGGCTTGAAGTCGCCGGCCTGTGGGTCGGTGCCGAAGGCGAATTGCAGAATCCGCATGCCGGGGAAGCCGAACCGGTCGCGCAGCGCCTTCACCTCCGGGGTGATGAAGCCGAGGTCTTCGGCGATGATCGGCAGCTCGCCGAGCGCCTGCCCGACCGCCTCGAAGAAGGCCGCGCCCGGCCCTTGCGCCCAGTGCCCGTTGATCGCGGTCTTTTCACCGCCGGGCACCTCCCAATACTGCTCGAAGCCGCGGAAGTGATCGAGCCGCACGATGTCGACTTGCGCGAGCGTGGCGCGGATGCGCTCGATCCACCATTGATAACCAGTCTCGGCCATCGCGTCCCAGCGGTAGAGCGGATTGCCCCACAATTGCCCCGTTTCGCTGAAGTAGTCGGGCGGCACCCCGGCGACCGCCGTCGGCCGCCCCTCGCTGTCGAGGTGGAACAACTCCGGGTGCGCCCACACGTCGGCGCTGTCGTGCGCGACGAAGATCGGCAAATCGCCGACGATCTTGAGGCCGCGGTCATGGGCGTAGCGGGCGAGCCTGAGCCACTGCTTGAAGAAGAGGTACTGAAAAAATTCGTGCCCCTCGATCTCGCGCCGATGGTTCTCGCCCCAGAACCACAGCGCCTGCTTCTCACGGCCGCGCAGGTGCGGGTCCCACTTCGTCCACTCGACGCCGCGGTGCGCATCTTTGATCGAGCGAAAGGCGGCGTAATCATCGAGCCACTCTCGGGCGGGCGCAGCGAAGCTTTCAAACTCCGCGCTCATCCCGTTCGGGGCGTGAGCCTTGAAATGATCGTAAGCCTGCCACAGCAGCGCCTGCTTAAATTCAATCACCGGCCCGTAATCGACGCGGTCGCGCGGGAAGTCCGGGGCAGGTTCCAAATCATCTGCGGCCAGCAACCCGTCTTCAACCAGCGACTCTAAACTGACGAGCAGCGGGTTGCCGGCGAAGGCGGAGAAACATTGGTAGGGCGAATCGCCGTAGCCGGTCGGCCCCAGGGGCAAGACTTGCCACAGGCGCTGGCCGCTGGCGGCGAGAAAATCGACAAACCCGTAAGCCGCGGGCCCAAGGTCGCCGATGCCGTATTTGCCGGGCAGTGAGGTCGGGTGTAACAGGATGCCGCTCGCTCTTGGAAAGCTCATACTACATTGTGCCTCATGCAGGGGAGGAAAAAATTTCTCATTTGATCTCACGCCCGGCGTACGATTTCGCGTCAAGCATATGAATTATTCTCTTCAGCTCGACCCGGCTTCAGCGCCTGCCAACTTCAGGTAAAGTGGACCGATGTCAATAGATCATGCGCTGAGAATATACCATCTAGCCGCTGGCATGGGAATTGCCCCTATCTTCGGTTAAGCACGCCGCCGGCGTCTGTTTGAATCGGTGCGGTACGGGGAGCGTGAGCGACCTGTGCTTCCCCGGTAAGGTCTTTTGCCGAGGCACAGGTCGCTCACGCTCCCCGTACCGCACCCGTGCGCCGTAGGCTGAAAACACTTATGAAAGGAATGGTCAAGCATCATGCTGCTCAGTCACGTTTTGGACCGGCTAGCCGAGTTTGAGTCGACGGAGTTTCCCGTCATCAGTCTTTATCTCAACATGCAACCCGACCAACACGGGCGCGATCACTTCGATCCGTTCGTGCGCAAGGAGCTGTCTGCGCGGGCCAGGACTTACCCGCCGCACTCGCCCGAGCGCGAGAGCTTCGACCGCGACAGCGAGCGGATCCAGGCCTACTTGCAAGAGCAAGTGCGTCCGTCAGCCAACGGCCTCGCGATCTTCGCTTGCGCCGGGGCGAATGATTTCTTCGAGGCCGTCCAACTCGACGCTCCCATCGAGCGACACCGGCTGAGCGTCTCCCACCGCCCCGACCTTTACCCGCTCGCGCGGCTGGTTGACCAGTACCCGCGCTACGCTGCGCTCGTGGCCGACACGAACGCGGCCCGCCTCTTCGTCTTCGGCCTCGGCCGGACTCTAGGCGCAGAGCAGGTGACCAACCCGAAGACCAAACGCACCCAGGTCGGCGGCTGGTCGCAGGCGCGCTATCAACGGCACGTCGAAAACTATCACCTGCACCACGCCAAAGAAGTGGTTGACACACTCGACCGCGTGGTCCGCGAGGAGAAGCTCGAGCACATCGTGCTCGCGGGTGACGAAGTGATCGTGCCGCTGCTGCGCGAGCAACTCCCGCCGCATCTGGCCGATAAAGTGGTGGACGTGATTCACCTCGGCATCAAGGCGCCGGAGCACGAAGTCCTGCAGGCGACGCTGGAGTCGATGCGCGAGCAGAGTGCGAAGGGCGACGCGGAGAAGGTCAAACGGCTGCTTGACGAGTATCGCGCGGGCGGCCTCGCCGTGGTCGGGGCGCGAGAGACGCTCGCGGCGCTCGACATCGGACAGGTGGACGAATTGATCATCAGCGCTTCGCGGGCTGAAATCCGCAGCGACGAGGAAGAGGCGGCGGCGCCCCTGGCGGCTGTGGCTTCCGCCAACAGCCCTCAAACTACCGAGCCGCGCTCAGTCACGTTGGCAGATGAACTGGTGGCCAAGGCGCAGCAGACCGGCGCCCGCGTGACCTTCATCAAGGACTCTTCCCTGCTCGCGGACGTCGGCGGCGTCGGGGCGATGTTGCGCTTCCGACTTTGAGCAGTCGCCGCTGATAAGAAATGGTGATCGACGTCGGCTGAAGAGACCTCATTCATCCACGACACCCAGCGCCGACGCCGCGAGGAGGCGGAGGACGAGCAGCGCCAGCGGGACTGAGAACCGGGACCAATTTGCTCAAGCAAAACGACGGCCGGCAAATTCTCGCCGGCCGTCTTGCATTTCAACTATCTGGTCCGCGCTCTTGGCCGCGCGGTGCTCGCCCAGCCCTTTTTGCCGGCGGCCTTCCCTTTCACGCTCCGCTTCGCACCTTTGGTCTGTGCACTGCTGGTTTTTCTCGCCTGCGTCCGGCGCGGGCTGGCTTTGACCGCCGCACTCTTCGTTGACCTCTTCGTAGTCTTCTTCGTACTTCGGGCCAGAGTTTTGGGTGCTGCGCGCCTCTTCTTCGGAGGAGCCTTGGCGGCGGCCTTCTTCGTGCCGCGGGCCGGGGCCTTCCTTGCGCTACTTGCCTTCTTCGCCCCGGCAGCAGCCTTGCGCGTCCCAGCCTTCACCGATCGTTTCGCAGGTCGGGCGGCCTCCGGTGCCGGCGGCGGTTCCTTCTCGTGAAGGGCTTGTTCGTGCGCCGCTAACAACTGGGTGACCCGTTCGGGCTCGGTCGGCGGCGGGATTTCAATCTCCCCCTCGCGCAAACGCCGCTCCTCCTGCTGCCGCTCGAAGCGTTCGCGCTGTTCCTGAGCCATCGCGGCTTGATTCCTGGCGAACTCGAACGCGTTGAGTTGCCCGCCGCGGATTTTGTAGCGGTCGATATTGCGTGTTGGATCCTTGGGCATCTGAAGGTCCTCCTATCTAACCCCTCCCCACTTCGCCCGGCCCCGGTCAGGTGAGAATCAGCGAGATCGAAATAGCCGGTGCCTACCTTAAGCTCTACTTTGACGTTGTCAGCACGGCCGGCTCTGGCAAGCAAAGAAAAAGGCTGCTCGGGCCACTCGTAGCCTCCCCCAAAACCACGACTAACCCAAGCAGCCTATTTTTACTCTACTACGGAGTGAAACCCGCTCCCCAACAAGTTTCACCAGATGCTCCCCAACATCCTTCTCCGTATCCGAGCTTGACCGACTCAATCTGTCGGTCGTTTTATTTTAGAGCAACGAATGTGCCAACAGCGCCGCCAAGTGAGGAGAAAGAATGAGCCACGGCTAAATCTAAATCAGACACGAGCATAATCTCATCGAGATCAGTCTCAGCCATCGACCGGTCTGAGCGACCCAGTTGCCGTCCGAATTAAAGTGATGCAGTGACGGTGTACTGCTGCCTTGTCATGGAACAGGCCTTCTCCACTCATCAATCATTGAGGCGGCGGCTACTTTCCAGTGTGTGCGCTAACGTACCACCTCACCCCCGTCACCGCCCGGAGAAGATCACTCGGGCTGCAATCCGAAACTCCGCCCCCGGTCGAAGCACCTACCTGAGCTTCAAGTCATCAGGCCATAATGCTGAGGCGCCGCGGCGTGAGTCCTATTGACACCCCCCTAACCGTGTAGTAGTTTCTCACTAAAGCGCAAACCGCGAATAGTCCCCGTCGTCTCCTTTTTATTACTACTCCGGGTCGCATGAGGCAGAGACCGGCCGGCTATTCGCATCATCGAGGAGAGTAAAAGCAACTGCGGCGCATGAAGATTACACTGCCGGAGCGCGGGCTCGAGGCCCTGTTCGGGCCTTACGACCAGAACATCAAATACCTCGAGTCGCTGCTCAGCGTGCGGGTCGGGGGGCGCGGCGGCGAATTGACGGTCGAAGGCGACGAGGCCGATGTGGCCGTCGTCGAGCGGGTCTTCAAAGACTACAGCCAACTCTTCGAGGAGGGTCGCGCCCCCTCCGACGCCGAATTGCGCGCGGCTTTCAAACAGATCGCCGAAGACCGCTCCGCCTCGCTGCGCGAACTCTTCACCTCCCAGAAGCGCATCAACCCGTCAGGCCGCAAGCAGGTCACGGCGCGCTCGCCCAATCAACGACGTTATATTGAAGCTATCGAACAGCACGACATTGTGTTCGGGATAGGCGTCGCGGGGACCGGAAAATGCCTTTCGGAAAACTCGCTCGTGCTGACCAACAGAGGGATGATTGAGATCGGCACGCTCGGCTCAGGCACCCAACCTCAGGACCACGTGCTGATTGACGTGACAGTCCAGGGGCTTGAGGGCGCTGAACCTGCTTCGCACATTTACAACGGCGGTGAGACAGAAACGCTACGCATTACCACACGCTTCGGCTTCTCCATCGAAGTGACGCCAGAGCATCCACTGCTCATGCTCGATGCGGCCGGCGCAATCCAGTGGCGGCGGGCCGACGAATTGGGCGCGGGCGATGTGCTCGCCTTGCAGCGCGGACAACGAATGTTTGGCGAACGCACGGCGGTCGGATTTGAGTATCGCCCGCAGAGTTCACATGACCATTCATCGAAGCCGGTCCATCTCGATCATCTGGATGAAGAGTTCGCTTATCTGATGGGTGTGCTGACCGGTGACGGGTGCTTAACCTGGCGCAATAGAGTTATTCTCACCTCCGCTGACGAATCCATCGTGGCGGCTTTCCACACTATGGCCGTGCGGCTTGGGCTGCGGGTCTTCCCCAATGGCGGGGAGCGGCCTTACGACCATATCATCGCGAGCGCTCAGCTTTATCAACTGCTCGCGCATCTCGGCCTGTCCACCGGCGGGGCGCGGACGAAGCACGTTCCGCATTCAATCCTCGCCGCGCCAGAGTTCATCGTCGCGGCATATTTGCGGGGGTTGTTCGATGCCGACGGGACGGTGGAGAAACGCGACGGCCTGGTCTCGCTCTCATCGGTTTCAGAAACCCTCATTCGCCAAGCGCAGGTTGTCTTGCTCAATTTCGGCATCGTCGCGTCGAAGTCGCTCAAGCGTGGTCGTTATGACGGCCGGCAGCACGTCTCACATCTCCTGACTATGGCCGGGGCTGAGGCCGAGCGATTTCATGAACGGATCGGCTTCGGCCTTGAGCGGAAGCGCGCGCGGCGGCAAACCCGGCAGCCGAATCCCAACGTTGATGTCGTGCCGCATCTCGGCCAGATGCTCAGCGCGGCCATCAGCGGCAGGACCTTCACCCGTGCTGAACACAAGCTCTTCGCCGATTATAAAATTGAGCGCCGTCGGCCAAGTTACGCCAAGCTGGGGTCGATCATCAACAGCCTTGATGCTCGCGGCGCTTTCAGTGAGCCGCTTGAGCAGATGAGAAGCTTGTTCGACCGCCACCTGCTCTTTGCCGAGGTGGTCGCCATCGAGCCATCACGGGCACAGGTCTACGACTTGACAGTGCCGGGCACGCACTCGTTCGTCGCCAACGGGTTCGTCAACCACAACACCTACCTCGCGGTCGCGATGGCCATGGATTTCCTGATGTCGAAGCGCGTCAACCGGATCATCCTCGCGCGGCCGGCGGTCGAGGCGGGCGAGAAGTTGGGCTTCCTGCCCGGTGACCTGCAAGACAAAGTAGACCCGTATCTGCGCCCACTCTACGATGCGCTCTTCGACGTCATGGACTACGAGCGCGTGACGCGCTTCCTGGAAAAGCGTGTCATCGAGATTGCGCCGCTCGCATTCATGCGCGGGCGCTCGCAAAAACTAGACAGTTTGTTGTTGACCCCGAACGGCTGGCGCAAAATGGGCGACATCGCGGTTGGTGATCGGGTTATCGGCTCTGACGGAAAGCCGACCGAAGTTCTCGGCGTTTTCCCGCAAGGCAAAAAACCTGTTTATCGTTTGACGATGACGGACGGCTCTAGCGCGGTCGCTTGCGCCGAACACCTCTGGCAGGTCAAAACGATGGAAGACAAGCGGCGCGAAAAACCGTCGCGGATTTTGGAAACGCAGGAGATGATTGACAATTTCCGGCGCCATCATCAATACCGCTACGAGTTGCCTTTGCTCTCCGCGCCCGTCGAATTTCCTCCTCAGGCCATCCCGCTAGAGCCTTATTCATTAGGACTCTTGCTCGGCGACGGTTGCATTTCCGATAAGACTTCGCCGAGTTTTACCTCCGCTGATGCGGAGTTGGTGACCTCGCTGCAAACCGAACTGGCCGAGATGGGCTTGCAATTCCACCGCAAATCCGCGATAGATTATGCCATCAGCAACCCGCTGGCCGGAAAAGGCGGCCACAAATTCGGCACGATTCGCAACCCGCTCAGAGAGGCGTTGCGCGGCTTGGGTCTGGCAGGGACTAAATCTGCGACCAAATTCATTCCCGAAATTTATCTCTACAACAGCGCGGAAGTTCGCCACGCCGTCCTACAAGGTCTATTGGACACCGACGGCGGCCCGGTTACGCAAGAGGGACGGACATGCCGTATCCAGTACGTCACGACTTCCGAACGGCTCAAAGACGACGTGTTGTTTTTGGTGCGCTCACTCGGCGGTGTGGCTCATTGGTGCAAACGCCGGGCGGAAGGACGCAAACCGGGTTTTGCCCACGGCCGTGAAGTTCCGTACCGCCATGACGCTTATGTGCTGGACATCCGCTTACCTGAAAACATCCAGCCGTTTCGCTTGCGGCGCAAAGCCGAAATTTATGAGGCGACCGGCGGCGGTCGCCCGATGCGGTTTATCAGGAATATTGAACCCGTCGGCGAAGCGGAGACGCAATGCATCCGTGTCGCCGCGCCTGACTCGCTCTACGTGACGGATGATTTCATTCTGACGCACAACACGCTCTCAGATGCCTTCATCATCCTGGACGAGGCGCAGAACACGACCTCCGAGCAGATGAAGATGTTCCTGACGCGGATCGGCTTCGGCTCGAAGGCGGTGATCACCGGGGACGTGACCCAGATCGACCTCCCCTCCGGGCGCAAGTCCGGCTTGGTCGAGGCCCGGCGCGTGGTGAGCGCGATCGAAGGCATTTCGTTCATTGAATTCAACGAGCAGGATGTGGTGCGCCATCACCTCGTCCAGATGATCATCAAGGCCTACGATGAGCACAGCAAGAAGATCAGCATCTAGGGGGGGCAAAGGGCAAAGGGCAAAGGGCAAAGGGCTAAAGGACGGCTTCGCTGATGCCTCCTCAGAGATTGAAGTCTTGAACCGCCAGCGCCTGTGCCCGATCAAACGCCCTGAGGTGGCACGGCTGGCCCGTCAAGTGCTCGACCGGATCGGGCGGGCGGAGGCAGGGGCGACGATCACCTTCATTCGAGATCGAATGATGCGCCGACTTAATCGCGACTATCGCGGGATCAATGCCCCGACCGATGTGCTCGCATTCGCTTACCACGAGGGCGACAGCGGGAGAAATGGGATTGAGCCGGACCATTTGGGCGATGTCGTCATCTCGGTCGAGACGGCCGCCGCCTACGCCCGCCGACTCGGCTTCACTTTCGACCGCGAGGTCGAAACGCTCGTGATTCACGGCATCCTTCACCTGGCCGGCTACGACCATGAGACCGATCAAGGCGAGATGCGTCGGCTCGAACGCAGACTGCGGGAAGAGTTAATGGATAGAAGGCAGCAGGCAGTAGGCAGTAGGCAGTAGACAGAAGGGGGCCGATCGCGAAGTATTGGCCATCGCCTACTGCCTACTGCCTACTGCCTGCTGCCTACTGATTGCTGCTATGGAATATGAAATAGCTTTGGCCGGCGCCTTCATCCTGGTGCTGGTCATCGTGGCCACAGCCAAGAGCGCACTGGATGAGTTGAGCGACGTCTCGCTGCGACTGCTGGCGAGTGAGAGCAACAGCGCGCCGCACGCGTCATTTTTGCGTTCGATCACCGAGAATCATCGCTTGTTCAGCTTCACGCTCACCTTCGGCATTCACCTCTCGATCGCCTCCATCGCCATCCTGATCACGTCGCTGGCCTTTCAACTGCACGCGCCGCACTTCCTGGCGCTGGCCTTCGGGCTGATGGTGGTGACGCTGGTCCTCTTCCGCTTGATCGTGCCCCTCTTGCTGACGCAAAACGACCCGGCGCGGACGCTGATTCGACTGCGCCTGCCGCTGCGGCCCATCTACCCGGTGCTGTCGGTGATCGCCCACCCGATCTACCGCCTGCTGCGCGGCTTCCAGCGCGAGGAGGAGACGGAGTCTCAGGCGGATGCAGAAGAGGACGATGACGAGGACGAGTTGCAGGCGCTGATCGACGTCGGCGAGGAGGCGGGGATCATCGAGGAGAACGAGGGCGAGATGATCCAGTCGATCATCCGCTTCAGTGACCGCACGGTGGCCGAGGTCATGACGCCCCGCACCAACATCGTCGCCGTCGAGGCGCAGACCCCGCTCGAGGCCGTGCGCGACGTGATGATCGAGTCGAAATACTCGCGCCTGCCGGTCTACCGCGACCAGATCGACAACATCGAAGGGATCATCTACGTCCGCGACCTGCTCAATTACTGGGCCGGGAGCGAGACCCAGAAGACCGCCCACCAGCTCGCGCGGCCGACCTACTTCGTCCCTGAGACCAAGCCGACCGACGAGCTGCTGCGCGAGATGCAGAAGGCCAAGGCGCAGCTGGCGATTGTCATCGACGAGTATGGGGGCCTGGCCGGCCTGGTCACGCTCGAAGACCTGATCGAAGAGATCGTCGGCGAGATCGAAGACGAAGATGAGCCCGCGCCGAGCGAGGCCGAGGCCGAGATCGTCGTCGAGCCCGAGGGCAGCTACACCGTGCGCGGCCAGGTCGAGGTCGGTAAAGTCGAGCGCCTCTTTGAGACCGAGCTGGCGGCCGACGATTTCACCACGGTCGCCGGGCTGGTGATCAATCAACTGGGCCACCTCCCGGCCGTCGGCGAAGGCCTGGATTTCCGCGGCCTCCACTTCGAGGTCGTCGAGGCCGACGAGCGGCGCGTCTCCCGCGTCCGGGTCCAACGCCTGGCGGAGGAGCCGGAGCAGGAGGTGAAGGCGGAAGGCGCCCAGGCGGCCGAGCGGGCAGAGACGCGGCAGTAAGGCAGAGGGGTCTCCGCTGGCAGAGGACGACTTTGATTGAGGAGCGAGTAGATTATGCAAAGTGTCATGTTGCAATCTCGTGTTGGCCCGGATGGAATACTGAAGTTGCAGATCCCCATTGGCCTTCCCGATGTGGAGGTCGAGGTCATGGTGATTATGCAACCGCTCGCGTCAAACCCCACGGCCAGCCTGCCCGAGGCGCAGGGCTGGCCAGCCGGCTTCTTTGAACAGACAGCCGGTGCCTGGGAAGGAGAGCGGCTGGTGCGTGAGTCACAAGGAGACGATGAGTTTCGGAATGAGCTAGGATGACTTATCTGCTATACCAAGCACGGCCACAAATGGAGCTTCTCCAACACAAAGGTTCAAAGGAACAAAGGGACAAAGGAACTGATGAAAAAGAAGCCTGTTCCCCTTTGACTCCTTGACCCTTTGTGTTGAGATTCTTCTCTCTTCAAAAGCTCAATTTGTCCCCGTTCAAGGTATATATCGAAGGGTTGAGCCTTGAAGACTGGGAGTCGCCTGCATGAACCACAGCCACAAATCAGGTTTCGCTGCCCTCATCGGCCGCCCGAACGCAGGCAAATCAACCCTCCTCAACGCGCTCGTCGGCGAACACATCGCCGCCGTCTCCTCCAAGCCGCAGACGACGCGCACGCGCATCCAGGGCATCATCAACCGCCCCGAAGCCCAGATCATCTTCGTCGACACGCCCGGCATCCACAAGCCCGGCTACGCGCTCAACCGCCGGATGATGGGCATCGTCGCCGAGGCGCTGGAGCAGGTCGATGTCGTCCTGCTGATGCGCGACGCGACGACCCGGTTCGGCTCGGGTGACCGCTTCGCGCTCGACCTGGTCAAGCGGACTTCGAAGCCCGCCTTCCTCCTCCTCAACAAGATCGACCTCGTGAAAGAGAAGGCCAAGCTCCTGCCGCTGATCGAGCAGTACAGCCGCGAGCATGAGTTCGCCGAAGTCATCCCCATCTCGGCTCGCACCGGCGACGGCCAGGAGCGCTTGCTCAAGAAGCTCGTCGAGTACCTGCCCGAAGGCCCGCCGCTCTACGACCCGGAGACCTTCACCGACCAGATCGAGCGGACGCTGGTCGCCGAGATGGTGCGCGAGAAACTGCTCGAGCTGACCGGCCAGGAACTGCCCTTCGCCACCGCCGTGCGCACCGAGAACTGGCAGGAGCAGCCCGACGCCACCGAAATTCATTGCGTGATCTACGTCGAGCGCGAGTCACAGAAACCGATCATCATCGGGCGCGGCGGCCAGATGCTGAAGCAGGTCGGGACGCGCGCCCGCCGCGACATCGAGAGACTCCTCGACCGCCACGTCCGCCTCCACCTCTTCGTCCGCGTGCAGGAACACTGGCGCGACGACCCGCGGACGCTGGACGAGTTGGGCATTGAAGAGCGGGGGAGGAGTGGGCGGGCGAGGGGGCGACTCTCTGGTGGAGAGTCGCCTGGGGGTGAGGGGGCGAAAAGAAGCGATGGAGAGTGATTCGCGGGAGTGCTTCATCGCGCACGGCAGTTGAGCACGATTGACCAGCTATGAAGGTTTGGCATGCCCTTGAACTCGAAATCGCCCGGGTCGCTGAGACCCCGGTCGCCAGCCAATTATGGGTGGCCGGCACCACCGGCATCGAGATTTCAGAAGACACCCCGGAGGTGATCACGCTCCGGGCCTACTTTGACCTTCCGCCCGACACCGAGAAGCTGCGGGCTCAGATCCTTCGCGCCCTGCGACACTGTGACCTGCCTGAGGTGGCGCTCCGCCAGATGCAGAGTCTGACGGTCGCCGATCAAGACTGGCTGGCCGAGTGGAAGAAAGGCTACGAGCCGGTCGCCATCGGTCAGCGTCTGCTCGTCACCCCTTCCTGGAAACTCGATCAGGGAACAGAGACTGACCGGGTAATAGTTCAGATCGATCCGGGCATGGCCTTCGGCACTGGCACGCACGAGACCACGCGCGGCTGCTTGGAGCTGCTGGAGAAATACTGGCGCGGCGGCTCGCTCCTGGACGTTGGCACAGGCACCGGCATCCTCGCCATCGCGGCCGTCAAACTCGCGCCCGGCTCGCGCGTCGTCGGGATCGATATCGACCCGGAAGCGATCACCGTCGCCGAGGAGAACGCCGAGATCAACGGCGTGGCTGAGGAGCTTGAACTCGAAGTCAATAAGCTTTCATCTTTTCACGGCCAGCAATTTGATCTGGTGCTCGCCAACCTCACGGCCGATGTGATCGTACCGCTCGCCGCCGACTTCGCACAGGTCATCGCACCCCAAGGCATTTTGATCGTCTCTGGCATCCTGCGCGAGCAAGAGGCTGAAGTCCGCGAGGCGCTTGGCGGGCAACACTTCGACGTCATCGAGGCCAAGCCCGATCACGAATGGGTCACGCTCGCCGCCTGCCTCTCACTCTAACCTTTTGGTACTAACAACTCCTTTCAAATAAACACTCTATTAATTGATTGACATACGATGAAATCATCGTACAATAAAACCATCGTATGTTCAGTGTGAAGAAAAGGAGGCCGGTTTGAAAGCTAATCCAGGCGGACAAATTCCACCATCTGAGGTTATCGGGCGGGATGCATTGATCCAAAGCTTATGGCGCATTCTGGAACGGCAGAGCCTCGTCCTCAGTGCTGAGCGGCGGATGGGCAAGACCTGCCTCGTCAAGAAGATGGTGGAGGAAGTGCCGCCAGGCAAGTTGCCGATTTACCATGACCTGGAAGGTATGCGAACGCCGCTGGAGTTTGTCGAGATAGTCTTTCACGATGTGGAACGCTACCTCAGCGGCTTGAAGCGGACCGCAGAGCGGGTACGTCTATTCCTGGCACAACTCAAAGGCGCAGAAATCAGCGGCGTGATCAAGTTACCTGATGTCGCTGCCCCTCATTGGAAGACTCTGCTGACCAAGACTATTGAGGACCTCGTCGAGCATCAAGATCGCCAGGTGATTTTCTTTTGGGACGAAATGCCGCTGATGCTCCACAACATTAAGCAGCACGGTGGCGAAGACGCAGCGATGGAACTGCTGGACGCGCTGCGGTCATTGCGTCAGATGCACACTGGTTTGCGGATGGTCTTCACGGGTTCGATTGGCTTGCATAACGTCGTGACCTCCCTCAAACGGGCAGGATATGCCAACGACCCGACAAATGACATGGACACAGTGGACGTGCCACCGCTCTCACTCGACGATGCCCAGGAGTTAGCGCGGCGGCTCCTGGAAGGAGAGGGCATTCCAACGGATGACCTACAAGCAACCACTCAGGCGATTGCCACCGCTGTAGATGGGATTCCCTTTTTCATCCACCACATCGTTGACCAAATAGCGCAGCGTGGTTGTGTGGCCAATGTTGTGATCATTACCGAGATTATGGATGCTTGCCTGACAGACCCACATGACCGCTGGCACTTGCGCTACTATCGAGAGCGGATTGATACCTACTATGCGCCCGACGAACGCCCGTTCGCGCTGAATCTGCTGGATGTCTTATCTGTCGCTGACCAGCCGCTACCGTTTGACGATCTATTCAATCTGCTCAAGGCCAACTTGAAGACCGAAGACAGTGAGATGGCGCGACAGATACTGACATTGCTTCAGCGCGACCATTACGTTGTCCAGCAAACCGACGGCCTGTTTCGCTTCCGCTTTCCACTGATCCAACGCTGCTGGCGATTACATAGGGGGCTGGCATTATGAAAGCTACTTTTCTCTCCCGCTTCACGCCCAGTATGATGACGCCTGAAGCGTTGGAAGCCCTCTTCGTCCAACGTGAGAAGCTGGCTCAACGCCTAGTCGAGCTTATCCGCGAAAGTGTGCTTACGCCGTCGAAGCATCATTCGTTGCTGATCGGCCCGCGCGGCATTGGCAAGACGCATCTGATCTCGCTCATCTATCATCGCATCCGAGCGATGGGGGGCTTGAGCGATCACTTACTCATCGCTTGGTTGCGTGAAGAAGAGTGGGGCGTCACATCGTTTCAGGACCTGCTGATGCGCCTCTTCCGCGCGCTACTGGCGGAGCATGCTGATGCTGCGTTTGCTGAGCGCGTCGAAGCGCTCTACAAATTACCGCCGAGTACCGTTGAGCGTGCCGCTGGCGCGTTACTCAAAGAATTCGTCGGCAACCGCACGCTGTTGATCCTCGTGGAAAACTTGGATGACTTGTTTAGAGGGTTAGGCGATAGAGGACAAAAGCGACTTCGTGCATACCTGCAAGAAAATCCATTCTGCACGATTCTAGCGACGGCGCAGAGCCTCTTCAACGGCGTGTCCCTTCGGACCTCGCCCTTCTTCGGTTTTTTCCACACCCACCACCTGGAAGATCTGACGCTTGATGAGGCCACTCGTCTGTTAACAAATATCGCTGACTTAGAAGGCGACCGCGAACTGGCCTCATTCATTCAGACGCCAACGGGACGCGCTCGCATCCGCGCCGTCCATCACTTGGCAGGTGGCAACCATCGCGTCTACGTCATCTTCTCTCAATTTCTCACCCGCGAGTCTTTAGATGAGTTCGTGGAACCGTTTATGCGCACACTGGATGATCTGACGCCTTATTATCAAGGGCGCATGGCCTGGCTCTCATCACAGCAACGGAAGATCGTCGAATTCCTTTGTGACCGCCGTCGTGCTGTCGTCGTCAAGGAGATTGCGCAGCGCTGTTTCCTGACTCACCAGACGGCGTCCAGTCAACTCAAGACCTTGCGCGAGATGGAATACGTCCATTCCGTCTCTGCCGGGCGCGAGTCGTATTACGAACTACGCGAGCCGCTGATGCGTCTGTGCGTTGAGGTCAAGAAGCATCGGGGCGAGCCGATTCGTTTGCTCGTGGACTTTTTGCGCCTCTGGTATTCACAGACGGAGTTGTATCAGCGACTGGAGTTACTCCACCCAGATGCTACAATCGAGCGAGAATATGTGCTTCATGCGCTGCAGGTGTGCGAACAAGAAAAAGAAGATCCTCGCGTGGCGGCGTGTTTGAAAGACTGCGATATTTATCATAGTGGGGGTGACTTTGCCCGCGGACTGCAAACCGCAGAAGAACTGGTCGCCATTCGCGGTCAGGCCCTGGACTGGGTTGAGCAAGGACATTATCTTATCCATCTTGAGCGTTGGGACGAGGCGCTGGCATCCTTTGATAAGGCGATCGAGCTTGGCCCTAACAATGCACCAGCTTGGCGCTACAAAGGTGTAGCGCTGGACGAACTCGGACGCCACGAAGAAGCGTTGATCTCCTTCGATAAGGCGCTTGAGCTAGACCCCAATTACGTACTAGCGTGGGGCAGCCGAGGTATAGTGCTAGGCAAGCTTGATCGCCTAGACGAAGCGTTGTTGTCCTTTGGCAAGGTAGTTGAGCTTGCCCCTAGTTATGTGCGGGGCTGGAGAAATCGAGGCTTTGCGTTAGATCGCCTCGGCCGCTTCGACGAAGCATCAATGTCCTTCGCTAAAGCGATTGAGCTTGACCCGAATGATGCGCAGGCTTTGGTCCGCCAAGGTATAAGACTAAGCGAGCGTGGGCACCACGAAGAAGCATTAGCATCCCTCCAAAAAGCAATTAAGCTGAACCCAAACGACGGGCATGTTTGGTTCCATCTGGGTTTTGAATTACACGAGCTTGAGCGTCGGGATGAAGCGCTAGTATCCTATAATAAGGCGATTGAACTTGATCCTAACAATATACCAGCTTGGGGCAACAAAGGCGTAGTGCTGGGCGAATTCGGACGCCACGAGGAAGCATTAGCCTCCTTCGATAAAGTAGCTCAGCTCGACACAAATGATGCAAGGACTTGGTATCATCAAGGTGTGACGTTGCATGAGCTTGGACGCCTAGATGAGGCATTGACGTCTTACAGCAAGGCGATTGAGCTTGAGCCGAATTTCGCACTGGCCTGGAGTAATCGAGGTGCGACACTGAACAATCTCGGGCGCCAGGATGAGGCGTTAGCATCCTTCGACAAAGCAATTCAGCTCGATACGAATAATCCAATGACTTGGCGTCAAAGAAGCATCGTGCTAAGCAGCCTGGGACGCTATGACGAAGCCTTGGCGTCCTGCAATAAGGCGATAGAACTCGGCCATCAATCTTCATCTGTTTTCTTCGACCGCGCCGAGTGTTTCCTGGCATTGGGCCGTTGGGAGGAAGGCTACGCAGCGTTGGATGATGCACTCCGCCAATTTGCTCATGCAGACAAACCGGAAACAGGTGATACAGCGGCTATTGCCCGCAACCTACTCACCAGCACACCTGATGTTACAACATGGCGGATGCTTATCACGGTGCTGATAGAGCTTTACGACAAAAACCAAGTTGTCTCTGCGTTGGGGCAAGGACTTGTGCGGAGCATTCCCACCTTGACCTCGCCGATAGTGAGCGATGCGACGGCGCAGATGTGGCTGGACGCGTGGCGTGAACTTGCGGGTGACCGTGCCGAGTTTCAACTCCCGTTCCGTCTTCTCGACACAGCCATCCGCCACCGTGAGACGCACGACTCGCACATCCTGTTAGAGCTTCCCGCTGAAGAACGCACCCTGTTGGAACCACTGTTAGCGATACCAGACCGGACTAAGCCCACCCCAACCACTCAACAGCGTTGATAAGACTATTCACCTCATGCAGTATCACCCAATCTTGATAACACTTGCTCTGCGCGCCTCCCCACGGACTTGATCTGCCAGCGCCCCACCTCCTCCCGGGCTTTTTACCCTCTGATGACCGCCCACATCGAAAAGAGCAAATTACTCGCCCGCTTCAGCTTTCAAGGCCTGCGGTTTCATCAACGGCAAATGGGCTGGCACCAGTTGCCGGATCTGGAAATTAAGAAGCTCCGCAGAGTCTCGTCCTTTGCCCTGCGCCCCTCAGCTCTCGGCTGAATCCTCATCATTAATGCCAGGAGAATTGGGTTGCCGGCTTTTGTTACCGTGCTATAATGGCGCGGCTTTTCGTCCCGCGGTCAGTAATGACCGCGCCCTTAGCCCCTCGTGCCCCGATCGTAACGGGATAATGACGTGACTCTAGTTTCGGGAGCCCAGATCAACTCAACAAGCAAGGGCCAACATCCACTCAATCATTGACCCTGACTCCCCGCCTCCGATCAAAGGCTGATGGGACCGCGTGGGGTATGCCTGAGATTGGCCGGAGACGGCGCCGGGCGAAGCAGCCGACCGCGGTTAAGTCCGGCCGGCCTGCGACCAGGGTTCTGCTGGTGACGGGAGAAGGAGGCGCTCGGCGACTTTGAGGATCGCGTGTCTAAATCGAACCACCAGAGAATGGGACAGAGCGTCTCACCACAGAGGACACGGAGGAGCACAGAGGGGGCATCAGGATTGACTCGCTCTATGTTCCTCCGTATCCTCTGTGGTGAATTTCTGTTTCATTGTCGCTTGTTTCGATTTAGATCGACCCTGTGGCAAGCGGGCACGCATCTCAGCCCGCCAGGTTAATGGAGCAACCCAGTTCAGAGACTTCAGCAAGGGAACCAAGTTATGACACACATGAGATTTTCCGTTTTGAGAGTCGCACTCAGCGCGCTCTTGGCGCTGATGGCCTTCTCACCGGCCGCGGCCCAGCAGCCGCCGAATGCCACCAACCGACTGCATATGTACTCGAAGCCGGCGGTCGTGCGCATCATCTCGGGCTACGTCGGGAAGTGGCAGTGGCGCGGTCGCCAGTGGCCGGTCCAACTCGTCTCCAGCGGGTCGGGATTTATCATCAACCCCGACGGCTACATCCTGACCAACGCGCACGTGGTCAGCGACGTCAAAGACGGCGATGACGAAGGCCGGCGAAAGCTGACCCAACAATTCGTCATCCAGGTCCTCAAATCGGTCGGGGAGCAGGTCAACCAGCAGACCTTCGCCCAGGCCGCGCAGATCCTCCAGAGCACCGGCGCGAGCCTGGTCTCTTTCCAGCGCATCAACTACGTCTTCCTCCAGAGCGGCAACCGCTTCCCCTACGAGATCAAGTCCTACGGCGCCCCCACCGGCGAGGGTAAAGACCTGTCCACGGGCAAGGACGTCGCCGTCATCAAGATCGAGGTGAAGAATGCGCCCACGCTCCGCCTGGGCAACTCCGATCAGGTCCAGGTGGGCGACCAGGTGTGGGTGCTCGGCTACCCCGGCGCCGCCGATTCTGAAGCGCTCGACGAGAAATCGCAACTGGAGCCGACGACCAACGACGGCAAGATTTCGGCGAAGAAGACTTCGGCCGACGGCGCCCCGATCCTCCAAACCAACACCAGCACCACCCACGGCAACTCCGGCGGCCCGGCCATCAACGAGAAGGGCGAAGTGATCGGGCTGCTCACCTTCCGCGGCAACACCGTCAACGGGCAGGAGGTCCAGGGCTTCAACTTCATCGTCCCGGTGAACACCGCCCAGGAGTTCGTCCGCCAAGCCGGGACCGACAATAAGCCCAGCGCGATTGACGCGAAATGGCGCGAGGGTCTGAACCAATTCTGGAAGCAGGAGTACAGCCATGCCAAGGAGAGCTTCTCCGAAGTGATCGCGCTCTACAAAGATCACAGCGAAGCGCAGAAGCTGATCACCGAGTCGCAAGAGCACATCGCGAAGGGCGAAGATCGGTCCGGCTCAGTCCTCGGCGGATTGATTGTGCTGATGGTACTGGGCCTCGGATTCCTGCTCCTCGTCGGAGGCACCGTCCTGGCCGTGGTCATGATCAAGAAGCGTCAGAAGGCGGCGGCCGGGGCGCCGGCGGCCTACGCCAGGCCCCAGCCGCCGAACTTCACTCCGCCGCCGGGCTACACTCCCCAACCTGGCCCGCGGCAACCTGAAGTCCGGCCCCAGCCGGTGAGCAACCCCTCGGGAGCCGGGGCCGCCCCGGCTTACCAACCGACCACACGGCTGGCTGATGGACAAAAAACCGAACTCTTCCTGGCCGCCGCGGAGGTGAAGCTGATCTGCACCGCCGGGCCGCTGCAAGGGCAGGAATTCGTGATCGGGCACGGGGTCTTCATCGGGCGCGACGGCGCACGCTCACAAATCGTCGTCCCGGACCCGCAGGTCTCAGGCCAGCACCTCTGGATCGGGCCGGATAACGGGCGCATTGTTGCGCGCGACAACGGCTCGACCAACGGTACGTTCCTCAACAATCAGTTGGGCCAGCGCATCACTGAGGTTGAGCTCCAGGATCGGGATGTGCTGACGCTGGGCGCAAGGGGAATGATCAAATTCGCGCTCCATTGTTAAGGCGCCTTGAGTAATCGAGCGCCAGCCCTACCTGTACAGGCAGGAGAGAATAGCCGGGTCATCATCCCGGCTATTCTTTTGGCCCGCACCGTGACTATCATCGACGGCCTGACGCAGCGGCGGATGGGCGTGCTGCAATGAGGCGGCTGAAGGGGATGATTCACGCCTGGCATTACTTCTTCCCGATGCTGCGCGAAGGCCGCGAGGCCATCGCCCGCATCGGCGATTTTGCCCGGGCACAAGTGGCGCCAGGGTAGAGAATCAGTAGCTCACGAAATCAGGAAGGAAAGGCATTTTCCATTTTCCATCTGAGATTTATCATTGGTCATTGCCGAGCAACTGCTTCAACTGCCCTGAGATCATCTCAACTCACGACTGCCGCATCTCTTCAATGGCCAATGAAAAATCTAAGATGGAAAATGGAAAATGAAATCCTTCCTCGCCTTAGGCTCTACGGCCGTGCGCCGACCGGAGCCCCAGGCGGCGGCGTGACGGTGGCCGGGGGCGTGTAATCTTGCGGCCGTTCGAGGAAGCGCGTGATGTCATCTCTCACCGTGCGGGCGTGCGCGGGGAAAGCGCCTTGTCCGCTGCTCAGCGAATTGGCCCGCTCCTTCACCGTCGCCAAGCCCTGCCAGGCGGAGGCGCGCACTTCCGGCGTGCTCTGCTTACTGGCGGCTAACTCCATCAACTTATCCGCCACCACACGCTGCACGGCGCGACTGAGGCTGTCGGACCCGACCAGGCTGTTTGCGGGCAAAGTCCCTGGGCTCCGGCCCCACGTGCGGGAGATCAATTCATCGATCAGTTCATCGAGCCTCAGCGGATTCGGGTTCGATTCCCGCTCGGCGAAAGCGACCAGCCGCGCCGCCCGGCTCGCATCAAGCAGTTGGTCAACGATCATGCCCGCCAGCGTCCGCGCCGCCGAGACCTGATCGAAAGCGTAACCGGCCCGCGCGGTAAAGGCGTCGAAGTTGCGCCGCAGGCCGAATGGCTCCGGCGGCAAGTTGGCGAGCACGCGCTCGGGCAGCGCCAACTCGCCCGGCGCCAGTTCAGCGAGCAGCAGATGCAACACCTCGCGCTGGCGTGATGAATCGACGATCCGCGTCGGCGCCTGGCCGTCACCCTTGAAGGCGTTGGTGTGCTCCATGCCACCGATGTACTTGGCCGCCGCTTCAATCGCGTAGCGGTGAAAAAGGTAGACGAGCGAGAGCCGATCACCGAGCGAGGCGACCGGCTCTCCGGGCTTGAGCCTCTCCGGCCCGTAATGCGACATCAGCGCCCGGCGGACCTTCACCACTTCCTTGAGCCACGTCACAGGGTCGGGGCCGTCGTCGTAAGCGTTCCAGCGCGGGTCCGTGTCGGGCAGGAACAGGATGCCTTTCGCCAAGCCTTCCCGCGCGACGGCTTGCAACCCCGTCTCCTCCTGCCCCGGCTCGAATGGGGTGTAGCCGTAGCGGATCGCATGAATGTCCCACGACCCGATCCCGTGCATATAAGCATCCGACCAATCGGGCGTGCCGTCGGCGCGCAACTTGACGCGGGGCGTGAAGTAGTCCATCACCGAGCCGCGGTCGTAGATCGAGGCGCTGAAGTTGTGCGGCAGGCCGAGCGTGTGGCCGACCTCATGGGCGGTCAGCAGGGCGATGCGCACCAGCATGACTGAGTGCTCGTCCTGCTGCGGCCCGAGCGTTGATTGGAGGTATTCGATCAAGTCTCCGAACGGGTCCATCTGCGCGGCGCAGCCATCTCCTAACTCTCCGCCAAGACCGCCGCCGATGCCGCCGCCATTGCTCCCAGAAGCCACGGGCGATTCGCTCTGCCAGTAATTATGGACCGTCCGCACGCGGTGCGAATCCATGCGCGGCTTGCCGCAGATGATCTCGCCCGTGCGTGGGTCGGAGTAGGTGGCGCCCACCGACCAGCCGCGCTCGGCGCGGTGCACCCACTGGATCACCGAGTAGCGCACGTCCATCGGGTCGGCGCCCTCGGGCAGGTCGAGCACTTGAAAAGCCTGCTTGAAGCCGGCCGCCTCAAACGCCTTGTTCCACCACAGCGCCCCCTCGCGCATCGCACTGCGGATCGGCTCCGGGATGCCGCGGTCGAGGTAATAGACAATCGGCTTGACGGGCTCGCTCAGCGCGGCGCGAGGGTCTTTCTTCTCCAACCGCCAGCGGCGAATCCAGTGTGTCTCGAGCGGCTCGTCAAAGGGCTTCGCGTAATCTTTGAAGTTGAGCGGGAAGTAGCCGACCCGCGGATCCTGGCGGCGTGGCCGATAACCCTGCTCGGGCAGCGCGACGAGCGAGTGGTGCTGGCGCACGGTGAGGGTATGATTCTCCGGCAGCAGTGGCGCGATCTGGAATGACGGCGACTCGGTCGCAAAAGTGAGGGTCACGTCAACCTCGGTGTTGCGCGGGAAGGCTTTGGTGTACGGGAGGTGGAAGCCGCTTCGCCCCTGATCGAAGCGGAACTCGCCCATTCGCGCCCGCCTGAGTGTCCCCACCAGGTCGATGGCGTCGCGGAGGAAGAAGGCCGTGGCATCCACCAGCAAGCGCCCGTCCTGTTCGGCCTCGATCTGAAAGGCCGCGAGCACCGAGGTCGGGAAAGACTCTTCGACCGAGCGCCTGAGCGCTGCATTGTCGGTCAGGGCGCGGAAGGCCAGGTTGCGCTCGATAAGCAGCACGCGCGGGCCGACGCGCTCGAAGCGCACGAGCGCCGAGCGGTTGATCGAGCCGCGGTCAAGCATCACGTCAACCGAGCCCAACCCGGTTGAGAGCGCGGTCAGGTAGAGCCAATCTTCATCGAGGCGCGAGACCTCAAGCAGGAGTCTCCCCTTCGCCCCATCCCAATAAAAAGGGACGAAGCCGTCAAAGCGCTGGTCATTGGCCGTGCGCGAGGCCAACGTCGAGGTCGTCGTCCTGGCCGCCGATGGCGGATCTTGCGCCGCTGCCGACGCCGCCGAGAGGGCGATCACAATCAAGCACTGAAGAAGCCGTGAGCTGTGCAGGCAATGCATGTCAATCAGCCTTTCGCCGAGTAATCAACCAGAGAATGTGCAGAAACCAAAAAGTGGGCCGCGCCTGGGTACGCACGCTTCCAGCGTGCTCGTCTGCGAAGGACGGCCCGTTACCGCAGAGCTGGCACGCTGGAAGCGTGCGTACCCAGGGCCGTGCCCGTCTGCTTTACATCTGTCGCAACGACGAGCCAGATCATATCATCAAACTCGCGCCCGACAAATTCTCTGGCTCGAGTCCACCGCGAAAGGCAGCCATTAGCTCATGCCTTCGCGGCGGAGCCAGCGAAGAGATGGTCGATCACGTGGGCTATGCCGGTACAGCCTAACCTCAAGCTGAGGTTGTGATCTTTCCCGCTCTTCGGACGGCTCCGCCGCTCTCGGGGGCAGCTTCTCGGTCGGCCGGGGCGCTGCGGCTCAATGCCACAGCGCCCCGGCCGACCAGGCAGAAACTTACTTCAGATGAAATGCCCTCACCAGGAAGGCCGCCATCTGCCCGCGCTGGACCGGATCCTCCGGGCAGTAGAGATTGGCCCCGCATCCAAAGGTAATGGCATCGTGGAAGAGTTGCTCGATGTAGTTAGCCGAAGAGTCCGGGCACGCGACATCAGTGAAGTCAATCGTATGCCCATCCATACAGGTGGCCGGCGGCGGCACAAAGGCCGACGTGTGCACCGCCCGTACCAGGAAGATCGCCATCTCCCGCCGCGTGACCGCCCGCTCTGGACAGTAGAGGAGCTTGCCGCTGCCGGGGTCAAAACCGCACCCGCTGGTGATGCCAAGGCTGTGGAACTTCTCGACAAACGGGTAACTCCCAGCCGTCTTCGGCACGTCGGCAAAGGTCGGCTCGGCCGGCGAGGGCGGGGTGAAATCGCCCAGCGCGCGGATGATGAAGATCGCCATCTCATCGCGCCGGGTCGAATTATCGGGACAGAACTGCCCGAAGGCGCAGCCGACTGTGATGCCATTGCAGCGCAGCACATTGATCTGGTCGTGGAAGCTGTTGCTCGGCGGCGCATCAGTGAAGTCCACTGAGACCTTGGCCCCGGCCTGGGCCGAAACACAGTTGCCCGCCGCCGTCTCCACCACCGTCACCATCATGCAGGTCCCCGCAGGTCCGGCGTTGAAGGTGATCTGATGCGTCCCCTGACCGCCTGTGAGAGCCCCTCCGCCCACCGTCCAGTTGAAAGTGCTCCCCGTGTGAGCCGGGACGCTGGCGACAATTCCCGTCGTCCCGGGCGGGACGGATCGAGGCACCGTAATCACCGGGTCGGCCTTGCAATCCTCCACCTCGATGATCGCCAGAGCCGTATTGGCGCTCAGTTGTGCACACGGGGCCTCAGTGACTTTCAACGTCGCTCGGTATTCCCCAGATGCCGCGTAGGTGTGTGAGATCGTGGGTGAAGCCTGAGTCACCGGGGCGCTCCCGTCGCCAAAATCAAAAGTGTAGGAAGCAATCGTGTCCCCCGCATCCGGGTCGCTGGAGGCGGATCCGTCGAAAGCCACGGTCAGTGGCACGATGCCGGAGGTCGGCATCGCCTTGAGCGAGGCAATCGGCGGCGTTTTGGGCCGGCACAGGCAGGCGTCCACCAGGGTGTAGCTGCCGGTCGGGCCGAGGTTGTCGGGGCAATTGTCTGGTGTGAGAGCGGGACCGACTCCTGATTCAACGCGCACTCGCATGAGGAACTGCGTGAGACTCTGACCCGGCTGTGGATTGCCGATGCCGCTCGTCGGGATCACAATCGTGATCGTGCCGTTCGGGGCAAAGTTACTGGCCGGATCGGCCGGGGTGCCGGCCACCGTCACATTGGTGCCGCTGCCGTAGGCAAAGCTCACGTTGCCGGCGGCATCGGTTTTCATCTTGACGAAGTAATTGTTATTGTCCGCCCCCACGAAGGTCACCGGCCAGGTCGTGTCCGTCGGCACGACGCTGAGATCGGCCATCTTGATCGTGAAGACGAGCTTCCTCACCCCAGGGCCGAAGAACGGCTCAGAGAGCGAGATGCTCTGGATGTCGTGACTCGGCAGCATATCCAACTCGTCCCCACTCGGGTCGGTCAAGATGGTGAGGCCCGGTGGCAGGCACGGGCTGGGAGCCGCGGTCGCTTGCACCTCTCCACAGAATGGTCCCTCACCTTGCGCATTCACCGCCGTGACGCGGTAGAAATATGGCGTCGCCGGGTCGGCGGCCGCGTCGAGGTACTTGGTGGTGGTCGGGCCGATGTTGGCCAGGAACGTCTCCCCGCCGCTTGAGGTGCCGCGATAGACCTTGTAGCCGGTCAAGGGCGAGCCGCTGTTGTCAGGCTCATCCCAGGTGACGGTGACACCCGTCGCGTCTCTCAGGGCGGCGTTGAGCCTGGGCGCGGCCGGGACGGCCGGCTCCGGCGGGTCGAAGGCGGCAAACAATCGCCGGCCACCCGATTGCCGGATGATCGTCGCCTTGGCGCTGCGCGAAGCCGACGGGGGTGAGTTAGCGTTACAGCCCGGCGCCACGCACCCGTCGGCGAAGGCCGCCAGCACACGCCCTTCTTTATCCACCGAGATGTCATTGAAGTCGAGCAGATTGCGATCCGACCCGCAGGTCGTGCCGCCGGTGCAGATGGAGCCGACCTGCACGGGGTCGCCGCCCGTGGCGTCGATCAGGAAGAAGCTGTTGCCGCCGTCGTAGGTCGTGGCAATGAAGAAATACCACACGCCTTTGAAGTTGGCCGTGTCCTGATAATTGCCCCCGGTCGTGGTGCCCAGGAACCCGAAGGCCGCCCGGTTGGGATCGCCGGCCACCACCTCCGGGAAGACAGAGTTCTTGATCCCGCCCAGCGCGCCGATGTCGTTGTCCACCCAGCTCATCCCGCGGTTGTGCGAGACGGCGAGGTGAGGATGGCCGTCGCCGTTCTGATAGCCGAGGTAAATCGTTCCGTCGGTGGCGATGCCCAGCGAGGGGTCGGTGTCTCCCGAGGTGCTGCCCGGCACGGTCCGCAGCGTCCAGGTCAGGCCATTATCAGTCGAGACCGCGATCCCGGTGGACCCCTGGCCGACGCTGCAGGATTTGTTCGGCACGTAGACGGTCCCGTCCGGCGCGACTTTGATGTGCCCGTGCAGGCCGCCGCACTGCGTGAGATTCCACATCGGGACGCCAGCCCCAAAGGTCAGACCGCCATCGTCGCTGCGCGCGATAAAAGCCGTCGCGGCGTCCTGCGAGGCATAGTAAACCGCGTTCATGTAGAGCGGGTGAAGCGGCGGCGGCGGAGTCGAGTTCGGGTTATACGGACCGCCCCCGACAGTCTGGTGATCCACACCCGCGGGCTGCCCCGCCCCTTGAGACTGCGTCCAGTTCTGTCCGTCATCATCCGAAAAGACCAGGATGCTGCCGGCCGCGGCGGCAAGCTGTGATTGAAAGACGCGGCCCGTCAGGCGGTCCACGAACCCGATCGGGTCGAGACCGCCGGCGCTCGTCTGCGGGCTCGTCACATCCTCCCAGAGGCCCTTGGCCGGTGACGAGCAATCGTCAAAGCTGACGCGCAGTTCGTTGGAGTTCGCCGTGAAGAAAGCGACGCCGCCGGTATTCACCTGGTCGTGTTTCAGGCTCGCCACTTTCGGGATCCAGTCCACGCCGATAGATGGCTCACCGGCTGAATCACCGCCGCCGGGCGGAGCCGCGTAGTCTTTATACCGCGGAGCAATCCCGGTGGCCCCCGGAGGCGCGGGCGGTTTCGGGACCAGGCTGATCGTCCCGGTGAAGCTCTGCCCGGCCGGGTTGAATGGGGCGACGCGGACTTTATAGGTGCCAGTCACCGCCGGAATCAAGGCGATCTCCGGGTCGGCCGATGAAGCCGACGAAGCAATCACGGCATTCGATGAATTGAGCACATAGAGGTCGAAATCGGCCGCCGAGACCGGCCACTGAATCTGAATCTTGACATTCATTGTGGCCGTCGTCGTCGCGGAGACCGCCACGGTCAGGCTGAAGTCATCGCACGGCGTCCCGGTGCCGCAGATCGGCTGGCCGTTGACCTGCGCCGTGACGTTAGGGACGGCAAACGGTCCGGCGGTGTAAGTCACCGGGCCGCTCGCGTCCGTCAGCGTCCCGCTCGCCGGATTGGCGGTCAAGGCCGCAGGCAGCGGCGCGATCAGCCAGGCGAGGCCGAGGAGGGCGAAGAGCACAATGAAGAAAGCCCGCGCAGCCGGCCGCCCTCTTCCTGAAGCGATGAATTCTTTTCTGCCTCTGGCTTTTCTTCTTGATGCTGGCTTGAAGCAGCGATGAAAGTAGCTCTTACTTGACTGAGAAAACCTGCTCAAATTTAATCTCATAATCGAACTCCCTTGACGGCGAGAGATTCACCGAATCCGCTCCGCCAGGGTCGCCTTTGATGATCGGCTCAAAAACTCAGCCTCATCCCAAGACGCCCGAGACGGCAGATTCGGCTTGGGCACGCTCGCGCCGGACGGGCGGGCCGATGTCCTACACAGTTGATCGAACCAATGACATTCGTCCGCGCGTTGTCCCGCGACCTGTTAGGTTGCGGATCCGCGCGAGGGAAGCCCTGTGGATTCCGATCGGCTCTTCGCCAAAACCTCCGCAACCTAACAGGTCGCGGGACAGGCTTAGTGCGCGCCCTCGCAACTCCGGCGACTCCTGGCTGAGCGGCCAGCAGAGGAGGCGGGCAGGGGGTTGACCCGCCTCCTCTCGATAGAAGGCGCGACTGGAGGACAACGGCCGTGACGCGTCGAGCAGGTAACGTGTCCCGGCTCTCACCAATCCGCCTTCTATCTTAGGGGCAACCGAAAGCCCGAATCAGAAACGCCGCCATCTGCTCGCGCGTGACCGGAGAACTGGGACAGAAGATCGGCCGCCCCTGGCTGTCCAGTCCGCAGCCGAAGGTAATCCCTCGCGCGGCCAGCCGGTCGATGAACGCGTAGAAAGGACTCTCCGGCGGCACGTCGGCAAAGCGCTGCGTCGCCGGCGTCGCTGGGGTGAATTCGCCGAGCGACCGCATGATGAAGGCCGCCATCTGCTCGCGCGTGACCGGGGAGCCGGGGCAGTAGAGCGGTTGCCCTTGCGCCGTCGCCCCGCAGCCAAGCGTGATATTGCGCGCGGCCAGGCGATCGATGTGGGCATAGAACGGATTGCTCGACGGCACGTCGGCAAAGCGCTGCGTCGCCGGCGTCGGCGGGGCGAATTCGCCGGCCGCGCGGTTGAGGAACGCGGCCATCTGCTCGCGGGTGACCGGGTCGGACGGACAGTAGCCGCTACCGCAGCCCACCGTAATGCCTCGCGCCGAAATCTTGCCGATCTCCAGGAAGAAGGAGTTGGATTCAGCCACATCGGGGAAGAAGGCCCCTTGGAGCACGGTGAAGGTATTGCGGGCAATCGTCAGCGTGCCCGAGCGGCGGCCTCCGGCCGTGTTGGCATCCACAGTGTAGCTGACCGTTCCGTTGCCGGGCCCGCCCACGGTGTTGATGTGGATCCAGGTCGCGTTGCTCACCGCCCCCCAACTACAGCCGCCGGAGATGGTGACGCCCACCACGCCGCTGCTCGCGGCATAGGCGAAGCACTCGCCCGCCGCCGAGAGGCCGCCGACTGCCGTCGCGCAATCCACCACTTCAGTCACGCACTGCGTGTTGCTGTACGGACCAGGAGCGGTCCCGTTCGGGGTGCTGAAGAGCGCGGCCACCCGGTAGAGGTAAGCCCCGTTCGAGCGCCCGGCCACCGCCAAGGAGGTCGTGGCCGCGTTGGTCTCGCCAATAGTGTGGAAGTCGTCGGAAGAGACCCGGATGTCATCGACAAACCAGCCGACCGGCGGCGGCGGGTCGTTGGCGAGGTCGCTGGTGAAGCGGAATCGCACCTTGATCGACTGGCCGGCGAACTGCGAGATGTCGATGGTGCGCGTGCCGTGGAACATTCCGGTGTATTTCGCGACGTTGATAAAGTTGACCCCGTCGGAGGTGACCTCGACGTTGCCGAAATCGAAGTTCGGTTCGAGGTCCTGGCTGGTGACGAAGCTCAGCGTCGCGCCCCCGGCCGGCAAGACCACCGAGTTCGCCATCGTCAACGACTCGTTCTGCATCGCGGCGTCGGCGATGAAGTAAGCCTGGCTGCCGGTGTCGGGGTTGACGGCCGACACCCACTGATTGCTGCCGGTCCACTTCGCGTTCGCCCCGGCGACCAGCGCCGTGTCCGCGTTGTCGAAGAACACGTCGGTCGAGTGCGTCCCCTCCTGGACGCGGAAGCCCACAGGGTTCGGCCCGTCGGCCGGCTTCGCGTAGCTCCAGTTGACGGTGTAGCTGCTGTTGGTATCGACCGGGCAGCCCATGTTCGGCGGTTGCTCGGTATTCGCGACCTGGTTCTGGGTCGGAGCGGTGATCAAGTCGATGACCGGTTTGACCGCCCGGTAATAAAACGGCATGCGCATCTTCTGCCCCGACGTGTTGTGGGTCGCGGTGACGTACCACTGAAGTTCGGTCGGGTCGGCCGTGATGACGTTGCCGTTGACGCCGACTCGGACGAAGTAGCTCGCCTGCCCGCCCGAAGGCACCGTCACCGAGGTCGTCGGCGTGATGCCGTCGGCGGCCAGAAAGCTGACCTGCACGCCGGGATTATTTGTATTCCGGTTGTCCTGGGAGGTGAGGTTGTAAGTCCCGGCGCCAGCGCCATTCGTCACATCGCGGATGATGACCTGGTGCGCGCGCACTACGGTGGCGTTGACGCCCGAGACCGGCACCGGCCCGAAGCTGATGCTCGGGATCATGACTTTGAGGTTGCCGGCGGCGTCGAAGTCAGAAGCCGGCGGCGGGTCGCTGGTCGGCGCCGTGAATTCACCTTGGTCGCCGGACGACGATGGGTCCACATCCTTGATCAAGAATGTCGGCGCCACCATGATCGCGTGGGCCGCGAGCGCGTCGGCGAGATTGATGTGGCCGGCGCCCATATCGTTGATCGAGGCGACCGACGCCGCCCCATCTCCCTGCGGCACGCCCAGCCCGCTGCGGAGGTTGGTCGCCGAGTTCATGAGCAGCGCACGTGAGACCGTCACTGCGTCAAACCGCTTCGAGCGGAAATGCATGTCGTTGAGGTCGGTCGTATCCAACCCCAACTCCAACCGCACGCGCTGGCGAATCAGCGCCATCGCGCCCGCCGTGATCGGCCCGGAGAAACTCGTCCCGTTCGCCTGCACGTAGCCGGTCGGGTTTGAAAGGCCCAGCGTCGCTTCTTGCAGCCCCGTCGGCGTGGCAGCGCCGAGGATGCCGACGCCCGGCCCCGTGACATCCGGTTTGATCTGGCGGAAGCGCGCATGCACGTTGCCCTCCGGGCCGCGCGAGCTGAAGCTGGCCATCGACCCTTGGAAGTTCCCGAGCGGCGTGGTCTCAGAGAGTCGCAGCGGATCGACCGAGATTGTATTGTTCGGCGTGTTCGTGTGATCGTGCACCCCGTCGATGATGTCGAGCAGGTGGTTGGCGTCGTTCGGGTTGATCGTGTAGGTGGGAATCCCGCCGACAACGACCAGCGCCGTCGCCGACTCAACCGTGGTGATGATCAAGATCGCCGCCGGGCTGAGCGGCGCCAGTTGATTGGCGATGTTCGCAAACGCCCCCGTCCCCTTCACCAGCGCGATGCGGTTAGTAATGGCCACTGAAGCAGGGGGCGAGGTGGTCTCGTTGACATAGACGTAGTGGGCCGAGAGCGAGCCGGTCGGGAGTGCGCCGCCGCCCGCGGCCGTAAAGAGCTTGATGCCGCCCGGCTCACCCGGCTGCTGAGTATTGGCATCCGAGGCCGCGCCGGTTTCGGGCGGAGGCCCGGCGACGCCGGGCGTGCGCGTCTCGCCCGGAATCTGATTCGGCGCGAGCACGTCGGCGATGGTGATCGAGCCCGGATCGAGGCTCGCCGCGACTGAGATCGCGAGCGTCGCCACGGACGGCGCCCCGAGCGTGCTCGCGCCAGGCCCGGCGTTACCTGCCGAGGAAACGACGATGGTGCCGGCGAGCGCTGCGTTATTGGCGACTTTGGAGCTGAAGCTGGTCGGGTCGCCCGCCGTATCGCCCAGCGACAGGTTGATCACGTCGGCCACCGGTTTTGACACCGCCGTTGGTGTTGGATTACTGCTGGTGCCTCCCAGGGTGACCGGCGAGACCGCGTCCTCCATCGCCAGTTCGATGTCACCGACGCAACTGTTGGACGGGCCGCACACCTTGTAGGCCATCAAGCGGGCTTGCGGCGCGGTGCCGTGCAGGGTGGCGTTATTCGGCGTCGGGCCGATGCCGGTGCCGTCGCGGCCGGTGCCGTAACCGGGAATCGGAGGCGTGTTGCCGTCTACTTTGTAGCCCGCCACGCAGGAGGAGACCAACGTCCCGTGCCCGAAATCATCGGTGATATTGCCCGGCGACGAGAGCGCGTAATAGTAGATCACCTTCTGGTTGTCGGTGGCGCTCGGGGCGTTGCCTGAGACGCGCGGCATCGGCGTCGTCGAGCCGGTGCCGCCGAACATCGGGTGGCGCCAGTCAATGCCGGAGTCAATCACGGCGACGATCATGCCCTGCCCCTCGAAGCCGTCAATGCGCGCCGCTTCGGGCGCCTCGGGATGGCCCAGCGCACCTGCGGGCGACCACTCCAAGGTCGGTCCATAGACGGCCGTCCGCCGGTCCGCGATGATTGTTTGTGTGCCGAGGCTGTAGTCAATCGCCTTGTCGAGCATGAAGCGCACCGGCTCCGGCTCGTGAACGGCGAGCACTTCAGGCTGAGCCCGCAGTCGTTCGATGTCATCGGCGGCGAGGTAAGCCACGAAGCCATTCGCCAAATAATGAAACCGGTATTCGATGTGCCGCACCGAGCCGTCAGGCTGCTCGACATCCGTCTCACGCAGCAGCGCGCGAACGCCGCGGCTAGCGAGCGACGCCAGAAAATCACTCTGCTGCTCGCGCAACTGCATGGCGTAATCGGCGACCTCTTCGGTCGCCATCTCACGTCCTTGCTCTCGGGCAGCGACTTTCAGCAAGGCTCCAGGTGTGTCTCTCAACTCGACGATGACCGGCACCACCGAGCCGCCGACCGCTTCTCGAAACCGTGCCAGCGCAGGCGGCTCGCTCGGGCAAGTCGGGCAGTCTGGCTGCTGTTTGTCAGCAGCGCCTGTGGCTCGAGGCTGATAAAGCGGCCCGGCCGTGTAGGGCACCGCGATGCCGGTCTTGGTCGGCGTGCTGCGCGCATGATCGGCGGTCAGCGCTGAGGGCAGCGGGATAATCAGTAAGGTTAGGGCAAAGACCGCGAGGAGCAGCCAGACGAAGGCGCGTGAAGCCACTACAGGAGGTAACAATTTCCCTGAGGCTATGAATTTTTTTCTACCCTTGACGCGGCTGACGAATGCCTGCTTGAAGAAGGTAGGGTGGAGCATGGCTTGGCTGGTGCGAGATGACCTGCTCGAAGTTGATCTCATAAGTATCGGGTTCCCTTGACGGCAAGAGATTCGCCAAACCCTCTACCTTAGGCGTCTTTAGGCGCTAACTCTCAAAAAACTCAGCCTCATCCAAAGATGGCTAAGATAGAAGATTCGGCCTTCACACGGTCGCGCCGAACAACAGTGTTAACTTTCTCTGCCAGTGTCAGACCGCTGCGAGATGACTCTTCAATGCCGGTTGAGGGGAGACTAGGGAGAAGATCTCTTGGGGAGATTGTGGGGATCGACTGTGGCGCCTATTCGCCTGGCAACTCCTATTCCAGTGACTTGGGGAAAACCAGTGAGCGGGAAGCCCGGCCGCGCGCACCAAGCTCGCGCATCGCGAAGGTAAAGCTTTTGACCGGGGGAAATCAGTAATCTCTGTGGGGGATTGTTTGCCGGCTGTGAGCAAAGCTCATTGATGCGTCACAGTCTAAGCCGTTTTTGGCTGACGGTCAATTAAAATCAGCGTGGGCGGCCGAAGAGCCGAAGAGATTGCTGCCCAGCCCATGCTCGGCTGGCAGTAATTTCTCTCCCGCCTGCAACCTTCTCTCTTCACTTGTCACTGACTTGGCATAGAACAGGCGCGGGTACAGTCCGGGGAGCGTGAGCGACCTGGCGCCTGCCGCAGAGCACTTCTCGCGAGGCCACCAGGTCGCTCACGCTCCCCGGACTGTACCCGTGTGACAGCCTTGCTCCAGTTGAGGGCCAGGCCGCTTGAAACCCAAAGGACGATTTCGGGAACGGCCCGGTTTGATTTTCCGTATAGTCGCACGGGCAGCAAAGTGCCGCCGTTTATCCGTTGGCTTCATCAATCGCGAGAAGGAGACATATGGCAAGGAAGAAGTCGCGCAAGCTGATCCTGCTTGTCGCCGCCTTGATCATCGCGAGCGGGCTGGGGGCTTACGGCTTCACGGTCATGTCGCGCCCGAAGCTGGAGATCGACCCGTCACGCCTCGCCACCGTCGAGCGCGGCGACCTCGCGCGCTCGGTGGTCGCCACCGGCCGCATCGAGCCGATCTCGAAGGTCGAGATCAAGTCGAAGGCCAACGGGATCATCAAAGAGTTGAAGGCCCAGGTGGGCGACATGGTCAGCCCCGGCCAGGTGCTCGCAGAACTCGACAAAGAAAACTTGGCCGCCCGGTTGCGCGAGGCGCGCGCCGGCCTGATGAGCGCCCAATCGAACCTCAAAGCAGCTCAAGCCCAACTCGAAAAGAACAAGGTCGAGGCCGAAGGCCCCGACGTGCCTTTCGCCCGCCGCAACATGGAGCGGGCCGAACGCTTGCTCAAAGAAGGCGTGCTCCCGCAGCAGACCTATGACGACACGCGGAGCAATCTGGAGCAGGCCGAGAACCGCCGCAACGTCGCCCGCTCGCAATTGAGCGTCAGCCAGGCCCGCATCTCGCAGGCCGAGGCCGAAGTCGCGCAAGCCCAGGCGGCCGTCGAACGGGCCGAGGAGGAACTCAACAACGCCACCATCCGCTCGCCGATCCGCGGCATGGTGCTCTCCCGCGATGTCGAGATCGGCAGCCCCGTCTCGTCGATCCTCAATATGGGCGCCGCGGCGACGCTAGTGATGGTGCTCGGCGACATCAGCCAGGTCTACGTCCGCGGCAAAGTCGATGAGGCCGACATCGGCGTCGTCCGCTTGGGCCAGCCGGCCCGGATCAAAGTCGAGACCTTCAAGGACCGCCAGTTCGACGGGACCGTCACCCAAATCTCCCCGCTCGGCGTGGATAAAGATAACGTCGTCACCTTCGAGGTCAGAGTCTCGATCAAGAACTCCGGCGGCGAATTGCGGTCTAACGTGACGGCGAACGCCGAGATCGT
>Ga0207646_10000386_pt1 | contig 59216 bp, 56 predicted proteins | sample KBSK5502metaG_FD_184343 | JGI IMG/M metagenome (GOLD analysis project Ga0207646, IMG submission 184343) | Corn, switchgrass and miscanthus rhizosphere microbial communities from Kellogg Biological Station, Michigan, USA - KBS K5-50-2 metaG... | ecosystem: Host-associated > Plants > Roots >... | reverse complement strand
ATCTTGATTTCAAGAAATGGTTGAAAGATCACGGAATCGGATCGGAGTGTTACAAAATACATACCTGGAAGAACTATCAGAAAATCGGGGACGACGGGGATCTAGATGTTGTTAACGTCCAGTGCAACAAACCCAAGCAGCGAGTTGGCGTTCTTCAACAGACGGGATCGAATCAGACCCAGCGGATAATGTTTAGCAGTGCCAAGACGAAGGCAGCTTTTGGAAAGCAATTTAACGCGGCGAAGCAGTAATCGCCTCTAATAGTAGAACAGACACTGCGTTCACGAGGCAAAATTCATCGCGCACTCTTATCGATTTGGTGCGTCTTGCATCTGTTTTGTATCGCGGCAATCTGTGCTCGCGAGACAATTTGGGCGCTCGCACAGGGTCCGTCCATTTTTCCGCCATCGTTCGATCCAATCTGGAAAAAGACTGATCAGGTTGCAGCGGCTATTTTCGGCGAAAAGTTGCCGCTTTCTCAGCCAACACGTCAGGTAACTACCGGATATGAGCATTTGGCAGGAGTCGAGTCTGGTTACGGCTTCTTTGCTCCTAACGTAACCGACAGCTCAGAGCTCCTGTTTGAACTTCATTACTCCGATGGGCGAATCGAGTATGACCTTCCGAGTGTCGGCTCTAACGCTGCTGGGATTCGACTTGCCACGTTGCTCGACAAAATAAGGCTGACCGAAGACTCAGACTTGCGCGAGACGATGATCAAGATGTTGACCCACGCGAATTGGCAAGAGCATCGGGAAGCAAACCTGATTCGGGCGATTTTCGGGCAAGTCGTTCTTCCCGGTGTTGATCAGTTTGAGCGCGGCGAGCGTGAACGATTTGATGTTCTTTACACTTACGACTTCGTAGCGCGAGCCAGTCAAGATCGACCCAGTCAATAGATGGGCCAACGTGTGCTTGGAACCCGGTCCTTCTTGTTCCGATCAGATTCAGATCGATGGCTCTCTATTCTTCGTATCGGACTTGGCACGGAGTTAATTCTCTATTGTCTGTCACTCTGGAAGGACTGGGATTATTTGCTTGCTTCGACCGGCCGCGGATTGATCAGTCGCGATTTAGCTGAAGCGGTGTTAGGGGCCGAGAGCATAGTTATCCCGCGCTTGAGCTGGCTGGTTGCGCTCGGCGAGAAAATTGGTTTCCAAAGCGAGACCGTTGTCCAGGCGGCGTGGGTTTTACTTTTGCTAGCCGGAATTCTTCTGTGCTTCGGGTTTTATTCGCGCACGGCAGCGGTCGCCGCCTGGTTTATGCATCTCTGTGCAGTCAAAAGCGGAGACCTTGTCGTTTACGGAGTGGATAATTTTGTAACGATCGGGCTCTTTTATTTGATGTTATCTCCGCTTCCAGATCGGCTTTCGCTTGATTGGCGTCTGCGAAAGCCAAAAGAAAAAGATCCCGAGCTGCTCGGTTTTTGGCGACGCATTTTACAGCTTCATCTCTGCCTCATTTATTTTTTTAGCGGACTTACAAAAGCGCTGGGGGCGGGATGGTGGAACGGCTCAAATCTCTGGCGCGCCTTGATCCGTCCGCCATTCAACGTTGTATCATCTGAAATTTTAGTGAACGGGAAACATTTTTTCCCGGTACTCGGTGTTGCGGTGTGGGTAATTGAAATTGGTTATCCGTTCTTTGTTTGGAACAAGCAAACGCGTGCAGCGTGGTTGATGTCGGTAATTTTTCTGCACCTCGGAATCGGACTTTTCATGGGAATGTATCTATTCGCGCTGGTTATGATTGTATTGAATCTGGCTGCGTTTGGCCCCGGCACTCTGTGGCGCGAAAAACAAACAGCCGATGTCGATCGTTCCGCGCCGGCGGAGACGGCCTAACGATTAGGCTCGACCGAAGCATTTGATTTTGCGACCATCGGGATCAGCAAAGGAGGGCCGCACGGCCGCGAGCGATGTCTGCTGAGTCAAAGCCCGATCTCCAACTCGAGATCGCACATCTTTTGTTAATTGACGTGGTGGGTTATTCCAAGCTGCTGGTCAACGAGCAAATCGAAACGATGCAGCAATTAAATCGCGTCGTGCGTGCGAGCGAATGTTTTCGTGCGGCCGAGGCGCATGGCAAACTCATTCGGCTGCCGACCGGCGATGGTATGGCGCTGCTTTTTTTCGACAACCTTGAACAGCCAGTCCGGTGCGCGCTCGAAATCGCTGAAGCATTAAAGAGCCACTCCGAAATTCGTGTCCGCATGGGAATCCATAGCGGTCCGGTGAATCAAATCGCTGACGTAAATGATCGCCTTAACATTGCTGGGGCCGGAATTAATCTCGCCCAGCGCGTGCTAGACTGCGGCGACGCCGGCCACATTCTTTTGTCGAAGCATGTGGCCGATGACCTGATGCAGTATCGCCATTGGCAGCCTTATTTGCATGATCTTGGCGAATGCGAGGTCAAACATGGACTCCGCCTCCATCTCTTCAATCTCTGTAAGGATAGTACTGGAAATCCGGCAACCCCGGAAAAATTGAAACGCCGGACGCGATGGAAGTCCGCGGCGGCTGTTCGTCCGATTACGCCGATACGCTGGCCGAAATTAATTTTGCTGTTGGCGCTCGTCTTGGCGGTGGTTGCGCTCGCTTTCAGTTTAGCAATTCTATTTCGGCCTCGAGTCGCCGTAGATACTGCCGCGACCAGCAAGCCCGCGGTTGCTTCGGAGAAAAGCATCGCCGTGCTGCCGCTTGAAAATCTGAGCGACGACAAACAGAACGCTTATTTCGCGGATGGAGTTCAGGACGAAATCCTGACGAACCTCGCAAAAGTAGCCGATCTCAAAGTGATCAGTCGAACTTCAGTGATGCAATACCGAAACCGGACGGAGCGCAACATTCGCGCAATCGCGAACGCGCTCGGCGTGGCGCATATCCTGGAGGGCACGGTCCAACGCGCCGGCGGTCGCGTTCGTGTCAGCGCACAATTGATCGATGCGCGCACCGACGCGCACATTTGGGCCGAACATTATGATCGCGATGTAGCCGACGTTTTCGCAATTGAAAATGAACTAGCCGAGAAGATCGTCGCTCAGCTGAAATCAAAACTCTCTCCTCAGGAAAAAGTTGCGATTGAAGAGAAGCCCACGACTGATCTTGGCGCCTACGATTTGTACTCGCGCGCCAAGATCTTAATCGAACGCTCCGTATTCAATGAGCCGAACAAGAACCTAAATGAAGCGATAGATTTACTGACGCAGGCAATCAGCCAAGATCCCGCATTCGCGTTAGCTTATTACCAGCTCGCGCACGCTCACGATCAAATGTTTCAGCGCCATCTCGATCATACGCCGGCACGTTTGGCTTTAGCGAATTCCGCGATCGAAACACTTCGGCGCTTACGGCCAAATTCGGGTGAAACTCATCTTGCGTTGGCTAAACATCTCTACTGGGGCTACCGCGATTACGTTGGCTCCCGACGCGAAATCGATGCCGCGCGTCATTCATTGCCGAATGAGTCAACTTTGTATCTTCTAATCGGTTATCTGAATCGGCGCCAGGGACACTGGAATGACTCAATTGGCGACATGCAACGTGCGGTCGAACTAGATCCGCAAAACTTTTTCGTGCTTCAACAGATGGCACTCACTTATATTACTCTTCGCCGCTATCATGATGCCGCCGCTGTCCTTGATAAGGCAATCGAAGTCGCGCCGCTTGACAATAGGCTTCGTCTCCAGCGCGCTGAAATTGATTTTGATTGGCATGCAAACCTGAAAACGTACCGTGCCGAGCTTGAGCGAATTCTTAGCGAAGACGCGAAAAACGCGAGAGCGTTTGCCGACTCTAGATTTTATCTTGCCGTCTGCGAAGGCGATCTCGTTGGAGCAGATGAAGCGCTCAAAAATGCCGATCCCGGAACATTTTTCGATTGGGGGATTGCATCTTTGCCCTTCTCGGCTTGCAAAGGAATCGTCGCCCGTTTGCGAAATGATGCGGCCGGAGCCCAGTTGGCGTTTACACAAGCCCGTTTGGAAATGGAAACTCGACTGCGCGACCAGCCAGATGATCCGGCTTTGCTCGCGGCGCTTGGGATTATCGATGCTGCGCTTGGGCACAAGAAAGAAGCAGTTCGCGAAGCACACCGCGGACTTCAGCTCGTTCCACTGTCAAAGGATTCGGTTGATGGTGTTTCTATGATGGAATCCGTCGCCACAATCTATGCCTGGGCTGGGCGGACTGATGACGCGCTCGACGAACTTCGCGCTGTCGCGCAGCTTCCGGGATATCTGAGTTATGGTCAACTCAAGCGCGATCCAATCTGGGATCCGCTCCGCAAAGATCCACGCTTTGAAAACATTGTGAACTCCCTTGCTCCAAAATAGCCATATCTGCAAAACCATGCCGTAGCCTTTGGCGAATGGAAACGAATGGGATGAGTGACATGGCCGGTGAAGCCGTTGACGGTAGCGGTCGAAAGCAGCGGGAGCTGCTGAGATACAAGGCGGGTCGCCTCGCTCGCGCCGAAATAAGTAGCGGGAACTTCGGCGGCATGACACGTTCGCAGCGTTCCCATCGTTAAGATGCGCAAAGGACGTTTCAAAAAATCCATCGCGAAAGTCGCGCAGCGCTATAGCCAATCAGTTTCGGTCGATCAGCGACTTTACCGCCACGATATCGCCGGTTCGATCGCTCACGCGCGCGCTCTCGCCAAAGCGGGAATCCTTTCCGCCGCGGACCAGAAAAAACTCGAGACCGGGCTAAGCGAGATCGAAAAGGAAATCGGTTCCGGAAAATTCCACTGGAACGAATCCCTCGAAGACGTCCACATGAATATCGAGAGCGCGCTCACGAAAAAAATCGGACTTACCGGCGCGAAGCTGCATACCGCGCGGAGCCGGAATGATCAAGTCGCACTCGATCTCCGGCTTTACGTCAAGGAACAAGTCAATCAGATCGGCAAGCATCTGAAACAATTTCGGGGCGAGCTGCTCCGTCTCGCCCAGAAACATGTCGATCTTGTTATGCCGGGTTACACGCATTTGCAGCGCGCCCAGCCGGTCTATTTCGCACATTACTTGTTAGGCCAAATCGAGGCCTTTGCGCGCGATGCTGATCGTCTGCGCGATTGTTTTCAACGGACCGATGTTCTTCCGCTCGGCTCGGGCGCGCTCGCCGGTTCCACCATTGTTTTGGATCGCGAATTGATCGCGCGCGAGCTCGGATTTGCGCGCGTGAGCCAAAACAGTCTCGATGCCGTGGGCGATCGCGATTTCGTCGCCGAATTCCTGTTCTGCCTCGCGATGATCGGAATGCATCTCTCGCGTTTAAGTGAGGACTTGATCATCTGGAGCTCGAGCGAGTTCGGTTTTGTCGAGTTTGGCGAAGGTTTTTCCACTGGATCGAGTTTGATGCCGCAAAAAAAGAATCCCGACATGGCCGAACTGACCCGCGGCAAAACCGGCCGGCTCTACGGAAATCTGATGTCGATCTTAACCACGTTGAAAGGGTTGCCTTCTTCTTACAATCGCGATCTTCAGGAGGATAAAGAAGCGCTTTTTGATTCGGTCGATACCGTTTCGGCCGCGCTCAAAGTTTTTTCCGCGATGCTCCCTGAATTGAAAATCAATCGCGAGAAAATGAAAATGGCCGCGAGCGATCCAAATCTCCTGGCAACAGATCTCGCAGAATATTTGGTGGAAAAAGGCATGCCGTTTCGCGAAGGGCATGAAGTTGTCGGAAAACTCGTCGCCGATGCGGTTGCGAAAGGAAAGAGACTCAACGACATCTCTCTTGCCGCGCTTAGGAAGGTTTCGTCGCTGTTTGATGCCGACGTTTCCAAAGTCTTCGACCTTCGACGCTCGCTCTCGGCGCGTCAGGCCATTGGCGCGCCGTCGGCCAAGAATATGGCCGCCCAGATAAAACGCTGGCGAAAAGAGCTTCGCTAAGTTTGCTGCTGAGCAACGTGCTCGCTACAGTCACGGCGTGAAGCGGAGCAAATTGGTTCAAGATCGCGACGGTTGGAAAACTCTTTTTAGCGAAAAAAACTTCACCAATTCGCATCTCGAAGTCGTGACCGAACAGGTGCAAACCCCGAGCAAACCGAAAGCGAAAATGTACACGACAGTTCGACGCAAGCCGGCTGTCGTCATCGCCCCTCTAACCAGCGAAGGGAAATTTTTGCTCATCAAAGAAGAACGAATTCCAATTCGCGCGGCCATCTGGTCCATGCCGGCGGGACAAATCGATGGCGAAGGCGAGCTCGACGAAAAGGAAATCGAATCCGTCGCCTTGCGCGAATTGCACGAAGAAACCGGCTACGACCTAGCGCCGGGCGGCGAAATCATTCCGCTCGGCTTTTTTTTCAGCTCCGCGGGATTAACGGACGAGCACTGCTATTTTTTTCTAATCCGGCCGGTGCAACGCGCCGAAGTCCACAATCGCGAGGAAGGCGAGGCAATCGTTGAGTGCCGCGCGTTCACGGTTTCCGAAATTCGCCAGATGATCGCCGAGAACGAGATTCGCGATTCCAATACGCTCGCGATTTGCGCGCGTCTGGCCGCGCGCGGTTTGATTTCGCTCGCCGCGAATTAATCGAGCATGGCGCTGCGCGACATCTTCAAATTTCGGGAAACCCCGGAAAGCGAAACATCGAAACCGTTTCTCGAGCATCTCGAGGATCTGCGATGGGCGGTCGTGAAAATGGCGATCGTGCTGGTGAGTGCGATGATTCTCTGCTTTGCCTTTCGTTCGCAGCTCGTGCGCGTGATGCAGGCGCCGTTGCGCGATGTCGATCCGCAGGTCGGTGCGCTGAAGGCTCTCGGCATCACCGACTCGCTAGTGATTTCGTTTCACCTCGCGTTTTACGCCGGCATCGTGATCTCGTTTCCGCTCTTGCTTTATTTCGTCGCCGAATTTGTTTTGCCGGCGCTGACCGCGGTCGAGAAACGTTTTTTGTTTCCCGCAATCGGCGGCAGTTTCGCTTTGTTCCTGTTCGGCGTGATCATCGGCTACGGGTGGCTTCTTCCGAAAACAATCCTCTTTTTCTTTCGCGACACGCAATCGCTCGGATGGACGCCGACCTGGACGGTTCAGCAATATTATTCTTTCGTGACGAAATTCATTCTCGGATTCGGCCTGACTTTTGAATTGCCGGTGGTCGTTCTGGCGTTGGTCTATTTCGGATTGGTCACTTACAAATTTATGGCGCGCACGCGGCCCTATGCCTTTGTACTGATTTTTATCCTCGCCGCCATAATCGCGCCAACGCCGGACCTTTTGACCTTGGTCGCGATGGCGTTGCCGATGTCGTTGCTTTACGAAAGCTGCATCTGGATCGCTTGGGTGATGGAGCGCCGCAAAGCGCGCTCCAGTTCAACTTGATGGTGGAACTTTCCTTCTACTACTCGCTCTTCGCCGTGTTCGCGTTCCTTATGGGCGCGGCCATCGGCTCGTTCCTTAACGTCGGCATTTATCGCTTGCCGCGTGACATCTCGATCAAAGACCCGAGCCGATCGTTCTGTCCGATCTGCAAAGCGCAAATTCCGTGGCGGCAAAATATTCCGCTGGTCAGTTGGCTCCTCTTGCGCGGCCGCTGCGCAAATTGTGGAGCGCGAATTGCTTTTCGGTATTTCGGCGTCGAATTGCTGACCGCGTTGCTCTTTCTCGCGGTCTGGCAATTTTTTCCCTGGCAGATTGCGGTCGCCTACTGGGTTTTCATTTCCATTCTGCTCATTGCCACTTTCGTCGATCTCGAGCACTTTATTATTCCCGACCAGATCACTATTGGCGGAACTCTCGCCGGCATCGTCGCGAGCTTTCTCGTTCCTGAATTAATGAGCGCCGACACGCGGCTTGCCGCGGTTGTCCGCTCGGCTCTCGCGGCCGCGCTCGGTTACGTGATTCTGTGGATCGTGCTCGAAGGCGGCAAGATCGCTTTTGGAAAGAAACGGGTAAAACTCGACGGCCCGACGCCGTTCAACTGGGCTCGACACGGCGACGACGCCGATTTCGTCGTGGGCGAAGAACGCAGTTTGTGGAGCGATTACTTCGCGCGCGAAAAAGATCGGCTATTGCTTCAGTGCGACGAAGCGAAGATCGACAATCGTGCGTTTGGCCCGGAGGTTTTGGAGTTTCACTACAATCGCATCCGCGTCGGTGGCGAAGAGTTTGTGCTCGACACGGTCGACCGCATTTCCGGCGTCGCACGGGAGTTGGAAATTCCACGCGAAGCAATGGGTCGCGGCGATTTGAAATTTCTCGCGGCAATTGGCGCATTCCTCGGATGGCGCGGGGTTTTGTTCAGCATTTTTGCCGGATCGGTCTTCGGTTCGCTCGTGGGATTGGCCACGTTGCTGATTGGAAAACGCGTTTGGTCGGCGAAGTTGCCGTTTGGTCCTTATCTTGCGTTCGGGGCAATGATTTGGATTTTTTTCGGCGAAAAATTCGTCCACTGGTATTTGCAGCTCGTAAACCCAGCTTGATTAAGAGAGCGGCGTAAACGCAAACCATTGTGGCCAGTAGGTCGCGACAATTTCTCCCAACACGTTCGTCCAATTCTGCATTGCCACGGCGAGTGTTTCCTCGCGAGACGGACTGCCCCGAGAACAAACCATCGGCTGTCGCGCGACGATTTTGTATTTTCGATAACCGGTCCGGATAACGAACAGCGGATAAATCGGCGCTTGGGAAGCAAGCGCGAGAACAAATGGGCCGTTCGGGAGAAAAACTTCGCGCCCGAAAAATTTTACCGGTGCGCGCCCGACTTCGCCAACGACGCGATCGCCTTGAATCGAAATGATTTCGCCATTGCGCAAATCGTTGAGCAAATCGAGTGCGAGCGAAGTTCCTTCGTTGCTGTAGCCGACCTGCACCGCGCCTCCGCTCGATTCGCGCAGGCCAAGATCGACATGTTCGGCGGCGAGCGCGTCCGGCTCCGGCGCGCGCACCATTTTGATTCCGCGATGAAAACGCTCGGCGAACAAGGCGGCGCCCAGATCGTAATTTCCCATGTGCGCGGTGAGAACGATGGCGCCTTTCGCCGCGGCGAGTTGATCGAGATATCGGCCGCCTTCGAGCTCGTAACGAAATTGCGCGCGCAAAATTCGATAGACAGCCGCATCAGTCAGCGACCATCCGAAATTCACGAACACACGTAGCACGCGAAAATAATCTACGATTCGTAACGCGCGCGGACGAATCAGCTGCAGATTGCGCAGCAAAGCCTTTCGCGCTCGCCCTGCGACAAAGAAGAATAAAAAAGCTGCGATCCAAATCAGCAGCCCATGAAAACCGGCCGGAATGTGGCGTACTGACCAGTCGATCGCTCTTCGCCAGAAAACGCTTTCAACCGCGAATTTGCTTCGCCGGTTGCCCAAATCTTCCTCCATCGTTGGATCGAGAATGGACTTCGGCTCCGGCAAACGCAATTGTCTTCCCCAGCTATGATCTTCAAGAACGGGCGGCTGATTTTTCCGAATGGAGTTCGCGACGGGCTCGATTTGCTCGTCGAAGATGGATTAATCGCCGGGATTCGGGCGCAAGCGCCGGCCATGGGCGAACAGATTGTCGATCTTCAAGGGAATTATCTCGCGCCGGGATTTGTTGATCTTCATGTGCACGGGGCGATAGGTCGCGACGCGATGGAAGCGTCGCCCAAAGCCTTTCGCGCGATCTGCGATTATCACGCAAGCGGCGGTACGACGTCGCTTCTGCTCACGACTGCAACTGCGCCGATGAAAGCGATTGTCAAAGTGATCAACGAAGTTCGTGTGCAACAATCTTCGATGAAACAAATCGCCGGCGTCCATGTCGAAGGGCCGTTTATTTCGAAAACGAAAGCCGGCGCGCAACGCGCAAGTTTAATACGGAAGCCAACGAAGAAGATGTACAGACCGCTGCTCGACCACAGCGACATCATCAAACGGATGACGCTTGCGCCCGAATTGCCGGGAGCGATCCCGCTGATCGACGAGTTGCGAAAGCGAAACGTCAGCGTGAGTGGCGGGCATAGCGACGCGTGGGAAGACGACGCGCGCGCGGCGTTCGAGCACGGGATGCGCGGCGTCACGCACACGTTCAATTGCATGTCGAGCACGCGCCGGCGCGGGATCGATCGCGTCGCAGGTCTCCTCGAATTCGCGATGAGCGAACCGGAAATCATTTGTGAGCTCATCGCCGACGGCCATCATGTTTCGCCGACGCTGATGAAAATGTTGTACCGCGCGAAAGGCGTGCGCGGCATTTGTCTCGTGACCGATGCGACTGCCGGCGCCGGTTTGCCGGATGGCTCGAAGTTTTCCTTGTACGGGACGAAATGCATTACCGAAGCCGGCGTTTGTTTGCTGGCGGATCGCTCGGCGCTTGCCGGTAGCGCTTCGCGGATGATCGATCTCGTCCGGACAATGGTGACAAAAGTTGGCGTGCCATTGCACGAAGCGATTGCGATGGCGACTGACACGCCCGCGTTTGTGATCGGACTGACAAGCAAAGGCCAATTCAAAATCGGCGGAGACGCCGACCTCGTCGTGATTTCGCCCGAGCTCCTAGTGCTGCGGACGTTCGTTGCCGGCGCCGAAATTTTCTCGCGTTAGATCGACAAGAGGAACTCGGCAATCTCGAGTGACGCGCGCGGACGGCTGAGTTTGGAAATGTTTGCCGACCATTCGCGCCATCGTTTCGCGTCGTTGGCAAAGGCGCTCTGGACTTGGGTCAAGACTTCGCCGTTCGAAAGCGCAATAGCGCCGGAGTTCGTTTCCGAAACTAATCGCGCATTGCCTTCTTCCTGACCGGACACGACATGACTGACGATCATTGGACAAGCGGCCGCGATCGTTTCCTGGGTCAATGCTCCGCCGGCTTTGCCAATGAGAAGATCGTGCTCGCAAAGCAAGCGCGGCATTTCATCCGTCCAACCGAAGATGTCGATCTTTCGATCGCCTGCTGCTTTCTCGATTTTGCGGTGAAGTTTTTCGCTCCGGCCAACCGTCACGGTCAGGTTGATGTCGAGCTCCAAGAGTTTGCGAACAAGCGCCGGTGCGCGGCTTGTGCCAGCAGCGATGGTGTAAAGGACGCGCGGTTTTCGCAGTGCGAACAAATCGCGGCCGCGTGAAAAATCGGCGAAGCGTGGACTCACTGGGAATCCAAACACTTTGATTCTTTCCGGCGCGACGCCGGCCTTGCGCACGACGGCGGCGCTTTGTTCGTTCGCGAGTAAAAAATAATCGGCGGGCGAGCGGTACCAGATCGCGTTGACCGTGATTGAGTCGGTCACGATGGCGACGTTTTTGCAGCGGCGATCGTTTCCCAGGATTTGCTGGAGCAAGTAAGGATAGGGCGGAAATGTCGAGACCACGACGTCGGGATGGAAACTGTCCAACAAGCGGCCGAAGTTTTTCTTGAGCCCGCGGAATCGCGCGAACCGCTGATCGAAATTGTTTATTCCGTCGAGCCAATTGTAGATGTAGCCCCACGATTTGGGAAAACGATCGATGAGCGCGACGTAGGCGCGCCGAACAAATTCATTGAGCGCTCCGAACGTTTCCGGAAACAAATCGCGCAATTCGACCTCGACTCTCGGTGCGACCCGCGCGAGCCCGGCGCGAACACCGCGCGCGGCGCTGTTGTGACCCTCGCCAAAGCCGGCGGTGAGGATCAAAATTCTTTTCACGATGTCGATCTTAGCGCGGCTGCGGAGACGCAAGTTTAATGGATATTTCCGATCGGCAAAGTAAACTCAGCGAGACGTGAAATTTTTGCGCTCCATCGGAAGGGTGTTTCGGCGGTTGATTTGGGAAACTGCGACCGACAATACAACGGGTCTGGCTGCGCAGATGGCTTACACATTGTTGATCGCGCTTGCGCCGATGCTGTTGTTTCTCTGGCATCTGCTCGGACTTTTCGGCACGGATCCGGCAAAATTGCACGGGATGTTCAGCATTCTGAAAAGTTTTCTACCGCCCGATCCAAAAGTGCAGGACGCTCTCGATGCGGCGGCGGCGAGCGTGGTCGTGACTGGCTCGAGCGGCTTGCTCGCGAATATCGGAATCATTTTCGGACTCTACCTGGGCACGGTTTTTATCGCGACGATCTCGCGCGCCCTCAGCCACACCTACGGCGTGAAGGAGCCGCGCAACTGGTGGTCGAAGTACATCATTTCCTTTTTGTTGCTCTTCTGGTTCGGAATCGTGATCCTGGTTTGTTTCAACGCCATCGTTTTCGGCGAAACCCTGGCCGGCGTGGCCGAAGTTACTTACCAACTGAAAGTGCCGCTTCAGGAATGGGTGGCGGCTTTGAACCTGCCGTTCACGGCCATCGCACTCATTGGGATGGCGCTGGTCTTGTATTTGCTCACGCCGGAAAATTATCTGACAATTCGGCAAGCGTTGCCCGGCGCGATTTTCTTTTCGCTCGGCTGGATCACGGTTACGAAGTTGTTTCAACTCTACGTCGCGCGCTACAGCCGCTATGACGCGACTTATCTTGCGCTGGCTTCGATCATCATCTTGCTGACGTGGATGTATCTGACTTGTTTGTTCCTGCTTCTTGGCGGCAAATTGAACGCGATTCTTCGGCGCGAACGCGAACGCCGCGCTGAATCGGGAACATCGAAACCGGCGCTGCAGCCGGCCTGACGAATCGCCGGTTGCCGGTTGATCGAGCGTGACACTCTGTTACGCTCCGTCGCAGTGTTACGAGGTCGCGCTTGGTTGCCAATGTTTTTCGCGCTCAGCGCGATCATCGGCAGCTTCGTCCTCCAAGCGCAACAGAGCGACGAAGAAAAATCGACGCCGATTCGCAAAGCGCGCGCGGTGACTTCCAGCGATGAATCGCCAACACCGCGTCCAAAGTCCAAAACGCCGCCGCACAAGAAGAAAAAGAACCGCCCGTCCGGCTCGGACTCGCCGACGCCAACACCAAAACCGAAAAAGAAAAAGACCCCAAGCGAGGAATCGGAAGCTTCGCCAACTCCCGGCGAAACGCCGGAACCAACATCGCATCCCCAACCGAAAAAGAGTCCCACCAAGGAAACTTCCGCGAGCCCGAAGAAGAAAAAGAAATCGGCCGCGGGAAAAACGCCAACTCCGCACAAGAAAGGTTCAGCGAAACCATCGGAGACTCCGCCGGGGAAACCGACGCCCACTGCGGCGCGCGCAATCGCGGTTCCGAGTCCAAGCGCGCAACCGCCTCCTCCTCCAAGTCCGCCAGTCGGACGGACTCGTCCGGAGGCGAGATCGACATCATCACCATCCTTCAACGCGCCGGTCCAAGAACCGGAGCAATTGACGATTGAGAAATACGGCTACGAAAAGCCGCGCGGTTTTTGGGCGCGATTATTTGGCGGCGGCGGCCGCAGTTCGACCAGCGGCGCGGGTTATCGTTATCTCACCGCGTCAGTAAAAGCGCAGATCGATCGCGCGCCGGTTGCGCGCGGCCGTTGGCAATTCATCGTCGTCCACAATAGCGGGACGCGTCAGGGAAACGCGGCTGCGTTCGATTATTACCATCGACATTTCAAGCGAATGCAAAATGGGCTCGCTTATCATTTTGTCATCGGCAACGGAACTTCAACCGGGAATGGTCAAATCGAAGTGGGCGACCGTTGGCGGCGCCAAATCAACGGCGGCCACGTCCACAGCGATTATTTGAACAACATCGCCCTCGGGATTTGCCTGGTCGGAGATTTTAATCGCGACCAGCCGACACGCGCACAGCTCGATTGCTGCGAAGAATTAATCCGTTATCTCCGCCAACGCTGCGGCAAGGTCGACAATCATTATCCGATCGTGAAACCGCATCGCGAAATAAATCCGCCACGCTGGCCAACCGATTGTCCCGGGAATGTTTTTCCTTACGCGTGGTTCCGGCGATTCCAGGAATAAATCCGCTAAACTTTAGAAGAAGGCAAAAACGGCAGTGGCCGTGCTAGAGCTAGAGCCGTTCAAAAATGCTTTGGCCTTAATTGTGGTCGCGGTTCCTGCGGCGCCACGGGGAATTGCGAATCCTTTGTTTCGTCGTGCCGGACTGCAAGCGTATGGATAAAAATTCGACGCTGAAGTCGGCTCAGTCCCATCTGTCGTGTAATAGACTGTCGCTCCAGAAGCGTTGTTGCAGATCTTTATTTTGATAGACTTGCCTGTGTGGGAATAATTACCGCCGCTTGGCGAGATTGTCGGAGCAACAGTCGAAGCCGTCGTGGTGAATGAAAGCAGGTCACCAGCGCCCCAGCCAGGTCCGGCACCGAGGTCAACGGTACTGCTGTTGTGCGCGTATGCGCGGAAATAGTACGTCGTGCCAGAGCTAAGGCCGGTGAGTTGTGCTGAGAAGTTATTACCAGAAGTGGTAATTGAGAAATCATCGATTCCGATCGGAGTGCTCGGATCAAGTCCGTAGTAAAAGTAATGCCGGTCCACTGCGGCTCCGCCGTCGCTCAATACTGTACCATTAATGACAGCCGAAGTATCCTGAATATTACTTGCGGCGGCGGTCTGAACCGTTGGCGGGTTGATCTGACTGGGGGTCGGCGTAGGCGTGGGAGTTGGCGTCGCGGTGGGAGTCGCCGTTGGCGTTACGGTAGGTGTGGCGGTCGGAGTCGCAGTAGGAGTTGCTGTAGGCGTAGCAGTAGGTGTTGGAGTTGGAGTCGCGGTAGGTGTCGCTGTCGGAGTCGGCGTGGGCGTGGGGGTAGGCGTCGCATTCGTCTGCAACGACAGAATGTTGCCGGCTCCCCATCCAGTCCCGTAACCTATATCTGCCGTGCTCGAATTATGGGCGAGCGCTCGATAATAATAAATCGTGCTTGATGTTAAGCCGGTGAGTGTGGTGGAAAAATTGTTTCCCGAAACGGTGATGTTGCTGCTGTTCACCACGTTTTGCGGGGGATTCGTTAGTCCCCAATAAAAACGCCAATCATTGACGGCCGAGCCATGATCGTTCACGACGACTCCGTTGATCACAGCTGTTGTCGTACCGGGAGTGTTCGTTCCCGTTGTCACTTGAGGTGGACTAATAGTCGGCGTCGGGGTTGGGGTAGGCGTGGGAGTGGGAGTGGAAGTGGGAGTTGGCGTTGATGGAGCATACACGGCATTCATTGTGTGCGGCGTGTTCATGGTGACATTCACCGGGTTGCCGCTGACATCGATTCCATCCCGCTGCCATTTTGAAAAACTATTCCCTCCACTGGTCGTCGGCGCCGTTAGAGACACGGTTAATCGCGGATCGTAATAGCGATAAAAAATTGTGATTCCATTTCCGAGGCCATTATCGTCGGACGGGCTTACCGCAATCGCTACGCCGCTGCTCGGATTTGAAGATGTAACGGTCAAAGTATTCTGCGGATAGAGTAAAGATTGTATCTGGGAAAAAAAATTGGAAAACTTGCTGTAGGTCGCATATGGGCCGATGCAGCTTGGCGACGATGGGCCACAGCTATCAACGCCTATCAATCGCGCGTAACCATCGCTTGCTATGTACCACAATCCGGAACCACTCGATCCCGGTTCTGTCAGCCCTGAAGTCCAGTTAATCGTGTATGCGTTAAGCAGGCCAGTCGCCTGACAAGACGAGCTCGTGCTGGAAACATATCCATCGGCTCTTCTCAGATAAGAGCTTAAGGATGGCGGAGTATAAGGACCGGGGTGATGGTAACCGTAGACTGATGTGCTAGTTGATATTGATCTTGCATCCCAACCGGAAAATACTGCGCCACTAGGGGCCGGTGGTCCTTCCAAAAACGCGTAATCATTCGCCGCATCATTTGCATACAGATTTGCGCCCTGTGTCGAGGTCCAACTTGTTAGCACGCCGCTGCCACATGAAGTCGTTTGATAAAACCAGTATCCGACAATCGATCGCGCCTCGGACTCACTGGAGATGCAGTGATTTGCCGTTAAAAAAAAAGACCTCGAGTCGCCGTAGCGGTCGTTTAGCAATGTACCCGTGCAAACATATGATAGTCCGTCTGCATCATTGACGAAAAGGATCCTAGCGATGGCATTCTTCTCGGCCCCTGAGTAACAAGACGCGTCAACTTCGCACGTTAGGATATTAGGGCTGATCGAGCCCTGCGCTGGCTCAATGTATATGTGAGCTATGCCCGTTATTCGGAACAGGCACTGATCATTTTTGCTGTAATATTCGACAATCGCAGTATCGCCTTCCGCAACTCCAGACCAGAATTCTGTATCGTTGAACAAGCCTTTTGCGATGTACGGTCCCGAGACGGTGCTTTCTGATGCAATTCCGTACACATACAATTCATCGCCGGCAGCGAGATCAAAATCTTGGAAATGCACCCGAACTGCGCTGGCGCCCGGAGATTGTATCCTCAGGATTGTTATCTGACTGCCATCGGGATTTTTAAACGTTTTTCCGGCGTCAGCCCGAACGTTTAGAGCGCGTGTTATTCCTACTTGATTTGCTTCCTTCTGTTGGATTGACGCGAGGTCCGGTGCGCTGAGCGCTTCAGTTGCTTGAACGGAATCAACCTGCACATTGTATCGCTTACTAGGAAGATTCGCGCTTGCTCTCGTCTGTCGCGAGATGGGAGTCGTTGACGTATCGTGAATGCTCTCGACCTTGGGGGCGGGTGGTGCTTGGGCATTTGTAGAGCTTTGCGGCAGCAGCAATATCAACGCGAGGCAAAACGCGTGCACGCAGCGCGTGAGTGGATAAAGTTTCAAGGGAGGACTTGTTAGGCGCCCATCTGGCGTCAACCAGTTACCAAAGTCAACCCCAATTTGATCGAAACATTCGAATTCCAAGCTACCGGTGCACTCACGCGGACGCTAAACTCTTAGAGGCGCGTGGCGACGATGACGTGGCTCTCTTTGTAATTCCAGCGGTAGCCGAAGTTGAAATCGATCGGCGGCGGAGCGCTCTGGTCGAAAATTTCTTTGAGCTTCGGTTGATAGTGTTGTTTGAAGATTTCGATCGGGCCGATGTAATTGCCAAAGACGCGGAGGTTCCATTTGTCGCGATTGAAGTAGGAGATGGGAATGCCAGCGTCGTCCTGCACGATCGTGCTGCTGTGAGTGAGAATGAAATCGCGGATCCGATTGAATCCGCTTTCGAACATCAAATACGAAGAGGCTTTTAGAAAACTGCAGCCGACGCCGAAGTGGTCGCAGAATTTCAAGAAACCGCTCGAGCCCAAGCCGCCATCGGAAATATCGGTCGTGAAATAATAGAGCGTTTGCTTCTGGCCGGAATGATTGTCGATGTAATCGATCCGGACTCCGGGGCTGCTGCCGCCGCTGCCGTGCTGAAATTGTCCGCCTGAGCTGAGCGAGCCATAACTGACCTCGGTGATTGTTTTGTCGGCGCGCGCTAGAAAAACGTAGATGATCGGCAACGTCCCGTTCAATTCTTGCGACTGCAGATCGACCTTCATGTCTTTGGTGATGAAAAAGCTGAACTTGAGTGACGAAGCCATCGCCTCCTCGAGATTGTGCAACGCGCCCGCGAGATTCGTGATGCGCAACGGATCCGGCGGCGGCCCCAGCGATTCTTTGCCGCAAAGAATGTAAACGTCGGCTTTGGGAAAGAATTGATCGACGTAAAGAAAATCGGGACCGCTGAACATGTAGAACGCGGCCGGAATCTGCTGGTGCGATTCGGGAAAATATTGCGCTTCCCAGCCGTGGAGCTTCGACAACTGGCGCGTGTTTAATTTTGCAAAGGCGCTTTCAAAGTTGATCGCGTGATCCTGCCAGGCTGGATCGTTGGTGAGCGACGCCAGCGCCGAATTTTTTGGCAACGGCATTCCGGCAAGAAAGCGAGCAGTGTCGTCAGGCGATGGCGGCCCGGATGGCGCCGGCACCGGCGCGGCCGCTTGAGTTTGTGTTTGTTCAGGCGTTGCGCGTTGCCACGGCCATCTCGCGTTTGCCGATCTATTCAGAAGAAAGATCGACAATGTTGCAAAGATTATTCCGACCGAAATTTTTCTCATTGGCCAGCACTGACGCGTTTGCCGGCGCAAAAGTAAAGCAGGAAGCCGACCAGCGCGGTGACAAGGCCGGCGAACGATTCAATCGTCTTTGAGCGCAAAAGGTAAACCATCATCCAAAGAGTAATCGCAGCGAAAATGATCGGCGGCCCGGGGTAAAACCAGACGCGGTAAGGCCGCAAAATATTCGGTCGCGTGGCGCGTAAGACAATCACGCCGACGACCGTGAGGAGCGAGCAAAACAGAAGCGCGAACTGAATGTAGACGACAACCAGCTCGAAACTGCGCGTGAACAGAAGAAGATTTACGATCAGCAATTGAACGATGACGGCGTTGCCCGGAACGCCTTCACGATTTTTGCGCCCGAGAAATCGCAGCAGCCAGTGATCTTCGCCCATCGACATCGTGACGCGCGGCCCGATCCAAGTCATCGAACTGATGGCTGAAATTAAACCGAGGCAAATGATCGCGCCGACAATGCGGCCGCCGTTTTCGCCGAAGATGTGTTTGCCGGCGATGAGTCCGACTTCGAGTTGCCCCCGCATTTCCGATTCCGGCGTGCTCACGAGAAAAACGGCGTTGAGTAAAACATAAGCGGCGATGACGACGATGGTGCCGGCGAGGAGCGACCGAGGAACGTTGCGCTGCGGTTGTTTTACCTCGCCAATAATGTAGCTCGAGGCGTTCCAGCCCGAGTAGGAATACATCACGTAGACGAGCGAGACCGCGAACGCGCCGCTGAAGATCGACATCGTATCGGTCGCGCGCGGCAGAAAATCGATTGGTTGTTTTTGTTCGACAAGAAATCCGGCGCCGATCAGCGCAGCGACGAGAAGGAGCTTCACGATGGTCCAAAGATTTTGGAACGCGCTGCCGAGTCGAAGATTTCCAAAGTGAAAAATGGCAATGATCCAAACCAGCACGAATGAAAGCAGCACCGGCGAACCGAAACCGAAGACGCCCTGAAAATATTTTCCGAACGCCATGGCCGCGAGCGCGATCGGCGCGCTGAAGCCGACCGTTGCGGAAATAAATCCGGCCATGAAGCCAACCGCCGGATGATAAATCTCGGAGAGAAAATGGTATTCGCCGCCGGAGCGGGGCAGTGCGGCGCTCAGTTCGCCGTAGCAAAGTGCGCCGCAAAGCGCGGCGATTCCGCCGACGATCCACAACATCAAAAGAGCGAAGCCCGAGTGGATGTCTACGACTTGGAAGCCGAGACTCGTGAAGATTCCTGTGCCGATGATGTTCGCGATGACAATTCCGCAGGCGGTGAAGAAACCGATGGTTCGTCGAGGCGCGGCGGTTTCCGGCATTTGGTTCATGTCGGGCGGACAATGGCATTTGTCCGGATGAATAGCTACTCGGTCCGAGGTGCGAGGTCCGAGCCGGACTGGCACTTCACTGGCGTTGGACTGGCACTAACGAATCTCTGTTGTCAGAAGCGCGCGTCCGCGTCATTCTGAATCAACATGAAGCTAATTCTCTCCCTGGAAGCGGCGAATCAATTGGCAATCTTTCTGGAAAACAAACCCGGCGCGTTGGGGCGCGTTTGCGACGCGCTGGCCCAGGCCGGAATTAATATCAACGCGCTCACCGTTTCGGACACGGTCGATCATGCCGTGGTCCGGATGATTGTGAGCGACGCAACCAAAGCACTGATGCTGTTAGGCGAGCGTGGCGTGCTCGCTTTCGAGAACGATGTGCTTTGCATCGAAGCATCAAATGAACGCGGCGTGCTTGGAAAAATTGCCGACGCGCTTTCGCGCGCGGAGGTGAATATCGAATACGCTTACTTCGCGGCGAGCCCGAATTCACCGAAAGGCTTGATCATCTTGCGACCGTCGGACGTTCAAAAAGCCGAACGCGCGTTGCAAGCAATCTGAATCGTTTCGCTATTGCCCGCCGCCGCCGGAGCCGTGCCACTCGTTGCGCGCTTTCGCGATGAGCGGCGCAAGATCGACATAGAACCGCACAACGTAGAATAAATAGCCGACGAAGCCGATGGTTTGAATCGCGATCAACAGGAGATGGGCGTTGTGCGCGACGAAAAATTCCGGCCAGGTCCGAATGGCAAGCGCGCAGAACAAATTTAGCAAAAACATTCCCGGCAAAAGCAGGACGATGTTCATGCGCTGGTCCCACAACACGCGCGCGTATAAAAGATTGCTCGATTCGCCAGGGCTATCGCGCATTCGCGCGTGAATAAGCCGGAGATCGTAAACGAACAGCGTGCAGCCGATGGCGATGAACGCCGCGCCGAAGCCAAACCAATTCGCGGGCTTACCGAGTTGAGCGAACAGAATCGCTTCTACCAGCGCGCACGCGATGTAGAGAAAATTGTGGCCGAACTCGAGCGGCCAGCGAATGACGGTGATGATGTGCAAGACCGCGCGCGACCAGAAAACAAAAATGACGAGCAAACCCGCGACCACGTAAGGCCAGAAAAAGAAGTTCGGTTCCGCGATCGTGGCGTGCGCGTGCTCAATCAAAACTGTGAGCGCAACGCCCTGGATGATGCTGACGAGCGTGAGCTCGATCTCGACAACCATCGCGTCCAACTCCGAGCGTGCGGCGGAAAATTTCATGGGCGGCCTGGTGTGGGCGAGTTCAGATTCTGGCGATACGGCGCCAAGATTTCGAGCAACTTCGGCGAGCCCGTGGCGAGCGATTGTAAATCGCGAATCGCATTGCTCCCATTTGGACTTCGCTCCAGAAACGAAAGCGCAACTCGGAGATTTTGTTCGTGCTCGGGTTTTTTCGGATCGAGGAGCAAGGCATAGGCAAATTGGTTTGCGGCGGTTGCAAAGTCTCCGTTTTGTCCCGCGGCCAAGCCGATGCGGTAGTGCAAATCAGAATCAAACGGTGAAACTACAAGTGCATCGCGCCCGATCGCAAACGCCTCGTCGTTTCGTCCCAATGCGCTCGCGCAGTTGAACGCGATGTCGTATGCGCGCGTGTTTTCCGGTTCCAGCTCTAACGCGCGCCGGCATTCGCTTAGAGCGCGTTCAAACTCTCCAACTTTGCCGAGATCGAACGCCAGTTGCACATGGCAATCCGCCGCGGACGGATCAAGTCGCATGCCCTCCATGGCATGTTCAATTGCCGTTCCATGTTCATCCCTGACGTCGAGAACGCTGGCGAAAAAGCAGTGAACCTTTGCGTTTGCGGGTTCGGCCCTAACCGCTCTTTCCGCTTCCGCGATACCTTGCTCGTTCTTTGCCAGGCTAAAGAGCTTCTGAGCAGCATAAATTTGTTGAGTCGTGGAGGGCGTTATCCAAAATGATGCAAGACTATTCAGGGCCCAAAAAAGCAGCAACGTCGTCAGGCCGAAGGATAGAATTGACCGGCGCTTAGTCAGTTTTTTCCAGCCAAGGACTCCGAACCAGCAAAACGGAATCAACGCCGAAAGCGCGAAGAAGGCTTTGATCAAGGAATAGGATGGAACTTCGAGAGTCATGAAAATTACGGCGAATGCTAGCGCCGCAGCAAAACCGATCAGTAAGAAAGCTTGCGGTGTTGGCGTTCTAATGAATCGAATTGTCGCAATTACGAATCCGATCAAGACGAGAAAAGTTGGGACCAGAGCCAAGAGATATCCTGTTACCATCAGGTTGTAATTCCATGGTGTGCGCGAGAGAATATCAGACAAACCACCGCCTAGCCCATCGCCCCAGAGGGTCGAATAGATTCCATCGGCAAAGCTATTAAAGCCGCAAAAGAGCGGGTCGATTAAAGCCGCACCAAATCGATAATAATCTTTTGCTGTGTGAAAGCCAGGATCCTGCCACCATGCGAAACCCGCGGCGGGGTTCCAATTACCCGGCAGCGGAGTACCGAAATGGCGCCAAATACGCACGTAATGCCACGCGCTGATCGCCAGCGTCGTTGTTATCATAACACCAAAAATGCGCATCCACTCGAAGAAGGCTGCTCGTTGTTGCGCCAGCTTGAGTGTGAGAGCAGCAATTAATGGCGGGATCAGTAAAAGAGCGGTCGCTTTGGTTAGCAGTGCCGCGCCGAGGCATGAGCCCAACAAAATATATTGCCAGACTGGATCGCGTTTATTTTGGAACAGGTAGAGCGCCACATAAATCGTCGCGATCATCAATGTCGCCGCCAGCGTTTCGTTGGTGACATAATGCGACATGTAAAGATGCATCGGAAGAAATGCGGCTATGAGCAAGGCGACAAACTGCTCGCGCGGCCGAGCCGGAAAAAGTAATCGCGCGCTCAGGAACACGAAAAGGATGTTTGCGAGGCCAAAAATCATCGACAATCCGCGCAGGACAGGAACGCTTGCGTCGTCGCTAACATTCAACCGGCACAGCGAAAGAACACCGGCCGAAAGAGCGTAATAGAGCGGAGGTTGAAAAGCTTCGAAGCCTTCGTTCGGTAAAGGCAAAGCGTGTTTTTCCTGAATGTAATTGATGTACACTACATGATCGCGCACATCGAAGCCGGTATGAAACGGCAGCAATGATAAGTTGTTCCAGAACAGAATGGCCCATAGCGCGATCGTCGCGGCGCCTAAAAGAATAAATTGGACCCGCATCAATTTTTCGCAGCGGTCCCGCTCATGTTGATTCGTCAGCCGCCAAATCCAATTCAGCGTAATAGACGCCAGGGCCGCGGGAAATAGAATCAATACCCACTGCAACCAAACGCCGCGCAACGCGCCGAATGTGCTTTTGCCACCCCAGACTGGATTTCCTGGGCTGGCCTGTCTTGGCGCCGAGGCAACTGCGCCTGCCCGCCAAGCTGAGCCGGTAAAGGATGCTTGCCAACTTTTGTCGCTTCGTAATTCTGACTGCTCAGTCCTCAGGAGCAGCCACAGGGCGGGCGGCGCGTCGTCGTTGAAAACTCGGGCCTCAATCAAATTTGTACCTGCCCGCAGTAAGCGGCTAACGTCAGCCATTGCGTAATCTTTCCAGTTTCTGCTCTCCGGAAGATCGACAACTGCACCATTTATTTTCAACTGAAGCCATTTCGCGGCGCGGAAAGTCAATTGCGCGGACTTCGGTTCCACGCTGAGTTCAACTTTGCCGAGAAACATCGCATCGAGCGGAATTATTGAATGCGGCCGCGAGTCGAGCGCGCTCGGAAAGAGAATCCATTCGGCTCGCCGGTCGCTCGGTAAGAAATTGATTACTGGATCGCGATCACATTTCCAAGCGAGCCATCCGGTCGCGAGCGCAAGGCTCGCTAAGATGAGGACGGTTCTATGCCATGGTTGCACAATCACGCGGACCGCTTGTTCTGCGCTTATTATGATCGCACTCGCAAGAAACAATCCAAAAAATCGCAATCGAAAAAGTCGCCGTCATCAGAACGCGGTCATCGCGTCCAATTCCGAGCGCGCGGCGGAAAATTTCACGGGAGATCCTTGGTAGAGGAATTCAGATTCTGGCGATACGGCGCTAAGATTTCGAGCAACTTCGGCGAGCCCGTGGCGAGCGATTGCAAATCGCGAATCGCATCGCTCCCATTTGGACTTCGCTCGAGGAAGGAAAGCGCAACGCGTAATTTTTGTTCGGGCTCGACTTTCTTCGGGTCGAGGAGCAGGGCGTAAGCAAACTGATTTGCCGCCATCGAAAGATTTCCGTTTCGTCCCGCGGCCAGACCGACCCGATAATGTAAATCGGCGTCGAATGGCGAGATGGCGAGCGCATCTTGTCCAATGGCGAGCGCTTCTTCCGGTCGGCGTAATTGGAGGGCGCAACTAAATGCAATGTTCCAAGCGCGTGCATTTTCCGGCCGCGATTTGGTCAGGCGCTCTGCGATTCGGAGCGCGTCGTCGAGTTCGCCTCGTTTTCCCGAATTGATAGCGCTTTGCAGCTGGCATTCGGCACTTGTCGAATCGAGTTGAAGTCCTTGCTCGGTCTGCTCGCGCGCGGCGGCGCGTTCGGTCTGCTCGCGCGCAGCGGCGCTGTCGCCGGTGTCATAGAGCACTGCGGCGAGAAAGCATTGCGCCATAGCACTGGACGGTTCGGATTTGATTGCCTTCTCTGCTTCATCCTGAGCAGCGGGAAAATTTCGGTCGGTAAGGTAACGGCGGCCTGCGTAGATGTGTTGCGCGGCTGTGCTGCGGATCCAGGCCGAATAGTAACTGTTGAGCGCCGAAAAAACAAAAAGGGCACCGAGAATAAGTTGGATCGATCGCGGCATTCGTTGGAGCAAGTTCCATCCAACCGCCGCGAATGCGCAAAGTGGAACCACAAGCGACAAACCGTAAAACGCTTTCACCTGCGCGTAGGAGGCAACTCGCAAAGTCATGAAGACCAAGGCAATCACAACCGCGGCGGAAATTCCCAAAAGAAGGAACCACTCCGTCGAAGGTCGACGAACGAATTGATAAATTACGACGAACAGGCCGGCGATGATCGACAACGTCGGAAGTATGGCCAGCCAGTAACCGCCGACCACTAACGCGTAATTCCACGGTGTTCGCGACAGCATGTCCGATAGCCCGCCGCCGAGAGCGTCGCCCCAGATTGTCGAATAAATTCCGTCGGCGAATCCATTGAAGCTACTGAAGAGCGGAGCGATGAGCGATTTGCCGAAACGAAAGTAATCCGGTGCAACGTGAAAACCGGGGTCCTGCCACCAGCCAAATCCGAGGACTGCTTCCCAGTTCCCGACGATCGGTTTGCCGAAGTGCCGCCAGATTCGGAAGTAATGCCAGCCGCACACGAGAAGCAGCGAGGCCGTGGTTGTTCCGAGTGCGCGAAGCCAATCGAACAGCGTGGCGCGTTCTTGCCAGAGCTTCATCGCCAGCGCGGCAATCAATGGTGGGATGAGAAGCAAACTCGTCGCTTTGGCCAACATCGCCGCACCAGTGACGGCGCCGAGCGTGAGAAATTCCGAAATCGAATAGCGATCACTCTTTAAGATTCGCAAACAAAGATAAATCGTCGCCGATGCGAGTGTGCCGGCGAGTGTTTCGTTGGTGATGTAATGCGAAAGATAAATTTGCATCGGCAGGAAAGCGGCCAACACGGTGGCGATGAGTTGAAGATTGCGTCGATTCGGGAACAGCAAGCGTGCACTCAGAAAAACGAAAAAGAAATTGGCGACACCGAAAAGCATTGTCAGGACGCGGAGGACGATCACCGCGGCTGCGTCCTCGGTTGTTAAGTGAAAGGTCGACAACAGACCAGCAGCCAAGCCATAGAAGAGCGGGGGCTGAAACATTTCGTAACCCTCGTTCGGCAGAGGAAGGGCGTGCCGCTCCTGGATGTACTTAATATATGCGACGTGATCTTTGAAATCGTAGCCGCAGGGGAACGGCAGCATTTTCGCGTTGTTCCAGAAGAGAACGACCCAGGCGAAAACGCAGACTCCAAGTAAAACATAAATGGCGCGACGTGAAAGATCGACATCGTCACGGTTGACTTGTCGTCGATTGAACCAATGGGCTGCGAAAGTCAGGAGGATCGAAAGAATTCCCAAAATGATCCACGTTCCCCAAATTTTGGGGATGACGTCGAAGATCGTTTCGCCGCCGGCCAAAACGTTGCCGGGTCTCGGAAGTCTCGGCGCTTCCGCAAGCGCCGCCGCTCGCCGGGCCGAGCCCGCGAGCGACGCTTCCCATTGACCGTCCGTTTGTAACGTTTGCGAGTCCGCAGTCAATGCGAGCCAGAGCGCGGGCGGCGCGTCATCGTTGAAAACTCGCGCTTCGATTGTGTTCGGACCGGCGTGAGAAAATTTTGAAACATCGAGAGCCGAAATCTTTTTCCAATTCGCGCCCGGTTCCAGCGGAACAGCCGCGCCATTGATCTTCAATTCCAATCGTTTTGCTGCACGGACGAGCATTTGCGCCGATTTCGGCTCTGATTCCAAAGTCCAGGTTCGTCGAAACATCGTATCCATCGCAGCAACGCGATGTGAACGCGGATCGGGCGGAGCCGGAAAAACAATCCACTTGGCGCGATGATCGCCGGGCAGAAAATTAATTTTTGGGTCGCGATCGCATTTCCAAATGAGCCAGCCGAAAGCGACCATGGCGGCCGCTAGGATTAAAATGGCTGTCTGCCACGGTTTTGGAATCACGGGTTCTGCGCTCCTCCGCGCGACTTCGGCTTACAATCGAAAATCCAAAATCGAAAATCTAAAATGAAAACGCGTGCCTGGAGGGATTCGAACCCCCAACCTTCTGATCCGAAGTCAGATGCTCTATCCAGTTGAGCTACAGACACAGCGGAATTGCTGATTTTTGATTGCTGATTGCCGAATGTGCAAAATCAAAAATCAAAAATCATAAATCATCAATCGGAAATCAGAAATCAATATGGGGTGGTCGACGGGACTCGAACCCGCAACAGCCAGAACCACAATCTGGAGCTCTACCATTGAGCTACGACCACCATCGCGGACTCAGATTCTAGTTTTTAGAAGCGCGATTGCAAATGCGGCGCAGAACCTTGCCCGCTTGGCACAATCTCCGCTTCATTCGAACCTGATGCCCCATCGTTTCGTTGCAACCCACAGCCGCTTTGTTATCATCCGCGCCCGCCGCTTCATGATGAAAATCGGCCCACTCTTGCTCGTCGCCTTGGCCTTTTGCCTGGTCGTGCCCGATTCGCCGGCACAATCGGACGACCCGAGCGAAACATTTCTCAAAGCCTATATGACCGCTCAGCAGGGCGAAAAACTCGAACACGAAAACCAATTCAAAGGGGCGCTGACCAAATATCGTTTTGCCGGAACTCTTCTCGAACAACTGAAAAAAGCCCACCCCGATTGGCAACCGGCGATCGTCGAATATCGCGGCCGGAAAGTGAGCGAAAGCATTCTGCGCGTTCAGGACAAAGCCGGTACCCAGGCCGACATTACGGGGCAGACCGCGGCTGCTGAGGAAACGACAGCGACCGCTCCACAAAATTCGCCGCCACCTGTTCAGGTCAGTAAAGAAAAAGCAGCTTCTTCGGCGCCGGTTCAAATTGCGAAGGAGAAAACAGTTGCACCGGCGCAGCCGACCGCAAAAGCGGCGCCATCAGCGACGCCAAACGAGATCGCGATTGAGCAGGCAACGCGCAAATTGCGCGACCGCGTCGATCAACTGGAAGCGGAGCTGCAAAAATCCCGGACCGCGATGAGCGCCGCGGAAAATGACAAGCAATCGCTGAACAGCCGCTTGGACGAGACAAAATCGAAGTTGGATAAAGCGCAGGGCGATCTCGAAAAAGCCAAAACGGTTGAGAAGCAAGTTCGCGATCAGTTGAACCAGGCGCAGTCTTCTTTGAAGAAAACGGCCGACGCTGGATCGAAAGACAACAAAACGCAGGAAGCGCTGAAGTCTGAGGTCGCGCAGCTGAAAAAAACACTAACCTCGGCGCAGGAAGGAAGAAGTGCGGCCGAAAAAGAACGCGATGACGCGAACGCGAAAGTCGCGTCTGCTGACAAGCAACGCGCGGCTGCGAGCAAAGAACGCGATGAAGCAAACGCGCGCGTCACGGACGTGGATCAAAAAGTCGCGAGCGCGAACAAGGAACGCGACGATGCGCTCGCGCAGTTGAAAGGCTTAAAGGACACGCAGCAGCGCGTCGAAGTGCTGGTCGCAGAAAATTCCGATTTGAAACAAAAACTCGTCGATGCGGAGAAGACAATTCGCGAAGTCAGCGCCGACAAGCCGAAAAAGGAACAGGAGCTTGCCGACGTAAAGAAACAGATTGTCGATCTTCAGGGCCAGCTGGCGGCCAGCCAGAAACAAAATCAGAGTTACGAGACGCAAGTTGCTCAACTTCGCTCTCAGTTGGATGAGGCGGGCAAACAGCTCGAGCAGGTCAAGCTCGTCGGCGCTACGCCAGAAGAAACGGCCAAGCTGAATAAGGAAAACGAAATGCTTCGCAATATTATCGTGCGCGAGCGCCAGGAAGAAGCGCGCCGCGATCAGGCGAAGAAATTGATGCTCGCCGAGTTCGACAAATTGCAGATCAAATCGGAAACGTTGACCGAGCAAATTCAATTGCTTGCTCAACCCGTGACACGACTCACGACCGACGAACTGGCCCTGCTTCGCCAACCGGTCGTCTCGATCTCGGATGATAATCCAGTCGCCGTCAAAGCGAGTTTCACTTTTGCCAAGAATACATCGCCCTCTTCGGCCGCCTCGGCGCCCGCTGCGGAGCAAACAATGTCGACCGACAATCCGCCGCAGCCTGCTTCATCCGGCTACACCGTTCCTGCGATGTTCAAACCGAGCGTGCCGCCGGACGTTGTCGATCTTGCCTGGCAGGCAAAAGAAAATTTCGACAAAGGAAAATACAAAACAGCGGAAAAAATTTATCAGGAAATTCTGACAAAAACACCGAACAATCTTTATTCGCTCTCAAACCTTGGCGTCGTTTATTTCCGCACCGGCAAACTCAAAGCCGCGGAGCTGACCTTGAAGAAAGCATCCGCGCTCGCGCCCAAGGATGAGTTCACGCGCACGACGCTCGGCATTGTTTACTATCGCCAGGCGAAATTCGATCAAGCGTTGACTGAATTGACCAAATCGCTCGGGCTCAATCCGAAAAATGCGACCGCGCACAATTATCTCGGGATCACCGCGAGCCAAAAAGGCTGGCAGGAAGCGGCCGAAAAAGAATTGCTCGAAGCGATCGCCGAAAATCCGAACTACGCCGATGCGCATTTCAATCTCGCAGTGATCTACGCAACTTCGTCGCCGCCGGCGAGAGAGCAGGCCAAACAGCAATATGCGCTCGCCACAAAACTAGGCGCTGAGCCCGATCCCTCGCTCGAGAAGTTGCTGCATTAAGGCGGATCGCGCTCTCCGAGCGCGATGTTAAGTTGTGCGGTGCGACCATTTCTGACCGCGAACTGGCGATATCTCGCGATGCTCAATTTCGTTGTCGATCCAAAGATCGTCGCACCGCTCGTTCCGCCGGGAACAGAAATCGATTTCGAAAACGGCGAGACGTTTCTGAGCGTGGTCGGCTTTCTTTTTCTCGACACGCGCTTGCTCGGTCTGCCAATTCCGCTCCACCGCGATTTCGAAGAAGTGAATCTTCGCTTTTATGTCCGCAAGAGATCGGCCGACATGTGGCGGCGGGGCGTCGTCTTCGTTCGCGAATTGGTGCCGCGTCGCGCAATTGCGACTGTTGCGCGCGTCTTCTACGGGGAAAATTATGTCGCGCTACCGATGAAACATCGGATCGATCATGTCGATCTTAACCTGAGCGTGGAATATTCCTGGCGACGCGGACGAAAATCGGAATCGCTCAAGATGAGCGCGACTGGTGAGCCGCAAACAATTCCGGCGGGTTCACACGCGGAATTCATCACCGAACATTATTGGGGCTACACTTGTTTCCGCGGAGGTTGCAGCGAATACCGGGTCGAACATCCGCGCTGGAAAATCTGGAACGCGGATAACTTTGAACTCAAAGCCGACGTCGCCGCGCTTTATGGCGAACAATTTGTCGAACCGCTGAACACCGCGCCGCGTTCGGCATTCATCGCCGACGGTTCTTTTGTTTCCGTATCTGTGCGATCGGAATAGTGCCGTCCTGGCGACCGTAATTCCCTTTTGGAGTGCGGCGCGTAATTGCGCCGCTGTGAACACGCAATGATCAGCGACCGGTCGAAGTACCGATAAAGCGCTAGCGCGCCAACAGCTGCCGTAAGACGAACGGAAGAATCCCGCCGTGCCGGTAATAATCGATCTCGATCGGCGTATCGATTCGCACTTTCACCGGAAAATAGCGCACCTTCCCGTCGTTCGTTTTGATTTCTACCGTCAACTGCTGACCTGGTTGAAGATCGTCGGACAAACCGTTGATCGAAAATGTTTGTGAACCATCGATACCGAGTGACTCGGCGGTTACTCCATCGAGAAATTGCAATGGCAACACGCCCATGCCGACAAGGTTCGAGCGATGGATGCGTTCGTAACTCGCGGCGATGACTGCTTTGACGCCCAACAGCTTCGTTCCTTTCGCAGCCCAATCGCGCGACGAACCCGTGCCGTATTCGTGTCCGGCCAAAATGACCAACGGAGTTCCTTCTTCCTGATATCTCATAGCGGCGTCAAAGATCGACATCGTCTCTCCGGTATCCGCTTTCCGGTTTCCGAAATATTTTGTCACACCGCCTTCGGTTCCGGGCGCCATCAGGTTTTTAATTCGTACGTTGGCGAATGTGCCGCGCGTCATCACCAGATCATTCCCGCGACGCGAGCCGTAGCTGTTGAAATCCGCTGGATCGATTCCGCGCGATTTCAAATACTCGCCCGCCGGTGACGTTGCTTTGATCGCGCCCGCCGGCGAGATGTGATCGGTCGTGACCGAATCGCCGAAAATTCCGAGCGGTCGCGCGTTCACGATGTTCTCGATCTTGCCGACCTCCATCGAGAAATCTTTGAAGAATGGCGGTTCGTGAATGTAATCGCTCTTCTCGTCCCATTGATAAACTTCGCCGGTGCTCGATGGGATATCGTTCCACTTCGGATTTTGGTCTGCGAAATCGCGATAAAGTTTTCGAAACACTTCCGGCTTAAGCGCCGATTGCATCGCGTCGCGTACTTCGATTAGTGACGGCCAGAGATCACGCAGGAAAGTTTCCTTGCCGTCTTTGTCTTTGCCAATCGGCTCCTTGCTAAGATCGACATCCACCCGGCCGGCGAGCGCGAACGCGACCACCAATGGCGGCGACATCAAAAAGTTCGCTTTGATGTTTTGGTGGACACGCGCTTCGAAGTTTCGATTTCCGGAAAGCACCGACGCCGCGATCAAATCGAATTCGTTGATCGCTTTCTCGATGTTCGGATGAAGCGGGCCGGAGTTTCCGATGCAAGTCGTGCAGCCGTAACCCACGAGATTGAATCCGAGCTGGTCGAGATATTTTTGCAGCCCGGTCTTGTCGAGATAATCGGTGACGACGCGCGAGCCGGGCGCGAGCGAAGTTTTCACTGCTGGATCGACTTTCAATCCGCGCTCGACCGCTTTTTTCGCGAGCAAGCCGGCAGCGAGCATTACGCTCGGATTGCTCGTGTTCGTGCAACTCGTGATCGCGGCGATCAGCACGCTCCCATGGCCGATCTCGCTTTGTCCGTGACGGAACGGGTCGGCGGCCGAATCCTTTAATTCCTTCGCCGTGTCGGGCGTCGGCCGATTCGAGATCATCTCGAGTTTATTCCGCTCTTCGGCCTCGACTCCGCCTTGATCGGTCGAAGGCATGTCGCGATCGGTTGGCGCGCTTCCGTTCAACTGGACAAGATGTTTCGCGCTAAGATCGACATCGGCCTTGCCGTAACCGCCATCCTTGACCGGTTTCTTCAACAGCGAGCGAAAAGTCTCGCCCAGAGCGGGAAGATTGATCCGATCTTGCGGACGTTTCGGTCCGGCAACCGCGGGTTGAACGTCGCCGAGATTCAATTCGAGATCGACGGAATAATCGATCTCTCCTTTGCGCGGCATTCCGAACATGTTTTGCGCGCGGAAATAATTTTCGAATGCGGCACATTGTTCGTCGGTGCGACCGGTCGCGCGCAAATACGTTACCGACTCCTGATCGATCGGGAAAAACCCCATCGTCGCGCCGTACTCGGGCGACATGTTGCCGATCGTCGCGCGGTCCGGCACCGGCAACGAGGCCGCGCCTTCGCCGTAAAATTCTACGAACTTGCCGACCACTTTTTGTGCGCGCAGCATCTCGGTGATGTGCAAGACGAGATCGGTCGCGGTCACGCCTTCGCGAAGTTTCCCGGTCATGTGCACGCCGACGACTTCCGGCGTTAGAAAATAAACTGGTTGTCCCAACATTCCCGCTTCCGCTTCAATTCCGCCGACGCCCCACCCAACCACGCCGAGACCATTGATCATCGTGGTGTGCGAATCGGTTCCGACTAGCGTGTCCGGATAGAAGACAGTTGATGGTTGATTGTTGATAGTTGATTGCGCGTGCTGAACGCCTTTCGCGAGATATTCGAGGTTTACCTGGTGCACGATGCCGATTCCCGGCGGAATGAGTTGGAAGGTGCTGAACGCCTGCTGGCCCCATTTCAAAAACTGGTAGCGCTCGCGGTTGCGTTTGAATTCCATGTCGAGATTCAGTTGCAACGCGCGCACCGAGCCGAAGAAATCGACCTGCACTGAGTGATCGACCACGAGATCAACCGGCACGAGCGGTTCGATGATTTTTGGATCGCCACCAACTTTTTTCACCGCGCTACGCATCGCCGCAAGATCGACAACCAGCGGCACGCCGGTGAAATCTTGGAGAACGATTCGCGCGACCACGAATGGAATTTCTTCGTTCGCGGTTTTTTTCGCGTTCCATGTCGCCAGCGTCTCCACATCTTTGCGCCGGACTTTTTTGCCGTCGCAGTTTCGGAGAACTGATTCGAGCACGATCCGAATGCTCACCGGCAGTCGCGAAATTTTTCCGACACCTTGTTCTTCGAGCGCTGGTAGCGAGTAGAGAAATCCTTCACAGCCTTTGCCGGCGTCGAACTTCTTTAATGTTTTGAATTCGTCGGTCACTTCAGTTCTGCCAGTTTCGCTTTGATCTTGTCGAAGTTTGGCAACTGCTTCGCGTCGTCGTTGCTCTCGGCGTATTGGATCACGCCGTTCTTATCGATCACGAATGCGGAGCGTTTCGGCACACCACCCATTCCGAGATTGATTTGCGGCAGAAAAGAATCGTAAACCACGCCGTAATCCTTAGCGGTTTTGTGCTCGTAATCGCTCAAGAGCGTGACGCCGATCTTTTCCTTTTGTGCCCACGCTTCCTGCGCAAAGGGATTGTCGCCGCTGATGCCATAAACTTCGGCATTCAGATTATTGTAGTTGTTCAGCTCAGCAGTCTGCCCGCACATTTCTTCGGTGCAGGTGCCGGTGAACGCCATTGGGAAGAAGAGCAGCACGGTGTTCTTCTTGCCGAAATTGTCGCTCAACTTGATCTGCTTCGGGCCGTCAGCGGTTTTGGTCGAGAGCTTGAAATCAGGGGCTTTGGTTCCAACTGCAAGTGGCATAAGTAAGTCCTCCGGTTGAGTTAATTCGGGGAGAAATTCACTATAAGATCGACATCTGCTCGGTCAAAATCTTTGGGCAAGAATTAACCGCGGATTACACGGATAAAACGGATCTGCGGTTCTCTTTTCTTTGGCTTCCGTTGTGCTAGACTCTCCGCCGATGGCAGATGATCGCTGGTGAGTCTCGCTTTGGCGGGATTTGCTGGAGGAAAGTCCGAACACCATACGGCAGCATGCCGCGTAGAATACGCGGGCAGCGTTCGCGCAAGCGGGCGTTGATGGAAAGTGTCACAGAAAAGACACCGCCGGTTCTTTGAAAGAAGTACAGGCAAGGGTGAAAAGGCGAGGTAAGAGCTCACCGCGCGCGGAGCAATTCGCGCGGCACGAAAAACCCCATGTGGTGCAAGACAAAACAGAGGAAGGACAGCCGGTCCGATTTAATCCTCGGGTATCGTCGCATCACGATGCGAGCAATCGCATCGGACGATTCACGAAAGTGAGTCGAGATAAATGATCATCCACGACAGAATTCGGCTTACCGCCATCTAAATATGAAGGGCGTCTTCGGAAACGAGGGCGCCCTTCGCTTTTCTCCAATAATTTGGTAAACCGCGCGTCGCAATGATCCGTCGAGCGATAACTACGGCTGCCATAGTGATTGGCTTTGCGTTGATTGTTTTCGGTCTTTGCTTCTTCGGGCTTTGGATTCCAAACGAGCCTTCGCGAAGTAAATATCCGGTTCTCGGCATCGACGTGTCGCATCATCAAGGCGAGATCGATTGGGTGCGCGTGAAATCTGGCGGCGTCCAGTTTGCATATATCAAGGCAACTGAAGGAACTGATTTCAAAGATCCGAAATTCGCGCAGAACTGGAGTGCGGCGGGAGCAGCCGGCATAAAACGCGGCGCATATCATTTCTTCCGTTTAGAGACTTCAGGAGGAGCGCAGGCGGCCGACTTCATGGCCGCAGTTCCGAACGATCCGAATGCGTTGCCGCCGGCGATTGACCTCGAATTTTCTGGCTACAACAAAAGTCGGCGGCCATCCCCGGAAGATTTTCAGCGCGAGCTTTCGGCCTTTTGGGATGCGATCGAGACGCGCTACAAGAAGCTTCCGGTCATCTACACGATGGCCGATTTTCAAAAAGCGTATCTAACGCAAATGCCGATCGAACGTTTGTGGATTCGGGAAGTCATCACGAAACCGGGGCAAGCATGGACGTTCTGGCAATTTAGTCCACGTGGGCGCGTTTCCGGCGTGCCGACATTCGTCGACCTCAATGCTTTCAGCGGACCGTTGTCCGACTTCCAGCGGCTTCTTGAAACTCACCAATAAGTGCGATGCTCACAGACCGCCGCTAAAGAACATCGTCGAGGCAGACGAGGAGATGGGAAACGGTTTCGTCAGTTTCGTCGCCCATGTTGGAGAGGCGAAAGGTTTTGCCGCGGAGTTTGCCGTAACCGGGATCGATGACCAGGTGATGTTTTTCGCGCAGACGTTGAGCCATCGACAATATGTCGATGCCACGATGGTTGGCGACGCAGGTAAGAGTTTTTGATCGGAAACCTTCTTCGGCGAAGAAATCGAAGCCGGCGCGTTTCACCCAATCGTGCACAAGCGCGTTGGTACGGGCGTGACGCGCGTGACGCGCGTCGAGGCCTTCTTCGAAAATTTCGTCGAGCTTGGATTGGAGCGCGAAGATGTGACCGATGCTCGGCGTGGTCGGCGTCATCCAATTGGCCTGTTGTTTTTTGAATTCGAGAAAATCGAAATAGTAACCGCGATCCTTTTGTTTCTCCGATCGCGCGAAGGCTTTTTCGGAAACGCTGAAGAGCGAAAAGCCCGGCGGAAGTGCGAGTGCTTTTTGCGCGCCGGTCAGCATCACGTCGATTCCGAAAGCGTCCATGTCGATTTTCATCGCCGAGAAGGACGAGACGGTGTCGAGAATGAGAACGACGTCCGGATATTTGCCGAGCGTGCAGCAAATTTCCGGCAGCGGATTCATCATGCCGGTCGAAGTTTCGTTATGAATCAACGTGACGGTGTCGAATTTTCCGGACGCGAGCATGCGATCGAGATTTTTGGGACCGATGTGTTTTCCCCAATCTACCTGAAGCGGCTCTGCGTTTTTGCCGCAGCGTCGTGCGACATCGAGCCATTTGTCGGAGAACGCGCCGCACATGCAGCAGAGCACGCCGCGATCAACCAGGTTGCGGATCGAAGCCTCCATCACGCCCCAGGCCGACGAAGTTGAAAGAAACACCGGCTGTTTTGTTCCGAAGAGCGTTTGCAGTCGCGGATGAATGTCGCGGTAGAGCTTTTTAAAATCTTCTCCGCGATGACCGATCATCGGCCGCGAGAACGCGGCCATCGTTTTTGCTGAGACCTCGACCGGACCGGGCGTGAACAGCTTGTCGTGCGGAGTCACAGAATAAACATCCGCAGATTTCGCAGATTTTCGCAGATTTTTTTATTTACAAACAAAGCTGATGTCGCCGCTGCGCTCGACTCGTCCCTTCTTTACTTTCGAGACATCGTCGTCGCGCAAACTCAGGCGCATGTCTTCTTCAACATCATGAACGGAGATGTGATTGCGGTGCATCGTGCCCAAGACGAAATCGCCATCTTCGATGATCAACTCGGGCCGGCCTTTAATGAGAGTACCGAACCGATGCGAGTGAAACGCGATAAAGGCGAGAAGGCGATGCAACATGACGATGACGAAGCTCCCCCCAAGTGTGGCGAAAAATGCAGCGCTGCCGTTGACTGCGCGCGATAGCACCGACGCGAGGATCACAATCAAGACCGCGTCGAACGCGGTCTTGCGCGCGAGCGACCGTTTATGTCCGAGGCGGATCATGATGAGCGTTGCGAGGAAGACGATTATTCCCCGCAAAGAGATTTGAACAAACGTGAGTTCCTCCGGCCGCGCGCCGAGGCCGAGGAGTGGTCCTAAAAAATTCCAGAATGCATCCATAGCTAAAGATTCTATCGCCGGAAAAAACTCTGGCGAGCGTATGTCGATCCTCGCCATGGGACGAGTCCGTGTCGCCGCGGCGACCGGACTTGCGCGGCCAAGTTTCGCGTGGCATAAGAGCACGCTCGCGCGAGCTCCACTGAGCGCCGCGAAGATCGACAATCATCCATGCCTACCGCTGTGCCATCCACCGATGCTTCCGTTGAAGCCCAGGTTTTCTGGTTGCGATTTCAAAAGGAAATCGCGGCGGCGCTGATCATCGTCCTTTTAGCGCTGGTCGGTTTCAGCGGATATCGATTTTACAAAAACCGCCAGGAATCGGCAGCGGCCGAGCTGTTAAGCCAGGCGAAGACGCCACAGGATTATCAAACGGTGATGGATCGTTATCCGGCAACGCCGGCAGGCGCGAGCGCATATCTGTTGCTCGCGCAAAAGCAACGCGACGAAAAGAATTACACGGAAGCGAATAAGATGTTGCAGGCGTTTATCGAGAAATATCCGGAGCACGACTTTGTGCCGACAGCGCGGCTGGCGATGGCGGCAAATTTGGAGTCGATGGGCAAAAACGATGAAGCGCTCGCGATTTACCAGGACGTCGCGGCCAAATACGCAAACAATTATGCGGGACCGCTGGCGTTGATCTCGGAGATTCCATTGTTGAAAGCAAAGAACCGAATCGAAGACGCGCGGCGCGTTTGCGAAGAAGTTTTGACCAAATATCGAATGCCGGGAACTCCGCAATCCGAAGGCGCGCGGGATGATCGAATCGAAACAATTTGGGCGATGGAAGCGATGCGGCATTTGCGTTCGTTGAAACCACCAGAGCAAGCGAAGCCGCCAACCGGTGCCAATGCGGTGCTTCCGACAGCTGGAAATACGCCGCCGCCATTGTTAGCAGCGCCATCGGTCGCCCCGCCGCCTCCGGCCGGCGCGCCAACGCCGAAAAAACCGAAACAGAATTAGCGCTTCGAGAACTGGAAGCGTTTGCGAGCTCCCGGCTGACCGGATTTTTTCCGCTCTTTCATTCGCGGATCGCGGCGAAGTAAACCTTCGCTCTTCAATCCGCCGCGCAAATTAGCGTCGGTCTGAGTGAGCGCGCGGGCGATCGCGAGTCGTGCCGCTCCGGCTTGGCCGGCAACGCCGCCGCCGCTGGCGTTGATGGAAATGTCGTAAGTGTTAACCATCTTCGCGGTTTGCAACGGCTGGAGGACCGTGTTTTGCAGTGGCGCGGTTGGAAAATAATCTTCGAAATTGCGCCCGTTGATGTCGATCTTGCCGTTGCCCGCGGTCATGCGAATGCGCGCCACAGAAGTTTTGCGGCGACCGGTAGCGATAAATTCTGTTTCAGCCATAGACGAGATGGTTAGGCGAGTTTGACTGCCTTTGGTTGCTGGGCCGCGTGTGGGTGGGCTTCGCCGCGATAAACTTTGAGCTTTCGATAAACCGCGCGACCGAGGCGATTGTGCGGAATCATTCCGCGAACGGCGCGCTCGACCAGCAGTTCGGGATGACGCGCGCGTCGCGCTCGCACGTTTTCTGATTTATGTCCGCCAACGTAACCAGAAAAACTCATGAAGCTTTTCTGATCTTCTTTTTTGCCGCTCACGCGAACTTTGTCCGCGTTGATCACGATCACGAAATCGCCGGTGTCGACGTGCGGAGTGAAAATTGGCTTTTCTTTTCCGCGCAAAAGCTTTGCCGCCTTCACCGCGACCCGACCGAGCACCTGATCTTTCGCATCGATCAGCCACCATTTGCGGTCAACTTCGCTGGCTTTGGCGGAAAACGTGTTCATCGGCGTTTGGAAAAGGGCACGGAAGCTACTGGCCGCGAGGGCCACTGTCAACCGATGGAATCGGGCGCATTTCCGGCACTAAAGGTGCTCTATGGAAATTCTAATGCGCCTCAGTATTCTAACCGCCGCTGCCCTCCTTTTTCTCTTCCGTTTCGCCTCCGCCCGCGAAAATCCCGCCCACGAAGATCAACAGGTTTCCGCCTCCGCCGTTGTCCGCGAGATCAATCTCGCCCGTGAAAATCCCAAACTTTACGCCACCTTCGTCGCCGAATCGCGCCCACATTTCATGATCGAACATGCCCACGCGGTCGATGAAGCCGTCCGCTTCTTGCAAAAGGCGCATCCGCTGCCGGCGTTAACTTTATCGGCCGGAATGTCTCACGCCGCTGCTGATCATTGCGCCGATCAAATTAGCGGCCAACTGGGCCACGACGGAAGCGATCGAAGTCATGGGGGCGAGCGGATTAGTCGTTACGGAAGTTGGAGCACGACCTGGGGCGAGAATATTTCTTACAGTCGGAAAACAGCGCGTGAAGTTGTCGTGGCGCTGATCATTGATGATGGCACTCGGTCGCGCGGTCATCGCAAAAATATTTTCAATCCCAAGTTCAACTATGCCGGCGCCGCATTCGGGCCTCATGCTCGCTATCGCACAGTTTGCACGATCGATTTCGCCGGCGGCTACGCCGAGCGTGCCGAACCATTGGTGGCGCGCAATCCGTAAACGACATCCGCGAAAAACGTCGCTGGTTATTTCCGGCGCGACAGCTTAATTCGTTGTCGCGATGGCGAACCAGGCTCAACAAAAAACCGCGATTAGTCCGCGGCGCGACGAGGATTTTCCGGAATGGTATCAACAAGTCGTGCGCGCGGCCGAGCTCGCCGAGTCGAGCGACGTGCGCGGTTGCATGGTCATTCGCCCGTGGGGCTACGGCATTTGGGAAAATATGCAGCGTCAGCTCGATGTCATGTTTCGCGAAACCGGACATCGCAACGCCTATTTCCCGCTGTTTATTCCGCTGAGCTATTTTGCGAAGGAAGCGGAGCACGTTGAAGGCTTCGCGAAAGAATGCGCGGTAGTGACGCACACGCGGCTGGAAGCGGATGACACGGGAAAATTAAAACCAGGCAGTCCATTGAACGAACCGCTCGTGGTCCGGCCGACGTCGGAGACGATCATTGGCGCCAGCTACGCGAAGTGGGTGCAATCGTATCGCGACCTGCCGATCCTCATCAATCAGTGGGCCAACGTTGTGCGGTGGGAGATGCGGCCGCGTTTGTTTCTGCGAACGACCGAATTTCTCTGGCAAGAAGGTCACACCGTTCACGAAACGGAGCAGCAGGCGCGCGCAGAAACGGCGCTCATTCTCGATCTTTACGCGCGTTTTGTTCGAGATCATCTGGCGGTGCCAGTTCTCACCGGCGCGAAATCTGAGAGCGAAAAATTTCCGGGCGCAGTCGAAACGCTCGCGCTTGAAGCGATGGTCCAGGACCGAAAGGCAATCCAAGCTGGCACATCGCATTTTCTTGGACAGAATTTTGCGCGCGCGAGCGGGATCCAATTCCAAAACCGTGAAGGGAAACAGGAATTCGGCTGGACGACGAGCTGGGGAATGACCACGCGGCTTGTCGGCACGCTCGTCATGATGCACGGCGATGATGACGGACTCGTTCTGCCGCCGAGGATTGCGCCGACACAAATCGTCATTCTACCGATTACGCCGAAAGAGGACACTCGAGCGCGCGTTTTGGAGACATGCGACGCGCTCGCGCTCCAGTTGCGCGGGAAAAAGTTCGCCGGCTCGCCGATCGAAGTGGAAGTTGATCGGCGCGATCTGGGCGGCGGCGTGAAAAATTGGGAGTGGATCAAGAAAGGTGTTCCGATTCGGGTGGAAATTGGGCCACGCGATTTGGAGAAGAGCTCAGTGGAAGTTTCGCGGCGCGATCAGCCGGTCAAAGCAAAGGAATCGATGTCGATCCAGGAATTTGCCGCCACTGCTCCCGAGATCCTGATGTCGATCCAGCAAAATCTTTACGACCGCGCGAAAAAATTTCAGGAAGACAACACGCGAGTGATCGAATCGAAGAAGGAATTTTATGACTTCTTTACCGCGAAAAATGAGGCGAAACCCGAAATCCACGGCGGATTTGTGTTCGCGCATTGGAACGGTTCGCGCAAAGTCGAGGAGCAAATCAAAAACGATCTCAAGGTAACGATTCGAGTGATTCCGCTTGGCGACGACGAGCCCGGCAAATGTATTTTTACCGGCGAGCCGAGTTCAAAGCGCGTGGTTTGGGCGAAGTCCTATTAAGAAAATTGCCGCTCAATCGATTGACGGGTCGCACCGCGCATCGTTTATTTCCGCCCCTGATGGAATTAAAGCTCTATAGCCGCGAATGGTGTTCGTGGTGCATTGACGCGAAAGAATATCTCGAAGCGCGCGGCTATAAGTTCACTCACATCGACGTCGGCGAAGATCGACAAGCGTATGAGGAGATGAAGCAGTTGTCCGAGCAGACTTACGTCCCGACGTTTGTCGCGGGCGACCACGTGCTGACGAACTTCGATACCGATCAGCTGGAAAAATTTCTGTCCGAGCATCAGATCCATCCGTAATGCTTTTTAAGCTTTTCATCCTGCTGGGCGTAGGAGTCCTTGCAGTCGCGCTGCGAAGTTTTCAAAGTTCGTTTTCTCAGAAAGCCGGCGCCCTCGCCATTCTCATCGTCACTTATCTGCTTTTTTATTTCACCACCGGAAGTCAGGTTCTTGGAGCAGTAGCAGCCGCGGCCTGGTTCTTTTTGCCGTGGGTAGAAATTCTTACCCGCATCCGCAGTCTGCGTTTGCCGAAAGAAAAACAACTTCGCCCGAAGTCGCCGCCGTCGAGCGACACGTTTCCAACCCTCAACGAAATCACGCGTGAGATCGAGAATGAAGGTTTCGTCCACGTGAACGACGCCGGCTGGGATTGGGAAGACTACCGGCAATTTTTTCGGCTCTTTTACAAAGCGGAAGATCGCGCCCAGGCGACTATTTGCCTGAACGAGCAGCACGATCTCTCATTTTATTATTTGAGGATCTCGTCGCGCGCGCGGAGCGGCATTATTTGGACGACGTGGAATTATCCGCTCTCTTATGGATTGAAGCTGACGCCGCAGTTTCGAATCAATCGTCAGCGGGCCGACCAAACGTTCTGGCAGCTTTACCAAAGCCATCGCGCGTTCTTGCGGAAAAACAATGTGCTCATCGAGACGATCGAGCCGTTGAATGACGAACAAATCGAAAAAGAAATGGAGCGCGATTTACGGGAGCAAATTGCGCACAACATTACGAAGGGCGTGCTCAAACAGACGCCGGAAGGCGACGTGAAATATTCCTGGCGCGGAATGATCTATCTCTGGTGCCAGTTTCTCCTCGATCTTGTCCGGCTGTAGATGTCGATCTTGCCGGCCTTCAGACTTTCATGATCTCAGCTTCTTTGTGCTTGAGATGATCGTCGATTGATTTAACGAAGCGGTCGGTCAGTTTCTGAATTTCTTTTTCCAAATTGCGCGCGTCATCTTCGCTGATTCCGCCGCCTGTCTTCAGTTTTTTTGCTTCATCGAGAGCGGTGTGGCGATTGCTTCGGATTCGGACGCGCGCTTCCTCGGCCATTTTGCCTAACGACTTTGCCAATTCCTTACGCCGCTCTTCTGAAAGTTCGGGGATCGGGAGGCGAATAATCTTCCCATCAACCGCCGGCGTGATGCCGATCTTGGATTCCTTGAGCGCGCGCTCAATATCTTGGACTGTGCTGGCATCGAACGGTTGCAAGACCAACAGCCGCGATTCCGGCGTCGTGATCAGCGCGAGCTGTTTCAGTTTCATGGTCGAGCCATAAGCCTGCACGTCGAGGTTCTCCACCAGCGCCGGCGACGCCTTGCCGGTGCGCACACTGGAAAATTCGTGCACCAGATAGTCGACGCTTTTTTCCATCGACATCTCGGTTTCGAGAAGAATGTCGTCTCTGTCCATAACGGGAAATTGTTACTTCGTCTCTGCTTCGTCGCAAACTAGCGTCCCGACTTTTCGTCCGAGCACGGCCTCGCGCAGAATTCCGGGTTTGTACATGTCGAACACAACGATCGGAATCTTGTTGTCCATACAAAGACTGAACGCGGTTGAATCCATCACCTGTAATCGCTTCGTTAGCGCTTCGGTAAAACTGAGCCGATCAAAACGTTTCGCGTTCGGATCGGTGTTCGGGTCGCGTTCGTAAACCCCGTCGACTTTCGTCGCTTTCAAAATCACATCGGCGCCGATCTCGCTCGCGCGCAACGCCGCTGTTGTGTCGGTTGAAAAATATGGATTGCCGGTGCCGGCGGCAAAAATCACGACGCGTCCGAGCTCGAGATGTCGAATCGCGCGGCCCAGAATGAACGGCTCGGCGACGTTTTTCATTTCAATCGCCGTTTGCACGCGCGCTTCGACGCCGATCTTGGTTAGCGTGCTGCGCAATGCGAGTGCGTTGATTACGGTCGCGAGCATGCCCATGTAATCTGCGGTCGTCCGGTCCATCCCACGAACCGCGGCCGACGACCCACGCCAAATATTTCCGCCACCGATCACGATCGCGATTTGGACCCCGAGTTGGTTCACATCTTTGATCCGGTCCGCGATCTCGCGCACCACCGAGGGCGAAATGTTCTCGCGTGTGCCCCGTTCCTGAAGCGCTTCGCCGCTCAATTTGAGCACGACACGTTTATAAGCCGGCGCTTCCGTTTTCATCGCAGCGGGAATGAAACAGGAGCACGCTGCGTTTTGAAAGCAAATTAGCGAGCTTGCTGTCCCCGCAGGAATTCGACGGCGCTCATTCGCCGTTTCCCTTCCAGTTGAACCTCCGTGAGTGACAAAGCTTGATCGGATGTTCCAATCATCAGTTCTTTATCCTTGCGAAGAATCTCGCCCGGTTTTCCGCGAAGATCGACAATCGAGGCGGAAAAAATCTTGAGCTTTCGATTATTGAATTCGGTGAATGCGCCGGGCCAGGGATTGTAAGCGCGAATTTTTCTTTCGATAACGTCGGCGGACTCGTTCCAATTGATTCGACCGGATTCGCGATTCAATTTCGGCGCGTAGGTCGCGAGCGTTTTGTCTTGCGGAATTCGTGGCGCGTTTCCGTTCACGAGCAATCGCAACGACTCAAGCAACGCGTTCGGCGCGATCTGAGCAAGCCGATCGTGCAACGAATCGCCTGTTTCATTCGGTTCGATGTCGATCTTGCGTTGCAACAAGATGTCGCCGGTGTCGAGACCTTCATCCATGTACATGACCGTGATTCCGGTTTCGTGGCCGCCCGCGGCAATCACGGCCTGAATCGGTGCCGCGCCGCGCCAACGCGGCAATAACGATGCGTGCAGATTCAAACAAGCGATCTGTGGAATCTCCAACACTGCGCGCGACAAAATTTGGCCGTAAGCCACGACGACGATCACATCCGGCGCAAGCGCGCGAATCTGTTCGATTGCTTCCGGATCTTTGATTTTCGCCGGCTGCAAGATCGACATCTTCGCGTCGGCAAGCGCCGCTTTAATTGGTGGCGGTGTGATCTTTTGTTCACGTCCGACTGGTTTGTCGGGTTGTGTGACGACCGCGACTAATTCGTGCTCGGATTTTTGGAGCGCGTGCAATGCCGGGACGCCGATTTCGCCGCTGCCGATGAACACGATCCGCATTTGCGGTGAATTAACGCAATCGAATTGGAATTCGCCGTTGAGCGCGGCCAGACATCGCCGCGGCTGTCATTTTTTCGCCGGCGCTCACTTCGCGCTGTCCGACCGAAGACCCGCACTCGGTGCAGAGATAATCGAAAATTTCTTTGTCAGGAAGAACTAACAGCAATCGCTCGCGCACTGGCGTTGCGGTCTGGCATTTTTCGCAGAAGAGGGTCGAGGCAGTGAAATTCTCAAACTGCTGCTGCGGCTGCTGCTCGTGCTGGTGCGGGCTCATTTTTGATGCCGTTGATACTCGCCAAAATGTCGAACAACACTTTCGCGGGCGGCTGCATTGCGTCAATGACGGTGATGCAATCCTTCGGATAATAACCCAGCACGGGCCTGGAATCGGTTTCGTAAATATCGAGTCGCTTCTGGATGACTTCCTCGTTCGCGTCATCGAGTCGGTTGTCTTTGAGCGCGCGTTTCTTCAAACGCTGGAACAACGTTTCGCGATCGGGACAGGCTAGATGAAAAACTTTTTCGACCTCGATCAGTTCGCGCATGATCTTCGCCTGGTTCACGTTTCGCGGAATTCCATCGAGCACGAGAATGTCGATGTCCGGTTTAAACTTGTGCGCGTCGACCGCCGCATCGATCGCTTCCTTCCAAAGCTCGACCGTGATGTCGTCCGGCACGAGCTGGCCCTTGCTTGAAAATTCGAGGAAGGCTTTGCCGACTTTGGTGCGGGTATCGATCGAACGAAACACGTCGCCGCACGGACAATGAAAAAAGCGCGGAATGCTGCCGAGCGTTTTGCCTTGAGTGCCTTTACCGCTGCCGGGCGCTCCGAACAAAATGAACGTGCGGTATTTCATCATTGATGCGTTTGGTTATACCGCACTCGCCGCGAATCGGGAAGAGAACTTATTTCTTCGCCGCGACTGGATCGATGTTAACGCGACGTCCGCCGCGATCGAAACGAACATTCCCGTCAATCAGCGCGAAGATCGTGTAATCGCGACCGAGGCCGACGTTCTTGCCGGGGAGAAATTTCGTGCCGCGTTGACGGACGATGATATTTCCGGCGAGCACGGTCTCGCTGCCAAATCGTTTCACACCGAGCCGCTTGCTGACGCTGTCGCGACCGTTCTTAACGCTGCCTTGTCCTTTTTTGTGAGCCATAAAAAGAAATTAGGAAGTAGGAATTAGAAAGTAGAAAACTTATTTCTTCTTCGAGCCGCCGCTGATCGATTTGATTTTTACCCGCGTGAGTTTGCGGCGATGACCGACGGTCCGGTGATAGCCTTTGCGCCGATTGTATTTGAACGCGATGACTTTCTTGTCTTTCCGCTGCTCGACGACTTCGGCGGTGACTTTACCGCCATCGCTAATCTTGCCGCCGTCAATGTGCATCAAGACTTCGAACGTGGCGGTTTTGCCCGGCTCGACGTCGAGAAGATCCACATCCACCGTGTCGCCTTCTGCGACGCGATATTGCCGTCCGCCAGTCTTGATGATTGCGTAGGTCATAACCATTTTCCGGGGAGAAAAAGCCGCGCAAAGTCTCATAGAAGTGAGGCTCTGACAAGGGCAAACTGTAGCCGCCTCGCTCCGTCGAGGCGTGACTTATCACGGCGACAGAGCGCCGTGGCTACAACGAAGAAATCACAACCACGATCTCGCCTTTTGGTGGATGTTTCTCATAGTGCGCGAGCAATTCGGCGGCGCGACCACGCCTGAATTCCTCGAATTTCTTGGTCAGCTCGCGCGCCACGCAGAGTTGTCGATCTTGGAGAATGTCGATGCCGGCCGTTAGCGTTTTCGTCAGGCGATACGGCGATTCAAAGTAAATCGAAGTCTCCTCGCGCCCGGCTGCGGCGCGCAATTCGCGCTCGCGTTGTCCACTTTTGTTGGGCAGAAATCCGCCAAAGAAAAATTTCTGAGACGAAAATCCGGACCCGACGAGCGCGGTGAGGATCGATGACGGGCCGGGAATGATTGTGAAATCGACTCCGCGTTTGATGCATTCGCGAATGAGTCGTGCGCCGGGATCGGAAACTCCGGGCGTTCCGGCGTCGGTGATGAGCGCGATTTTTTCACCGGCCGCGAGTCGTTCGATCAGCTGCGCGGTTCGCATCGCTTCATTGTGTTCGTGATAACTCACGAACGGTTTGTTGATTTGATAATGCTTCAGCAAAATTCCCGAGTGCCGCGTGTCTTCGGCCGCGACAAGATCGACATCTTTTAGAATTTCGAGCGCGCGGAGCGTGATGTCGACAAGATTTCCGATTGGCGTAGCGACGACGTAAAGCATTTCGTGAATTTGAGATAAAACCAATCCGTCTAACGAGAAACGAAAGATATACAGAAGGGAGAACTATGAGAATACGCATTTGGATGCTGGCGTTGCCATTTGCATTGCTTGGCTGCGCGGAGGAACCGCCAGTGACAACGACGACGACCACGACTACCACACAAGAGGTGACGACGGGTGCTCCTGCCAGCGGAGTTGTGACCCGCGAAGTTGTCGTCGCTCAAGCTCCACCCGCGGTGCGCATCGAAGCGCAATCGGTCGCTCCCGGTCCCGGCTACATTTGGACGCCGGGTTACTGGCGATGGAGCGGCGCGAGTTACGTTTGGGTATCTGGCTCCTGGGTCAGGCCACCCCGTACCACGGCTGTTTGGGTCCCAGGACATTGGGTCAGCAGAGGCGCAGGCTGGATTTGGGTTCCCGGCCATTGGCGATAAACGCCGCACTGCATAAAACGAATTTGCATCGCGTGGCAGCGAGCGCGTTCTTGCTGGCGCGATGCAAGATTCGTTTTTGGAACGAGCGCGCAAATCGACCAGGCTCAGGAAAATAATTCGCGTCTTTGTCGTCATTTGCGTTCTTCTGCTCGGCGCGTTGTCGATCCTTTATTTCCGGCAGCATTCATTCGTTTATCATCCGCGCCCGTACGATGACAGCTACGTCTACGCGCTTCCGGCACTAGCCGTTGAAATCAATTACACCGTCGCGACTGCGCAGTACTGCGCGTTCTATATTCCCGGATCGGTGCCGCAACCAAAGCGACTCTGGCTCGCGTTCTGCGGCAACGGTTCGCTCGCGCTCGATTGGACGAGCATTCTCAAAGAATATCCCTACAACGGCGACGCTTTTCTGCTCGTCGATTATCCGGGATACGGGAAGAACGGTGGTTACGCCACGATCGCGAGCACGCGCGCTTCAGCGGACGCCGCGTTAAAAGCACTGACCGAGCGGCTGCACTTCGATGAAAATCGTTTAACGCTTTGCGCGATCGGTCACTCGTTAGGCGCGGCGGTGGCGCTGGATTTTGCCGCGCATCATCGCGTCCAGCGCGTCGTTTTGATCTCGCCGTTCACAACGCTGCGCGAAGAAGTGGCCACAATTTTCGGCAACTGGGTCGCGCGTTTGCTCATCGAAAGTTACGACAACCGTGCCAATCTCGCAGAGATCCACCAGCGCTACCCGGACACTGACATGGCAATTTTCCACGGCACGAATGACAATATAATTCCATTTCGAATGGGACACGAGCTGGCGCGCCGATTTTCCTTTGTCGAATTTTTCCGAGTCGATGGCGCGGACCATGTCAGCGTGCTGAATCACGCGCACGACGACATCATCAATTGGATGACTACCCAATGATGTGGAATGGTCCAAGCTGTAAGGGAAGTCCGTGAAGCCCAGATTTGAGTTCGAGAAGGATGGATTCCCGCGAACGGATTGTTTCTTTCAAGCTCGCGATGGACGGTGGCGCGGTTACGGAGGCAGTGATGAGAGCTGGAATTTCCGTCGTTATAATCTTGGCCGCGAATATCTGATCGAATCAGCGCGCGAACGGGCGAAAGAAATGATTGTCTTCGCCATTATTCTCGCGGCCGCAGCCTGGCCAGTGTTTTACATGATCTTTGTGGTCGTGCAGCTCCTGCACAAAGGCCGCCCGTAAGATCGACCTTCGGCAAGGCTTCGGCGCGGCAAGCAATCGCCCGATCAGCGCGGCGGAAGAAATTCGTCGCGATACTTTGGAGTTGTCTCCGGCGCGAATCCGTGGCGGGTGATGTTTTCGGTAACGACGCGCGGGACCATGAAATGCAATAGATAATCTGCGCCGCCGGCTTTCGTCCCACCGCCGCTCATTTTGAATCCGCCGAACGGATGCCGGCCGACAACTGCGCCGGTGCAAGAGCGGTTGATGTAAACGTTGCCGGCGATGATTTCTGCTTTGGCGCGTCCGATGTTCGCCGGGCTGCGCGAGAAAAAGCCGGCGGTCAACGCGAACTCGGTGCTGTTCGCGATTTCGAATGCGTGATCGAGGTCGCGGGCTTTGATCACGCTCAGGACCGGACCGAAAATTTCTTCGCACGCGATCTTCGCCTTTGGATCGACATTCGTGAAGATCGTCGGTGGGATAAAAAATCCTTTTTCCGGAACGTCGCCGCGCTGGAACGCGAGGCGTGCTTCTTGTTTACCGCTCTCGATGTATCCGAGAATATTTTTGTGCGCCTTGCCGTCGATCACCGGCCCGACCGTGACTCCTGGTTCTTCGGGATTTCCAACGCGTAAACTGGCGGCAGCGTTGAGCAATCGATCAATCGCACGCGGATAAATCTCTTCGAGAATGATCAATCGCGAACAGGCGGAACATTTTTGTCCCTGATAACCGAATGCCGAGTAAATCGTGTCGACGATTGCTTCGTCGAGATCAGCGTCCGAATCGATGATGACGGCGTTCTTGCCGCCCATTTCGCAGATGACGTGTTTGAGTTGGCGCTGGCCTTCGCGCGTTTTGCCTGCGCTTTCAAAAATTCGCAGACCGACTTCGCGCGAACCGGTGAACGCGATAAGATCGACATCCTTGTGGTCGACCAGGTGCGCGCCCATCACTGAACCTTTGCCAGGCAAGTAATTCAGAACTCCCGGCGGGACTCCGGCTTCCTCGAAAATTTCCATCAACATTGCGCCGATGACGGCAGACTGCTCGGCGGGCTTGAAAATGACTGCGTTGCCAGTGACGAGCGCGGCGGTCGTCATGCCGGTCAAGATTGCCATCGGAAAATTCCATGGCGCTATGATCATCGCGACGCCGCGCGGCCAATAATGCTGATAACTTTCTTCGCCGAGGACGTGTTGGGTTAAACGCGGCCGGCCGAGCAAACGCATTTGCTGCGCGTAAAAGAGACAAAAGTCCATCGCTTCGCGGATATCGCCGTCGGCTTCGGCCCACGCTTTGCCGACTTCAAAAACTTCGAGCGCGGAAAGTTCGTAACGCCGGCGCTGCATGATGTCGGCGGCGCGCTCGAGCAGCCGGCAACGCGTTTCAAACGAAGTCCATCTCCATTTTTCAAACGCGTCGCGGGCCGCGTTCACCGCGCGCTCCGCTTCCGGAATTCCCGCTTCGGCGACATGACCGACAACTTGATCGGGATTGCTCGGATTGATCGATGCGATCGTGTTGTCGCTCCAAACGCGTTCGCCGTTGATAACGAGCGGATATTTTTGGCCAAGCTGCGTGTGCACATGGGCGAGCGCTTCGCGCATCCGATCTTGATTTTGAGTGTAAGCGAAATTCACAAGCGCCGCGTTTTCATAAGTATCAGCTGGTGGCGTCTCGAGGGAAGCGCCGTCGCTGCTTACTTCGAGACGACGCGCGCCGTTCGGACCTTGGGTGATAAGCTCAGACGGATCGCGCAGCAATTCTGCTTCGGAAACGTTGTCCGAAAATTTCGCGCGCAGAAAACCTTCGTTCGAAGTGTTTTCGAGCAAACGACGAACAAGATAAGCCATACCGGGAAGCAGCTCTCCGACGGGTGAGTATTCGCGAACGCGATAACCCATTTCGACGAGCGCGCGTTTCACCGGCCCGGCCATGCCGTAGAGCAATTGAAATTCGAAACGACTAGGGTCGATCCCGAGCTGATCGGCGAGCGCCTGCGCGTGCGCGATGCTGCGAACGTTGTGCGAACCGAACGCGGAAGTGATGAGCGAGTCGTTCTCGAGCATGATACGGGTCAGCAATTCGAAATTCAGATCACTCTCGGGCTTTTGAAGAAAAACCGGACAACTCCAGCCGTTCTGGCGCGATTTTATTTTTTCAAAATCCCAATAAGCGCCTTTAACCAGACGGATGGCGAAGCGCGTTCCGCGCTCGCGTCCCCAATCGAGCAGCTCGCGCAAATCGTCTTCCGCGTCGCGGAGATAAGCTTGAATGACAATCCCGACATGCGGCCAATCGCGAAATTCGCTTTCGGTGAAAAGCGTTTTGAACAGTTCGAGCGTGGAATTTTTGTGGGCGTAACTCTCCATGTCGAAGTTTACGAAAGCGCCGAGGTCGCGCGCGCGCCGCAGAATTGGCCGCAACTTCGGCGCGAGATGTGCGATCGCGTCAGCCGGGTCGGCCGGATTCATTTGCGAATAGAGGGCGGAAATTTTTACGGAAAGATTAACGACCGGGAAGAGTTCCGTGTTTTTGCCGAGCGGATCGGTCCAACCACGCGTTTCGCGGCCGAGATGTTCGAGTAACTCCAAACAGCGCGCGGAGTATTCGGCCGCTTCTTTTTCGCTCACGACCGCTTCGCCGAGAAGATCGACAGTGAACCCGATTCCCCGAGCGCGACGTTTACGAAGCGTCTTCATCACGTCCGCGGGATTTTTTCCGGCGATGAACTGGCGCGCCATGCCGGACACGTTCCAGCGCAAAGCCTGCCCGCTGATCCACGGAGTGAGCTTCGCCAAAAACACACCGGTGCGAATCAACGGCGTGTAGCCGTTGCGCATATCGGCGAAATATTCGTCGAGATGCAGGACGATATCGCTGCCGCGGTGAAGAGACGCGAGCACATCGACAAAACGGAACAATTGGACTTTGAAATGCTCGTCCCGCATCGAGAGCGCCATCATCCGTTGGTAAAACCCGGCTTTGCTGAAGAGAGGCTCGGGATGCCGGTCGACCAACTCGAAAATGCGATCGCCGCGACGTCGGATTTCCGTTTGCAAAGAGCCCATAATCAAAAGTAATCGCGGGCGAATCCGCCGTAAAGCCGAGGAATTCCGAAGGAATTCAAAAAAATGCAGCCGAGATACGGTCACTTTCGGGGTCAACTTCGAAGAGGGTGGTGAAAACCGCTCCAAGAGCGGATTAGATCAGGGAGCAGTTAGAGTGATTTGTCTGGCGGGCCCTGCAGGCCCTGGGGCTCGGGCCCGTCAGGCAATCGCTGTTCCTTTCTCTGGATTGTCGTTTGCCGGTCGTGCCGAACTCGGCTAGCAAAGATCGACATGCAAGCAGCCGAGCGTCACGATTTCGCGAGCGACAACACGGCCGGGATTTGTCCGGAAGTGCTGGCGGCGCTCGAAGAAGCGAATCACGGCGCAGCGATTTCCTATGGCGATGATAAATCGACAGCGCGCGTTCGGGATTTGATCAGTGATTTGTTTGAAACCAATTGCGCGACTTATCTCGTGTTCAACGGCACCGCCGCCAACGCGCTCGCGCTCGCCCAACTTTGTCAGCCGTTTCACAGCGTCGTCTGTCATCAAAACGCGCACATTCAAACTGACGAATGCGGCGCGCCGGAATTTTTCACGCGCGGCTCAAAGCTGCTGCTCGTTGGCGGCGGTAATGGCAAGATCGACATCGAGGAAGCGGAAGCGACGATCGCGCGCCAACCTGAAGTGCACGCGCACAAACCGCGCGTGCTCAGCATTACTCAAGCGACCGAGTTCGGCACGATTTATACGCCGGACGAAATTGGTGCGATTGCGGATTTTGCGCGGAAACGCGAAATGTTTTTGCACATGGACGGCGCGCGCTTTGCCAACTCTGTTGCTGCGCTCGATTGCTCACCGAAAGACATTACGTGGAAGATCGGCGTCGACGTTCTTTGTTTTGGCGGAACAAAAAACGGCGCCGCCGCGGCCGAGCTGGTCGTGTTTTTCAAAAAAGAATTTTCACTCGAATTTGAGTATCGAGTGAAACAAGCCGGCCAACTTGGTTCGAAAAGTAGATTCCTTGCGGCCCAGTGGCTTGGACTTTTGAAGAACGAGGGCTGGCTTCTCAATGCGCGTCACGCAAATGCGATGGCGCAAAAACTTTTAGGGCGACTGCGCGAGGCGAAGATCGACATTGTCTTTCCCGTTGAAGCGAACGCGGTCTTTGTTCGCATGGCCGATGAGCTCGTGCGGAGTTTGAATTCGCGTGGTTGGCACTTTTACAAGTTCGTCGAACCGGATGTCTATCGCTTGATGTGTTCGTGGGCGACAACCGACGCGGAGATTGATCATCTCGTTCGCGATCTGTTGCGCTAAGGAAGAGACGTCTGTATAAAGGCGGCATGAAATGGGGTCGTCTGGCGATTGCAGCGCTTGCGCTCGGGCTGGTTGGCTGTGGAGTCGGCCGCGTGATCACGGCTCCAGTTCGTTACGTGTTTCACGAACCCGAGCCGACGCCCGCGCCGAACTCGTCCGATGTGACGAATCCTGGCGAACCGGTTCGTGTTACGCCGACGCCGAGTCCGCGCGTTCCTTCTCGCAAGAGTGCGGAGAAGTCGACGAGCAAAACAAAAATGGTGGGCGTGTCGCCATCACCGGCGGCGCAATTTCCGGTTGCCAAACCTGTGCCGGGCAAACCCGGTTTGGTTTTTAATCCGTTTAATCCCGCTGGCGGGTACATCGATGTCAGCGGTTACGCGCCCGGAAGCAAAGTTAAAGATCCCGATTCGCAGAAAATTTTCATCGTGCCTTGAATAAGCAAACGCGCGTGCGCGTCTCTTAGCGCCCAACGTCGGATTGCGAGAATTGGAAAAAGCGCGACTTTAGCTCGTCCCGAATGTTTCCAAAAAACTAGCTGAATTGAGGCGATTTTCGGTTATCTCGCGCACGGATATTGCTTTTATAGAACGCATAATAAGTATGATCCGAGGGTACTCTTTTTCTCCCGCCAGAGCCGTCGCAGGTGTCGCTTCGCGTAAAATCGGAGCCGTGGCTGCGCTCGCCGCCATCGTAACTGTCGGCATCGGTGTTTTTGAACCGAGCAAAGCTGATGCCTACACGCTCGAAGGCCCCAAATGGCCGAACGGCAGCACCGTCAACATGCAGCTTTCGCTTGGAAATGCCGGCCGCACGCTCTCCGACGGAAACACGTCTTGGAATTCCGCCGTCGCGCCGGCTTTGGATGCTTGGAATGGCGTGATTGGCGGAATGCAGTTTGGCAAAGTGATGGATTCGACCGTGTCGCTTGCGCGTGGTGATCGATTCAATTCAATGGCGTTCTCGAGCACAGTCTTCGGTCAAACTTTCGGCTCGAACACTTTGGCGGTGACTTACTACAGCTATTCCGGTTCGACATTTCTCGAGGCGGACATTCTTTTTAACACTGCTATCTCGTGGGATTCGTACCGTGGATCGTTGGGCTCGTCGCAGGACATTCAACGTGTCGCTCTTCACGAATCGGGACACGCGCTTGGTTTGGATCATTCAAGTACCGGCAGCCCGCCCCCGATTATGAACGCCTATGTTACCAACACCTACACTTTGCAACCCGATGACATCGCGGGCGCACAAAGTCTGTATGGCGCGGCGACGTCAACACCCACCCCAACGCCCACTGTGACTCCTTCCGCCACGCCAACTCCAACACCGACGGCGACTCCAACGCCCACTGTGACACCGACTGCTACGCCAACGCCAACTCCTTCCGGTCCGGTTCTATCGGTTTCTGCGAATCCCGGGTTCGTTAGGAGCGGCGGCACGTCGGTGTTTACGATCACGGCGTCCGCACCGGTAGCGAATGCGACAATAGTTAATTATCACATGACCGGAAATGCTGTGTTGGACGTCAATTATTCGCTCAGTGGAACGCCGGGTCAGGCGACGATCGCCGCGGGCGGCACTTCAACTACGGTTACACTGACAGTGCTCGCTGCGCCCAAAAAGACGAAGAATGCAACGATGGTTCTCGACCCTGGTACCGGCTATCAAGTAGGCGCGTTTGTTGGCGCGCAGGTTTCAATAAAACGATAAAGCTAGATTTTTTCTCCGAATGAAAACCAAACATGTTCTTCCAATCGCGTTGATCGCCATCGCGGCGGTTCGCGTTTCTGCGACCAGCGTTATTCCGCCGACGTTCGAGCAATTGGTCGGGCAGGCCGAATTCATTTTCCAGGGAACGGTCACGGACGTGCGCTCGGTCTGGGAAGGTGAAGGCGCTCAACGCCACATCGACACTTACATCACATTTCAAGTGCAGGATAACGTCAAAGGAGACGCCGGCAGCTCTTACACGATCCGCGTGCTCGGCGGCACGGTGGGCGATGAGACAATGGAAGTCACCGACACACCAAAATTCAAAGTTGGTGACTCTGATATTCTTTTCGTCGAACACAATAACGAGCAATTCGTTCCGCTGGTTGGAATCGGTCACGGCCGCTTTCACGTTCAGCGTGACGATGAAACCGGACGCGACATCGTTGTAAACGGTGAAGGCGCGCCGATGCGCGATTTGTCGAAACTAGGGCGCGAAGAAGAATCAGTCAGCGCCGCGGAAGGAATTTCGGCCACCGATTTTAAGTCAGCGATCAGGAAGCAATTGGCCGACGCTAATCATCTCGCGCAATAATCCGCGCGGGACGATGTCGATCTTAGCGACGCCCGACCGCGTCTTTTAAATCGTCGCCCTGCCGCTGGCGCTGGATTTGGTCGATCACCGAATGAGTGGTGTCGAGCGAATGTTTCGCCCAATCGTGCTCGGAGGTTTGGCGTAACGCGGGTGCTGATTGCGCTGCCGAATGTTCGGCCGGCGCAGTTTTTAGCTCGTGCTGTTTTTGCCAGAAAAACAATCCGCCGCCCAGACCAGCGATTAGCATGAACATCAGCAACCGGCGCATGTCATATTTCGCAGCACGATGCGAGCCAGCTGCCTTTGCGGCGCCGTTAGGGCGATGTTAATTTTGAGGATGTCTCGTTTTGGCCAACTGTCGATTGTCGCGTTTGCGGTTCTCTTCGCGCAGTCTGCCGTTGCCCAAAATTATCAGGGCAAGGAGTTGGTCAAACCTTCGCTCCAAGCGGACACGTCTGCGATTGTTCCCGGCAAACCGTTCAATGTCGGATTGCTTCTGCGAATGGCGCCCGGCTGGCACACTTATTGGAAATATTCCGGCGACGCCGGATTGCCCACAGAGATCAAATGGAAATTGCCGCCGGGCTGGAACATTGGCGAGATCCAATGGCCGATTCCGTTAAAGACGATCGATCCCGGAGACATTCAGACTTACGGTTATCAGGACGAAGTCCTGCTCATTCAGGAAATCACGCCGCCGGCAAAGATCGACATCTCGCCGGTCAAACTTTCCGCTGAAGCGAATTGGCTCGTCTGCGAGAAAATTTGCATCCCTGGCGGCGCGAATGTCGACCTTGAGTTGCCCGTCGCAGCATCGAGCGAACCGAAAAATACTGATGTGTTCGCGCGCTATCGGCGCTTGGTGCCCCAGAATTTTCCGGACGATAAAGCTGCGACTTCAAACTGGAGCCGCACTGGAAACGATCTGCATCTAAAAATCTCGAGCGAGCAGATCGCGAACTATCAGAACATCGATTTCTTTCCGGTCCCACAGGGCAGCGAAACGGTCGTCGGTCATCCAAGTATCGAATCGCGCAAAACGAACGAAATCACTTTCCGAATTCCAATCGAATCGCCGGACAAGAATTTGTCCGCAATGCCGGGTCTGGTTGTTTTTTCGAAATTTCCCAACAGCAACGATCGCAGCGCGTGGCGAATCGGTGCGCCGCAGATTGCCGCGGCGGCGCAAATTGTTCAGCCTTCACGCGGCATCGCGACTTTTCTGCTCTTCGGTTTCATCGGCGGTTTCATTTTGAATTTGATGCCGTGCGTGTTGCCGGTGATCTCGCTCAAAATTTTCGGCTTCATCAAACACGCGGGTCAAGATCGGCGAGGAGTTTTTCGCAATGGCATCGCCTTTATCGCCGGAATTTTTGTCTGGTTCGTCGGTCTCGCGCTTTTGCTCATTGCTTTGAAAGCCGCCGGGCACCAGATCACCTGGGCCGCGCAATTCACGAATCCTTATTTCGTTCTAGCACTCAGCGTCGTCGTGTTGGTCTTCGCGCTCGATTTGTTCGGCGTTTTTGAAATCACGCTTCCGCAAGCGCTAACGCATCGCATGCTCCATTCCTCGGAACGCGAAGGCGAAGCCGGCTCGTTCTTTCAAGGCGTGTTCGCAACCGCGCTCGCGACGCCGTGCACGGCGCCATTTCTCGGACCGGCAATCGGTTTCGCGTTCACCCAATCGCCTCTCGTTATTTTTTCGATGTTCGTTTCAGTCGCCGCCGGAATGAGCGCGCCTTATTTCCTGCTCAGCGCGCAACCGGCCTGGATGAAATTTTTGCCGCAACCCGGGCCTTGGATGGTCCACGTGAAACAGTTCATGGGATTCTTGCTCCTCGCGACGCTCCTCTTTTTAATTTACGTGCTCGGCGCGCAACGCGGACTCGAAGGTGCGATTTGGGCGAGTTGCTTCCTCCTCGTCATCGCCATCGCCTGTTGGATGAAAGGCGCGTTCCTTATTCCGACCGCGTCCGCGTCGAAGCGCGCAACGGCCAGAATTATCATGCTCGTGTTCCTGATCGCGAGTGGCGCCTATTTCATTGGCGACAAATTTCACTCGTCGAAGATCGACATCGCACAATCAAATCTGCCGGGCGATTGGCAACCGTTCACGCCCGAACGTTTGCAATCCGAGCGCGACGCCGGCCACGCTGTCTTCGTCGATTTCACTGCGGCCTGGTGTTTGACCTGCAAGTTCAACGAGAAAGCCGTCCTCGAAAATTCTGAAGTGCGCGACGCATTCCAGCGTCACGGCGTGGTGAAAATGAAAGCCGATTGGACCAACGGCGATCCGGCGATCACGAAAATCCTTCAACAATTTGGACGGCCCGGTGTCCCATTATACGTGCTGTATCCGGGAAAATCGGCTGAGCCGATTGTCTTTCCGGAATTGCTGACTAAAAATAACGTCCTCGAAAAACTCGAAACCATAGCAGTTGCTTCACGATAATTTATGAAAATGAAACTACTCCTTACCGCACTCACCACACTCGTAGCCGGCGCACTTTACGCTACCGACATTCCGTCTGTTGGCAGCGCCGCGCCCGACTTTTCCGCGCCGGACGCCAACGGCAAAACGCAGTCCCTTTCGCATTACAAAGGCAAATACGTCGTGCTCGAGTGGTTTAATCCGGAATGTCCGTTCGTGAAGAAACATTACGGCAGCGACAACATGCAAAAGCTGCAGGCCGAATATACCGGCAAAGGCGTGATCTGGTTGACCATTGATTCCAACGCGCCCGGTAGCGAAGGCAACATCACCGCCGAGCAAGCGCAGAAAATTATGGATTCGTGGAAAACGAAGCAGACCGCGCTCGTTCTCGATCCGGAAAGTAAGATCGCCAAACTCTACGGCGCCAAGAACACGCCCAACATGGTGATCATCAATCCGGAAGGTAAAATCGTTTACGAAGGCGCCATCGACAGCAAAGCGTCGCCCAATCCGGCCGACATCCCGGCCTCGACCAATTACGTCAAAGCCGCGCTCGACGAATCACTCGGCGGCAAACCGGTTTCCAACGCGCAAACCAAACCGTACGGTTGCCACATAACCTACAAATCCTCGTAATTTTGTAGCGGCGCTCTATGAGCGCCGGAAAAATTTAATCCCCGATTAAAGTGGAACCATCGCTTTAAGCTCACTGATAGTCTCTACATCACATTTTTGAAGGCTAAGCCGAAAGCATTGGAACGAGTGGTTAAGGACGCGAGCGGACGTATCAAAGGGTTTGTCTATCAGACTACATCGGGCTTTGAGTCATGGAAACGCGAGCGACTACCCGCTTCAAATCCGGTCCCCGGCAACAAACATACTTTCGTTGGTATCTTCGCAGAAATAAGCAAAGCCGTTAGTGCAGTTAAAAAGTAGACTACACGCGCGCGGGAAATAGGTGCTTATTTTATTTTGAAGCAAGGATTGTGAGCGTGAATGCGGAACCGCAATCGAGTCCACGATTTCACCGCGTGCTTAAACGGCAGCGGCTCGGAATCCTCGTGGCTTCTATCGTAGGTATTTTGTCGCTTTTCTTGCCGTGGGTCTATTCGGCCAGTGGCAATACCTGTTTAATTGGAGTGGCCCATCTCGCGCTCCCAGAATTTCCCAGTCAGGCATTCAAAGAAGCTCTTTCCGTCAACATAGTTAAGGCAGACGAGTTTGGCCGGATCGTGCCCCATACAGATCAGGAGCTGCGTGAGCAGCAACTTCTTGAACAAGAAATACAGGTCAACGAGGCGGAGTCACTTAAGAACACTGCCTTTGTTGCGGGTGTAGTAAAACTTGGCCGAAGTCTCGCGTGTTGGATACTAGCCGTGCTGTTCGCGTTATCGATAGCTGTCGCATTCGTTGGAGCGGGAGTCGCGCCGCTATCAGCTAAGGCGCGTCTTATTGTTGCTGTTCCAGGCGTCGTCGTTACATCGCTGGTGCTTCTGTATGGGTTGGCCGTACTTTTGCCTCACCAGAATTGGTTCAGTATCACCATCGGGCCGTTTGTTTGTTTGATCGCGGGTGTAGCAATAATTGTCCTTAGCAGGTTTCCTCCGAGCGTTTGCGCAGAAGGAGGGACAATCATTACGTCTTAAGTCGCCAGGCCAATCGCAAGATCGACATCGGAGTGACGCGGACGAGGAACATGCCGAGTTTCATGACGAAACCGGGAATGACGAGCGGTTTGTCTGTTTCGATCGCGCCAAGCGCGTCGCCGGCAACTTGCGCCACCGAAACGTAAGAAACTTCTGGTCCCTCCGGTGGTTCACAGCCCGCGCGTTTGGCGGCATCGCCGAATTCAGTGTGAACCGGGCCCGGACAAAGCGCGGTTACTGTCACGCCGGTGCCGCGCAATTCGGCGCGAAGCGCTTCGGTAAAACTGTTCACGTAGGCTTTGGTCGCGGCGTACACGCCCATTCCGGGAATTGGAAGAAAACCCGCCGACGAACTGACATTTAAAATCGCGCCACGCTTTCTTTTGATCATCGTCGGAAGGAATTGGCGCGTCAGAAAAGTGAGCGCAGCGATGTTGACTTGAATGATTCGATCGTCGCGTTCGATATCGCTCGTGGCGATTGAACCGTAATCGCCGAGCCCTGCGTTGTTGATCAGGAAGTCGATGTCGATCTTGTTTTGGTCGAGCCAGCGCACGAGTTCGTCGATCTGCGATTTGTCGGAAAGATCGACAACACGCGTGTGAACATTCAATTGCGCATTTCGATTTCGAACTTCATCGCGCAATTCGTTCAAGCGCTCCTCGCGGCGCGCGATCAGAACGAGCGTTCGTGCGCGACTCGCGAGCTGGCGCGCACATTCGCGTCCGATTCCCGCCGACGCGCCCGTGATCAGTGCCCTGCAACCGTCAATTTTCATTCGGTCTTGGTTTTAACAGCAATGCCAGCGGTATGCCGCCGAGTATTCCGCCAATGTGGCCAGCCATGCTGATGTCGGGAGGAAACGAAATTGCGAATCCGGCGAGCAACACAATCCAGAGCCACATCCGGAATCTAGGATTGTCGTTCTGCCGATACGCAATGACGAGCGACGCGCCTAACAAGCCGAACAGTCCGCCGGAGGCGCCAACGGTCGCGCCTTCTTTGGGATTCAGGCTGTGCCACAACAGAATCAACGCAGCGGAGCAGATCACGCTGACAAAATAGATCAGTGCGGCGCGTCCAATGGCGACTTGGCTTTCAACAATTCGGCCAATCCAAAAAAGCAATCCGACATTCAGCAGTAAATGCAGCCAATTGAAATGAAGA
>Ga0207646_10000385_pt1 | contig 59352 bp, 58 predicted proteins | sample KBSK5502metaG_FD_184343 | JGI IMG/M metagenome (GOLD analysis project Ga0207646, IMG submission 184343) | Corn, switchgrass and miscanthus rhizosphere microbial communities from Kellogg Biological Station, Michigan, USA - KBS K5-50-2 metaG... | ecosystem: Host-associated > Plants > Roots >... | reverse complement strand
AGAGGTCCAGGGCGACCGATCGGATCTCGTCCGAGGTGTTCTCGCCCGCCGTGCGCCCGCGACGCCGCGCGACCGCCATCAGTGGGTGATCACCAGCACGATGCTGACCTTAGTGATGGGAGTCACGGCTGTCAACGCTCTCCCGGCCACGGAAGAGGCACTTTCGACTCGGACATGACGCGCGGGAAATGCGGCATGCCGACCTCAGGCGCGAGATACCGGGAGATGGCGGTGAGCAGATCGCCCACCGGCCCCTCGGGCAGGTCGATGAGTAGGTGCGTCACGCCGGCGCCAGCCCAGGTCGTGAGGCGCTCGCGGTCGCGCGCGACGTCCCCGCTGATGGCGTCCCGCGCGGACTGCAGGGGGCGGGCTCCGTCGAGATCGGCGGGCGAGAGCGCGAGCAGGGCCAGGCTCCGGTCCCGCGCGCTGATGGCCACGCCGGCGCGGCCGGTAATCCAGAAGGGGACCTCGATCTGCGCCGGCTTGGGCGTGACCGAGATCGATTTCGGCGCCGTCACGTTGGCCGGCAGTCCGGCCGGCACCTTCCACACCGGCCCATCGTGCTGGACGGGGCGGCCGGCCAGCGCCTCGCGCAGGACGGCGATCTCGTCCTCGGCGGCCTCCTCGTCCAGCTCCTCGGTGTCCGCCAGCACCACCGTCCGCCCGTTGTTCACGTTGTCGAGAACGGCGAGCTCCTCAGCGATCAGCACCGGGTGCTCCAGGCCGAGGCTCACGCGCACGATGATGCGCGCGAACTCGGTCGCCGTCGACGCGTATACGGCTGCGTTGACCGCGGTCAGCGGGTCGCCGGAGCCGGCCAGCACACCGAACAGGCCGTGCTCCTCGGCCAGGCGCGCGAGCTCCTTCTCGTGACCTTCCGCCAGGACGAGCCCGAGCCTCATGCCCGCGACCCGACCGGGCTGCGGAGCCGCGGCATGACGAGGGTCGCCAGGCGCCGGATCTGCGACTCGATGGCGGCGCGCGGCGCTCCGTCGAGCATGAGCCGGAAGGCGATGTGGTCGATGCCCATCGCCTCGAACTCACGAAGCTGCTCGACGCATTCGTCGGCCGACCCTGTGATGGTCGTCTCGACGGTGGCCTGGATCGCATTGTCCGTCTCCTCCGCGAAGTCCGCCTGCGCGTGCTCCCCCACTGCCGGGAGGGTCCAGCCCAACCCCGCGTACTGGACATAGCTCGCGCGCACCCAGTCGCGGGCCGCGGCGCGCTCCTCATCGTCCTCGGTGACCCAGATGTTGCGCAGCGCGCCGAGAGTGGGCTTCGGCTCGGACCGGCCCGATTCGCGCCACCCCTCCTCCCAGACGCCCGCCAGGGTGCGGCACCGCTCGACCGGGAGGGCGGCCGAGAAGAGGATCGGGTGGCCGTGCTGACCGGCGCGCTTCACCGGGTCGATCAGCTGCGCGCCCATCCAGAGGGTCGCCCCGCCCTCGCGCTGCTCCGCCTCCAGCACCTCGAGACCGCGGAGCATTCGCGGAAGCCGCTGCTTGCGCGAGATGCCGTGGCCATCGAACTCGATGTCCCGGTAGCCCATGCCCACGCCCAGGTCGAGCCGGCCGCCCGAGCGCTGGTTGAGGTCGTGGGCGACCGTCGCGAGTCGGTGCGGATCTTGCATCGGCAGCAGGAGCATTCCCGTGCCGACCCGGAGCCTCCGTGTGATCGACAGCACCGAGGCCGCGGCCGGGAGCAGCGCGGGGCAGTAGCCGTCGTAGAAAAAGTGGTGCTCGGAGAGCCAGAGCTCGTCGTAGTCGAGGTCCTCAATGAGCTGCGCATATTCGCGCAGGTCTCGATATGCTCGGCCCCAGTGCATGGGCAGCATGGCCGTGCATTGAAGGCTGAAGAGTCCTACCCCAAAGCGCACGATGCGCGAACATAATAGCTCCGGCTAGAAAAACAAACATTCGTTAGTTTGCGAGGAGGGTGCGCATGGGGGTCGCCATCGTCACCGGCGCCGGCTCGGGGATCGGTGCGGCCACCGCCCGGGCACTGGCGGCCCGCGGAGACCACGTCGTGTGTGCGGACATCGTCAAGGAGGCGGCAGAGGGCACCGCGAGGTCGCTGGGCGGCGCGATCGCCGTCGGCGTCGACGTCAGCGACGCGCGCTCGTGCGACGAGATGGTTGAGCAGGCTGTGACTCATTTCGGCGCGGTCGACGGCATCGCCACGTGCGCGGGCGTCGAGAAGCACGGAGCCGGCCACGAGTTCGACGAGGCCGACTTCGACCGGATCATCGACGTCAACCTGAAGGGCACGTGGCTGTGCGCGCGCTCGGTGGCGCGCCACCTCATCGGCGGCGGTCGCATGGGCACCGTCGTGATGATCGGCTCGATCAACTCCGTGGTGGGCAACCGCGGCGCCAGCGCCTACTGCGCCTCGAAGGGCGGTGTGCTGATGCTCGGCCGCACCCTCGCCCTGGACTGGGCGGAGCACGGGATCCGGGTCAACATCGTCGGCCCGGGCGTGGTCGATACGCCGATGTCCGCGCGCAGCCTCGCCGACCCCGATCGGCGCGCGCGGATGATGGACCGCACGCCGCTCGGCCGCCCGGCTTCGGCGGACGAGATCGCCTCGGTCGTCGCCTTTCTCATGAGCGATGCGTCGTCGTTCATGACCGGTGCGTACGTTCCAGTCGACGGCGGAGCCCTCGCCGCCTGGTGAGCGACGCGATCCGCATCGGCGCGAAGCTGCCCCATACGGGAGAGCTCGCCCTACGTCTGGGGCCGGCGCGGATGGCTGCAATGCTCGAAACGGCGGGCTTCGACTCGCTGTGGGTCAGCGACCACATCGTCTTCCCCCACCAGACCACGTCGCAATACCCGTTCGCCGCCGACGGCCGGGTGACCTGGCCGCTCGACGACGCTTACCTCGAGCCGCTGGTCGTGCTGGGCGCCGTCGCCGCGGCCACCAGCCGGATCTCGATTGGAACCTCGGTGCTGATCGCGCCCATGCGTAACCCCGTCTTGCTCGCGAAGCAGGCGGCGACGATCGACGCTCTTTCCAGAGGCAGGCTCGTGATGGGCGTCGGCGTGGGCTGGCTGCGCGAGGAGTTCGAGGCGCTCGATGCCGACTTCGAACATCGCGGTGAGGTGCTCGACGAATGGATCTCGATCGCGCGCGCGTGCTGGTCCGGCAGCGCGGGCCCTTTCGAGGGCAAGCACTACCGGCTGCCGGGTCCGATCTACTGTCGGCCCGTCCCGGTGGGTGGAATTCCCCTGCTGATCGGCGGCATGTCGCGCCATGCCCTGCGCCGCGCGGCGGAGGCGGACGGCTGGCTGGGTCAGTACGCGCTGGAGGCGATGTCGGAGCGCGACGTCGCCGGCGCGGCCGGCGCGATCGGGCCGGCCAAGCAGGTGGTCGTGCGGATCACGGGCGCCGCCGGGCGCCTCGAGGCGCTGGCGCCCCGGTTGGGCCCGCTGGCGAACGCCGGTGTGACCGAGGTGATCGTGGACGTCGATTGGAGCGATGACGGCGGGCCCGCGCGCGCCGCCGAGGCCCTGCGGGCCGCGGGGGCCCCGCACTGAAGGAGGAATTGCGATGAGCGAGGACCAGACCATCACCATCAAGGACGCGCCTGTGCCGCGCGGCCCGTACGTGCATGCCCGCCGCCACGGTGGTCTGGTGTGGGTGACCGGTCAAATCGGCCGCGACCCCAAGACGGGCGACTTCGTCGATGGCGGCTTCGAGGCGGAGTTCAACCAGGCGATCGACAACCTGGAGGCGATCCTCAAGGCTGCGGGCACGTCCCTGGACCGCGTCGTCCGCACCCAGATCGAGTTCGTCGACGAGTCCGACCTCGACGCCATGAACCGCATCTACGGCGAGCGCTTTCCCGAGCCGCTTCCCGCGCGCACGAGCTTCGGCGCTGCCTTCCTGTGGAAGGGCGCGAAGGTGCAGATCGACTGCGTGGCTGCGGTCGCGTGACCGCCCAGGGCCGGCGCTCAGTCGTCAGCCGCCGCGGGCCGCGGCCCACGGCGACCTACCCGCACGCGACGGTGCAAGGCGACCTGGTGTGGGTCACGGCCCAGGCCGGCCGCGACCCGGGGGACGGCGAGCTCGTCGCCGGCGGCCTCGCGGGCCAGCTCGACAGGGCGATCGCCAACCTCGAGGGCATCCTCGAGGACTGCGGCAGCTCCCTCGGCCGTGTGATCAGGACCCAGATCATGGTTGTGGGTGAGCCCGACTTCGAGGTGATCGACGCCGTCTACTCGAGCCGGTTTCACGAACCATGGCCGGTTCGGACGACGTTCGGGGTGCAGTTCCTCGCCGCCGAGCCGGGGCAGGAAACGGTTCGCGTCCAGCTCGACTGCGTGGCCTCGCTCCCCTGATGGGGTACCGAGAGATCTATGACGCCGGGCTCGAGCGCATCCGCGCCATCGGCATGGAGCCCTACCTCGACCTCGGCGCCGAGACGCGCTCCCAAAACCGCCTCAACCGGCACGACATGGACTCGTTCGTCTTCGAGATGCGCCTCCTCGGCTCGCGGGAGGCCGACACCTCGACCACCCTGTTCGGCGCCAACTTGCGGGCGCCCATCGTCGGGGCGGCGCTCTGCGAGTCGCGAATCCTGAAGCGGCTTGGCCCGTGGGACCCGCCCTACCTGGAACAGATCGCCGCGGGCCTGGCGGCGGCGGGCAGCATGATGTCGACCGGCATGGTCACGCTGGACGAGCTTGGGCGGATCGTCGAGCAGGGCGCGCCGGTTCTGCACGTCGTCAAGCCCTTCAAGGACGACGAGCAGGTGCTGAAGCACCTCGAGCGCGCCGGCGAGCTGGGCTGCGTGGCGGTGGGGATGGACGTCGACGTCATCTTCCTGGAGAAGGCGTGGGATGAGGTGCCGGGGCCGGCGGTGCTCGGGCACAAGACGCTCGACGACCTGAGGCGCTACCGGGCGGCGACCAAGCTGCCCTTCGTGATCAAAGGCGTGCTCAGCGCGCAGGACGCTCGTGCCGCTCGCGACCTTGGCGCCGACGGGCTGATCGTGAGCTTTCACGGCGGCGAGACGATCGACTACGCGATGCCCGTGCTGCAGGCGCTGCCGGCCGTGCGCGCGGAATGCCGGGACCTGCCGATCCTGGTCGACAGCGGCTTCCGCCGGGGGGCCGACGTGCTGAAGGCGCTGGCGCTGGGCGCGAACGGGGTCGGCTTCGCGACGCTGCTCCTGATCGCCTGCGCGGGCGGTGGGCGGGACGCGGTCGCGGCCATGGTCGAGGAGCTGCAGGCCGAGCTGCAGCGGACGATGTCCATCGCGGGCTGCGCGTCGATCGACGAGATCGACCCGTCGGTCATGCACAGACTGGACTCATGACGGGGCGATTCGAGGGCAAGGTGGCGGTGGTCACGGGCGGCGGCCGCGGCATGGGCCGCGCGGTCTCGCTGCGGCTCGGACGCGAGGGTGCGGCCGTCGTGGTGGCCGAGCTGGTGGCGGCTCATGGCGACGAGGTGGCCAAGGAGATCCGCGCCGCTGGCGGAGCGGCGACCGCGATCGCCACCGACGTGTCGCGGCTGGACGACGTGAAGCGGTTGTTCGCCGAGACGGCCGCCCTGTATGGCGGCTGTGACCTCCTGGTCAACAACGCCGGCATCGGCGTCGGCAAGCCGATCCTCGACTACAACGAGGAGGACTGGGACCGGCAAATGGGCGTCAACGTCAAGGGCGTGTTCTTCTGCTCGCAGGAGGCCGTCCGCCTGATGTCGCCGCGGCGGAGCGGCAAGATCGTGAACTTCGCCTCTGTTTCGGCGTTCGTCGCCTCGTCGCGGCCCGGCGTCGCGTATGACACGAGCAAGGGGGCCGTGCGCCAGATGACGATCTCGATGGCGGCCGAGCTGGCGCCGCTAGGGATCAACGTCAACGCCGTCGCCCCGGGAACGGTGGAGACCGAGATGACGCGCGCGAGCATCAGCACCGAGGAGGGCAGGGCGTGGCAGCTGGCGCGCATCCCGATGGGGAGGTTGGGCCGGCCGGAAGACATCGCCGGCGTCGTGCTCTTCCTGTGCTCCAGCGAGGCCGACTACATCACCGGCCACGTCCTGGTCGCGGACGGCGGCTGGACGCTCTTCTAGGATCGGTGCTCATATGAGTGGCGGCCCGCTGCTCGAGTTGAAGGACGTGCACAAATCGTTCGGGCACGTCGACGTGATCAGGGGCATAAGCCTTGACGTCAACCGCGGCGAGCACGTCGTCATCTTCGGCCCGAGCGGCGGCGGCAAAAGCACGCTGCTCCGGTTGATGAACCTGCTCGAGGTCCCTGACTCTGGAACGGTGACGTTCGAGGAAAAGCGCTACTTCCCCCACGACGGCAGCTGGCTGAACCGGGCGCACCGCCTGCAGCAGCTGCGCAGCCAGATCGGGATGGTGTTCCAGCGCTTCAACCTCTACCCCCACCTGTCCGCGCTGCAGAACGTCACCCTGGCGCTCACCGACGTCAAGAAGCTCTCGCCCAGGGCGGCGCGCGAGAAGGCGGAGGCCAGGCTCGCGGACGTGGGCCTGAAGGACCGGGTCCACCACTACCCGGCCCAGCTCTCGGGCGGTCAGCAGCAGCGCGTGGCCATCGCCCGCGCGCTGGCCCTGGATCCCAAGCTGATGCTGTTCGACGAGCCGACCTCAGCACTGGATCCCGAGCTGATCGGTGAGGTTCTGGGCGTGATGGAGCGGCTGGCGAAGGCGGGCATGACGATGGTCGTGGTTACGCACGAGATGGGCTTTGCCCGTCACGTGGGGGACCAGCTCATCTTCGTATCCGGGGGAGTCATCGCCGAGAGCGGCGGCCGCGAGGTGCTCACGAACCCACAGCAGGAGCGAACAAAGGCTTTCCTGGAGGCGGTTCTCTAGACCATCAGGTAAACGAACGCTTGTTAGATTCGCGGCTTGACAAGAGGCCCCTTTTGAACGACGCTTCCGGCCATGAGCTGGAACCCGACGGGCTACCAATTCGCCTGGAACGTCGTCCTCGAGTACCGGGTGTGGTTGTGGGAAGGGGTGCTCCTGTCACTCAAGCTGGCGGCTGTTTCGATGGCGGTCGCGATGGCCCTGGCGCTCGTGGTTGCTCTCTTGCGCATGTCCTCGTGGTGGCCTGTCAAGACCGCGGCGATGATCTACATCGCAGTCCTTCGCGCCATCCCTTTGCTCGTTTTCATCCTCTGGATCTACTACGGTGTGGCGCTGGTAATCGGCCTCAACGTCGACCCGTTCGGAGCCGGGGTCATCTGCCTGTCGCTGCAGTATTCGGCCTGGCTGGCCGAGATCTACCGGGCAGGGTTGCAGGCGATCGACAAGGGCCAGCGCGAGGCCGCGCTCTCGACGGGACTCGGTCGCACAAGGACTTTCGTGAAGGTGATCTGGCCTCAGGCGTGGCGGATCATCATTCCGCCGCTTGCGAGCAACTTCATCGGCATCATCAAGGACTCGTCGCTCATCGGGATCATCGGCCTGAACGAGCTGATGCGCCAGAGCTCGATTGCGGTGTCGTTGAGCTTCCGGCCTTTTGAGCTCTACACCGCAGCGATGTGCATCTATATCTTGCTGGCCCTGATCATCACGCCTCTGTCGAGCCTCGTCGAGCGCCGGGCGGCGAGGAGCTACCGGCTTCACGCGCCACGGCAGTGGGGTTTTCGGTTCATGCAGAGGGCCGCCTAGCCGCATCACTGATTTGGGAGGAATACATATGTCCGAAGAGATCGAATCAACTGAGAAGCAGAGGGTGGAGACGCTCTCCTCTCCTGTAAGCCGCCGCACCCTGCTCGGCGGAGCCGCGCTCGCTGTTGGCGCCGCCGCGCTGGCGGCGTGCACGAACAGCACCAACACGCCTGCGGCCACCAGCGGCACGTCGCTGCTGCAGACGATTCAGTCGCGCGGGACCCTGAACGTGACCACCTCGCTGCTCTACCCGCCCGAGTTCTACAAGGACAAGAGCGGCAACCCCGCGGGCTACGACATCGACATCCTGAACATGCTGGCGAAGGACCTCAACGTCAAGCTGAACATCATCGACGTCCCCGACAACGCGGCCAACATCGCCAACGTCCAGTCCGGCAAGGCGGACATGGTGAGCGCGGGCCTCGTCAACACACCGAAGCGGTCGCTCGTGCTCAACTTCACCCGCGGCTACGTGCCGTACACGCAGGTGGTCATCGTCCCCACGAGCGGCGGAGCGAACTCGGTCGCCGAGCTGAATCAGCCGGGCAAGAAGATCACCGCCCTCACCGCATCGACCGCCTTCTTCCGCGCGCAGCTGCTCTTCCCCAAAGCCACTGTGACCCCGCTGGCCCAGGACGAGGCGCTGCTGTCGGTCGCGACCGGCAAAGCCGACGCCTGCCTGATCGAGATCTACCTCGCGACGCCCTTCATCGCCCAGCACCCCAACACCAAGCTCATGAACAACGGTCAGGCCGTGGCGACCGAGTTCGGCTGCTGGGGCATCGTCGCGGGCGACTACCTCCTGTGGAAGTACCTCGACAACTGGATCGCGTACAACACCGACAACTCGCAGATCCCCGGGATGTACAAGAACATCATCGGGCTCGACTGGGTGCAGCCCAGCTAGGACGAAGCTCCCACCACCGCGGGCCAATCAGGCCCCGCGGTGGTGGGCCATCCGGCGCCGGGCTGCTCTAATCTGTGCGGACAAGGGTGGGGACCCGAACACCAGCCATTTCCGGCCCGCGCGCATCGACGAAACCGGCGACAGTTCGTCGCCAGGCGGTCAACGGTCAGGCCGCGCCCCAAGCCCCGCTGCTGAAGCTCACCGGCCTGAAAAAAGCTTTCGGCCGCCGCACGGTGATCGAGAACGTCGACCTTGCGGTGGCGCCGGGCGAGCTGGTCGAGATCACCGGACCGAGCGGCGCCGGCAAGACGACCATGCTGCGCCTGCTCCACGGCCAGCTCCGCCCGAGCGGCGGAGAGGTGTGGGTGGAGGGCCGCGGCCTCCACAAGTGGTGGCGGCGCGACCTCGACCGCGTGCGCCGCGACGTCGCCTACATCTTCCAGGAGCAGCGCCTGCTCGCCCGTCTCACGGCGTTCGAGAACGTGGTCCTGGGCCTGATGGTGAACGACCCCTACGTTCCCCAGGGCGTGATCAGGCGCCGCGCCCTGGCGGCCCTGGAGGCGCTCGGCATCGCCCACCGCAAGTCGGCCTACCCCCACCAGCTGTCGGCGGGTGAGCGGCAGCGGGTGGCCGTGGCCCGCGCGCTGGTCACGCGCCCGCGGGTGGTGCTGGCCGACGAGCCGTTCACCGCCATCGATCGCGAGAACGCGCAGGCGGTGGCCAGGATGCTCGAGGAGGCCGCTGCCAATGGGACCGCCGTGGTGGTGGCCACGCACAGCCCCAGCGGTCGAGCCGCCCGTGTGGTGCAGCTGCCCGGGGGCAAGGTCGTCGAGTCTGCCCGGAAGCCCCCCGCCGTCAACGGCGTCCGGGCGGCAAGGCTGGGGTGGCGGCGGCTGGTGGCCGCGACCGCCCACGACGTGGCGGCCCCGCCCTCGAACGGGCATTCCCTGAACGGCCACTCGTCCAACGGCCACAAGAACGGACATGCCAACGGGCATATAAGAGGACGCGCGCAGAAGACGGCGGTCGGGCCGCCGGCCTGGCGCCGCCTCGTGGCCCTCGTCGCCAACAGCTTCCGTTTGGTCCTGCTCGGCGGCCTGCGGAGCTGGCGCCGGGACCTCCGCTTCAACGCCCCGGCGATGCAGACGATGGCCATGCTGCTTGTCATGTGCGGCCTGCTGGCGCTGGTCGGCATCTCGCTCGGCCAGGCGGCGGCCACCGCGGAGACACAGGCGTCGATCGTTCGCGTCTACCTCGCGCCCGACGCGACGCCGGACCAGGTGGCGGCGCTCCAGGCGCGCTACCAGGCCGACCCGCGGGTGGCCTCGGTCCGCGAGATCAGCTCCGCCGAGGCGCTCAAGGAAGCGAGCGGCAGGCCGGGCCTGAGCAGCCTGGCGGGCCTGAGCGATACCAATCCATTTCCAGCGAGCCTCGAGGTCATGGCCAAGCTGGCGACCGAGGTGGGCGCGCTGGCGCAGATGGCCAAGGGCGATCCCGCTGTCGACCCCAACTACCCGACGTCCTATGACCCCGACGTCTACAGCCGTCTGCGCAAGCTCGTGATCGGCGTCGGGGTTGTCGGAGGGGCTCTGATCCTGCTCTTCGCCTTCATCGCCTACGCCGTCGCGGCCAACGCCATGCGAGCCACGGCGGCGGCCAGGCGTGAAGAGGTGACCACCCTCCGCCTCCTGGGCGCGCGGACCTGGATGCTCCGCGACCCGTTCGTGATCGAGGGCCTGACCACCGGCGCGCTGGCGGGGACCGCCGCCGGAGTGGTGGTCGGCGGGGCGTTCCTGCTCGCTCAGCGGTTCGCCGGTGCCACGTACGTCGACCTGCTGCCGGGAGTGGGTCTGACCGCCGCGCGCGACATCGTGGCGGCGGTGATCGTCGCCGGGATGGTGCTCGGTGTGCTCACGTCACTGCTCAGCTTCCGTCGAGTGCGCGCGTGAAGCTGAACGCCCGCCTGCTCGCGACGGGCGTCACCATTGCGGCGTTGACGGTGGCGCAAGGCGCTGGCGCCAGGGCCGACAACCCGCCTGCCTGCGCCAGCCCTTCGCCGTCCGTCGCCTCCAGCTCCCGCACCTGCACTGACGCGACCACGTCGGCCCTGGACCAGCTGAAGCAGCGCCTCGGCGGCGACCTTGCGAAGGCGCTCACCACCCAGCAGACGCTCAGCCAGGCGGTGGACGAGGCCTCCGCCAGCGAGCAGCTGCTGAGCGACGAGCTGTCGGTCGAGGAGGCGCGCGTCCAGGACCTGCAGGACCAGATCGCGCAGCTCGACCAGCAGATCGCCGACCTGCAGACCCAGATCGACGCCGAGAAAGAGCAGATCGCGACGCTCGCCCGCGCGATGTACCGCCGCCCGGCCTCGTTCCTGGACATCGTCGCGAGCTCGGGCAACCTGTCCGACGCCCTGATCGCGACGGCTGACATGATCGTGGCCGGACAGCGCGCGCACGCGCTGCAGGACAAGCTGCAGGCGAACCTGGCCAAGGTCCAGGCGGACCGCGACGCCCGGCAGTCGGCGCTGGACAAGGAGAACGCGATCCTGGCCGAGGTCCAGTCGGGGCTCGACCAGCTTTCGACCGTGCAGGGCACGCTGGACGACCTGACCGGGCAGCTCACCGACCTGATCAGCCGGATCCAGGACGCCGCCGCCCAGCTGCCGAATGAGCCTCCCGACGTGACGGCGGCCCTGGCCCAGGTGCTCGAAGCTGACCAGCAGAGCCTGGCGCAGGAGTCCCAGGCCGCGGCGTGGGCACAGGCCAACGCGGGCGCCGGCATGGTCGCCGACCTGAACGAGCTGCCGGTGGGCGCCGGTCCCGCGGGGCTGAAGCTCTCGTGGCCGGTGCTTGGCGGGACGATCACCCAGCCGTTTGGGCCGACGAGCTTCGTGCTCGAGCCGCCCCTCGGCATGTACGCCCACTTCCATACGGGAATCGACGTCGCCGCGCCGCTCGGGTCGGCGGTGCTGGCTGCCGGCGACGGGGTCGTCGTCGCGGTAGCTCACACCTGGGTCGGCTACGGCAACTACGTGATCGTGGCCCACGGCTCGGGCGTGCTCACGTTGTACGCCCACCTGCTCGACACCGCGGTCACCCCGGGGGCGCGGGTCACCAGCGGCGAGCTGCTCGGGCGGGAGGGTTCGAGCGGATACTCGACGGGACCGCACCTGCACTTCGAAGTGCGCGTGAACGGACAGGTGACCGACCCGCTGAGGTATTTGCCGACCCGCTAAGGCACAAGGGGGGCAGGCCCCCCTTGTGGTGAACCCCCCAAATAACCGCGATGTTTGTGCCTGCGCTGAGAACGGGGCGTGGCCCGGGGAACCCGTGCCACGCAAATCACACCCCGCTGATCTCAGAAGCCCAGATTAAGGATTGGGTGGCGCTCGTCTGGGGCACAATTCCACCTGCGCAATGAGGTCACGTTGAGTCGCCTGCTCGGCATAGGCCTCGCCGTCGTATTGGCGATCGGTGTGGTCGCCGCGATCGTGATCTCGTATACGCAGAGCCATCACACCCCGATCGCGGGCCTGACCGTGGTCCACGGCGTGATCGGTTCCGAGAAGCAGCCCTTCTTCCAGGATCCCGACGTGATCCGCGAGTTCAACGCCCACGGGTACGACGTGCGCGTCGACACCGCCGGGTCTCGCCAGATCGCGACCAGTGTGGATCTCTCGAAGTACGACTTCGCGTTCCCGGCCGGCCAACCGGCGGCGATCAAGATCCAGCAGGATCACCACGCCAAGACCACGTACATACCTTTCTTCACGCCGATGGCGATCGCGACGTTCACCACGATCGGGGACCTCCTCGTGACGGCCGGCGCCGCGAGCAAGAGCGGCAGCGTCTACACGCTCGACATGGTCAAGTTCATCGACCTGGTCAAGAACAAGACACGCTGGACCGACATCAAGCCCAACCCGAACTACCAGGCCGGCACCCAGGTCCTGATCACGTCGACCGACCCCACGAAGTCGAACTCGGGCGCGATGTATCTCGCCATCGCGTCGTACGTGGCCAACAACAACAACGTGGTCGAAAGCCCCAGCCAGGTCCAGTCCATCCTGCCCACCGTGGCGCCGCTCATCCTGCGCCAGGGCTTCACTGAGTCATCGTCGGAGGCGCCGTTCAACGACTACCTGTCGATCGGCATCGGCAAGGACCCGATGGTGATGGTCTACGAGGCCCAGTACCTGTCTGCGGAGACGGCGAAGAACGGCTCCATCACGAGCTCGATGGCCCTGATGTACCCGAACCCGACTGTCTACTCGAAGCACACGCTGGTCCCGCTGACCTCGAACGGAGACGCCGTCGGGCAGCTGCTGGTCAATGACGCCAAGCTGCAGACCCTCGCCGTCAAGTACGGGTTCCGGACCAACGACCCGAGCGCGTTCACGAAGTACCTCACGGACAAGGGCGTCACGCCGCCGCCCCAGCTCGTCAACGTGATCGAGCCGCCCGCCTACGCCAACCTCGAGGCGATGATCACCGGCATCTCAGCTCTGCAAAGCCAGGTTCAAGGAGGCTGATCCCATGACCGACCAGTCCACCGCCGACCCGACGTCCGATAGTACCGCGCTCGCCCTGGTGCCGCCGCAACCCGTGGCCGTGGTCACCGACCAGCAGGCCGCGGCGCAGGCGCAGCAGATCGACCCCGCCGCCGCCAAGCAGATCGACGCCACCGTTGCCCAGTATGTGAACCAGCTGCTCAGCGCCGACCCGCACTCGCCTGCGTTCGACTCGCAGATCAACGCCATCCACAACCTGGGCGACGCCGACATCCGGGCTTCGGCCTCGGTTTCGAACAACCTGCTCAACCGTCCGGCAAAGGCCATGGAATCGGGGCCGTTCGACCCCAAGTCGAACATCTCCAACAGCCTGGTCAAGCTGCGCAGGACGGTCGAGGACCTCGACCCGACGCAACAGGGCCTGTTCGGCAAGAAGCACCTGTGGGGCACGCTGCCGTTCGGCAACAGCCTGCGCGACTACTTCCACAAATACGAGTCGTCACAGAAGAACCTCGACGCCATCATCCAGTCGCTCTACGCGGGCCAGGACGAGCTGCAAAAGGACAACGCGTCGCTCGACCAAGAGAAGGCCAATATCTGGGCGATCAAGGGAAGGCTCGAGCAGTACATCTACATGTCGGCCGCGCTCGACACCCAGGTCAGCGCCAAGATCACGGCACTCCAGACCAGCGACCCGGCCCGCGCTACGGAGCTGCAGGAGGACGTGCTGTTCTACGTCCGGCAGAAGCGCCAGGACCTGCTCACGCAGCTCGCGGTGAACACGCAGGGCTACCTCGCGATGGACCTGGTGAAGAAGAACAACGTGGAGCTCATCAAAGGCGTGGACCGGGCGACCACCACCACGGTCTCGGCCCTGCGCACCGCGATCATCGTCGCCCAGGCGCTCAACAACCAGAAGCTGGTGCTGAACCAGATCAACGCGCTCAACACCACCACGAGCAACCTGATCGAGTCGACCTCCGAGATGCTCAAGCAGCAGTCAGGGCAGGTCTACCAGCAGGCGGCTGACTCGACCATCCAGCTCGAGAAGCTGCAGACCGCGTTCAACAACATCTACTCGTCGATCGACGCCATCGACACCTACAAGGTGCAGGCGCTCGACAGCATGCAGAAGACGATCGACGCGCTCACCGGAGAGGTGCAGAAGGCTCAGAGCTACCTGGACCGGGCCCACGCGGGGACCGCGCCGGAAGCCGCAGCGGCCACCTCGCTCACGGTCCCCGCGGCACACAGCTGATGCCGGCAGTCCTCCGCCGGCTGGTCGCCGGGGCGATCCCGTTGATGCTGGCCTTCGGGGCCTGCAGCACGCCGGCGCCTGTGGACACGTCGCACCAGCTGACCGTTCTGGCGGGCTCGGAGCTGAAGGACCTGGTCCCTCTGCTCCCCGACATCCAGAAGAGCACCGGCTACACGGTGAAGCTCTCGTACACCGGGTCCCTGGACGGGGCGCAGGCCATCGTCGACGGCGACAAGAGCGACATGGCCTGGTTCTCGAGCGGCAACTATCTCACGCTGCTCGAGGGCAAGACCGGGCGCATCATCGCCCAGCAGCCGATCATGCTGTCGCCGGTCGTCATCGGCGTGAAGCACAGCGTGGCCGCGAGCCTGGGCTGGTCGGGCTCGACCTCGGTCACGTGGGCTGACATCGCGAACGCGGCCAAGGCCGGGAAGTTCCATTTCGCGATGACCAACCCGGCCGCCTCCAACAGCGGCTTCGTCGCGCTGGTGGGGGTGGCGTCGGCCTTCGCGGGCAGCGGGGCCGCCCTCGACTCGGGCTCGATCAACGTGGAGAAGCTGAAGGAGTTCTTCAGCGGGCAGATCCTCACCGCGGGAAGCTCGGGCTTCCTGGCCGACACGTTCGTCCGCCAGCAAGACCGCGTGGACGGGATCATCAACTACGAGTCGGTGCTGCTCGAGCTGAACTCGGGCGGCAAGCTGCACGAGCCGCTCGACCTGATCTACCCGAAGGACGGCATCATCACCGCCAATTACCCGCTCATGCTGCTGAACCCGGCGAAGCGGGATGGATACGACAAGGTCACCGTGTACCTTCGCTCTGCCGCCGTCCAGCAGCAGATCATGACCACCACCGACCGGCGGCCGTCGATTCCGGACGTCAAGCCGGACTCGCGTTTCAGCACTCAGCTGCTGGTCGAGCTTGCCTTCCCGTCCAACCTCACGATCATCGACAACCTCCTCTTCGCGTATCTCGACCAGATCCGGCCGCCGGCGCACACGTACTTCGTGCTCGACATCAGCGGCTCGATGGACGGCGACCGCCTGAACGGCGTGAAGAAGACCTTCGACAACCTGACCGGGGCGGACCAGACGATCACGGGCAGGTTCGCAAGGCTGCGCCAGCGCGAGGAGATCACGATCATCCCGTTCAACGGCTCGGTGCAGGACAACCGGACCTTCACCATCAACGACATCAGCTCCAACAGCCCCGACCTCGCTGCGGTGCGCGACTACGTGAACAAGCTTCAGGCCAACGACGGCACGGCCATCTACGACGCGCTGATCCAGGCCTACGTGTCAGCCTCGAGAGACAAGCAAGCCGAGCCCGACCGCTTCTACTCGGTCGTGCTCATGACCGACGGCGAGAACAACGCGGGCCACGACGCGAACGGATTCGCATCCTTCTACAAATCGCAGCCGGCCGACGTGCAGGCGATTCCGACCTTCGCGATCATCTTCGGCGAGGCGAGCCCGCAGGAGCTCACGAATATCGCCACCCTGACGGGCGGCCAGGTCTTCGACAGCCGCAATGCGTCGCTATCGCAGGTGTTCAAGGTGATCCGTGGCTACCAGTGATCCCGGACGGATCGATGTAAGCCCCGTTCTCCGCTACCTGTACAGCGGCAAGAACATCGTCGGCTGCACGCTGGCGCTCTTCGGGCTGCTGCTGTTCTTCACGGGCGTGGTGACCAGCCTGTTCTGGCCCTTCATCGTCATCGCCATGTACGGGATCGGGGCGCTGCTCGCCCCAGGGCCCACCAAGCTGGAGCTGGCGGGCACGTCGTTCGACCCGGACAGCATCCGGCGCAGCCTTCAGCAGCAGCTGAGCAAGGCGAACGGCAAGCTGTCACCGCAGCTGCAGCAGAAGCTGCAGGGGATCGCGGACACCATCCAGGGCATCCTGCCGCACTACGCCGATTTCCCCGCCGGGTCGCCCGATCTGTTCGTGGTGGGGCGGACGGCGACAGACTACCTGCCGTCGGCGCTGCAGGCCTACCTGAACCTGCCGCGCGCCTACGCCACGCTGCACAAGATGCCGAACGGCAAGACCGCCGACCAGGTGCTGTCAGACCAGCTCGACCTGCTCGCAACCAAGATGGACGACGTCGCCGACGCGGTCCACAAGAAGGATTCGGACGCCCTGCTCGCCAACGGGCGGTTCCTGGAGGAGAAGTTCGGCTCGTCGCCCCTGGCCCTGCCGCAGGCCGGCTAGAGTCTCCACCCCGCCCGGAATTGCTTGGGCAAACTACTGACTTCGACCCTACTGATTACAGGTGTAGTCAAGACTATTTCGCGACTCGGTACTTGATGTGCGTCACCTTTGGCGAGGCGATCACCTTGATCGGCTCGAGAAGAGGATCTCCGACGTCGTCCAGCAGGCGCTCGCCGCTGCCCAGGACGATCGGGACGATGTGCAGGTAGAGCTCCTCGAGGCTGCCGGCCTTGATGTACTGGCCGATCGTGCTCGCGCCGCCCGCGATCTGGACATTTCGCTCGCCGGCCGCGGCCTGCGCCTGCTCCAGCGCCGCGGCGATGCCGTCGGTCACGAAGTTAAATGTCGTGCCGCCCAGCATCGGCAGCGGCTCGCGCGGATGATGCGTGAGGACGAACACCGGTACGTGGTAGGGAGGATCGTCGCCCCACCAACCCCGCCAGTCGAGATCCCAATCGCCGCGGCCGGGACTGAACATGTTGCGGCCCATGACGTAGGCGCCAACTCCGCCAGTCGCCTCATCGATCACCGCCGAATCCGCGTCGTCGGCGCCGCCTGATTCGCCCTGCTGGCGGCGCCAGCTCGCGGTGCCGAATACCCACTCGTGCAGGCGGAGGCCACCTTCGCCGATCGGGTTTTCCTGGCTCTGGTTCGGGCCTGCGACGAAGCCGTCGAGCGAGATCGAGATCTGGCAGGTGACGAGGCCCATCGCTAGGTGGACTCGCCCGGCTTGATCCGCTGCCCGATGAGCAGAGCGCATTCGCGCATCAGCTCGAGGATCTCGGCCTCGACATGCACAGGGTCCTTGCTCGCCCCGCACAGGGTGCCGAACCAGTGCCCATCGGAGGCGAACACCGGGTACGAGATGAACGTTCGGATGCCCAGCAGCCTCGCGACGCTGCTCTTCGGGAAGACCTTCTGCGCGTCGGTCGTGTAGTGCGGACCGCCCTCGACCACGAACCGGCACACGCCCTCCGACCAGGGCAGCGAGATGTCCTCCGGGATGTGAAAGAGCTCGCTCGTGTTGTAGGAGAAGAGGATCCGCTGCTCGTCCTCGTCGAGCCGCGTCTCCGCCAGGTAGGTCGAGCTCAAACCGGTCAGCTCCGCGAGCCTGACCAGCAGGCCGCGAGCCACCGTTTCGAGATCCTCTCCCGCCGCTGCCGCTTCAGCCAGGAGCTCCCGCGCGCTCGTTGGCATCCCGCCACTAACGGTAGCCGGTGGACGTTGGAATACGCGCACTACCCCCGCGGGCAGGCATGCCGTAAGATGCTCGGCCATGCGTAGCTCGATCTCCGGTGCCCAGGCGCGTCCCACACTGACCCGCCGCCGCGCGATCGACTACGTGCTCTGCGCCAGCTGCTTCTGTAGGTAGCCGAGCTCCACGTCGGGCCCGCTGGCCCAGCCGCGCCCATCGGCGCGCGCATCGTCGACCGGCAAACCAATCAAAGGCGGAGGCGCATCGATTTGTCAAATCTGTTGGACCGCTCGGAGCTGGAAGGACTTTCCAGCAACGAGACGATCAAGGCGAAGAGCAATCATCTGCGGGGCCTCATCAAAGAGGAGCTCGTCGAGGACACGCCTGCGTTCACGGACGACTCCGAGCAGCTGCTCAAGTTCCACGGCATCTATCAGCAGGACGACCGTGACCGCCGCAAGGAGGCGCGGGCCAAGGGGCTCGACAAGCACCACCAGCTGATGATCCGCACGCGCATCCCCGGCGGCATCGTCTCAGCCGACGCCTACCTCGCCCACGACGACATCGCCGAGCGCTGGGCCAACGGCACGCTGAGGGTCACCACGCGGCAGGACTTCCAGCTGCACGGCGTCCTCAAGGGCAATCTCAAGAAGTCGATCCGCGCCATCAACGACTCGCTGCTGACGACGCTCGGGGGGTGCGGCGACGTCGAGCGGAACATCATGTGCTGCCCGGAGCCGCTGGCCGACCCGTTCCACGCCCACGTCCACCGCTCGATCGCCGCGCTGGTGAGCGAGCTGACCCCGCGCACGAAGGCCTACCACGAGATCTGGCTCGACGGCGAGGTGGTCCAGACCTCCGAGCCGGAGCCCGAGCCGCTCTACAGGAGCCAGTACCTGCCGCGGAAGTTCAAGACCACGGTCGCGCTCGAAGGCGACAACTGCGTGGACATCTACGCGCACGACCTGGCGATCGTGGCCATGCGCGGGGAGGAGGGGACGCTGCGGGGATTCAACGTGCTGGTGGGCGGCGGCCTCGGCCGTACCCACAACAAACCCGAGACCTTCGTCGCGGTGGCTCAGCCGCTCGCGTTCGTGCCACCGGAGGAGATCGTCGACGTGGCTCGCGAGGTGGTGGCGGTGCAGCGCGACTACGGCGACAGGACCAACCGCAAGCACGCGCGCTTGAAGTACACGATCGCGGACCGGGGCCTGGACTGGTTCCGGTCGGCGGTGGAGCGGCGCCTGGGACATCGGCTTCGGCCGGCCGAGCGCCTCTCGTGGCAGCCGGTCCACGACCACCTCGGCTGGCACGAGCAGGGTGACGGCAGGTGGTACGTCGGCGTGTACATCGAGAACGGTCGCATCGCCGACGCCGGCGATGTCCGCTACCGGACCGGCCTGCGCCGCATCGTCGAGGAGCTGCGGCCGGAGGTGCGGCTCACCGCGCAGCAGAACGTCATCCTGGCGGCCATCGCGCCGGCCGACCGCCCGCGCGTCGACGCCTTGCTCGCCGAGCATGGCATCGCCGCGGTCGACGCTCTACCTCGCGCCCTCCGTTACGCGATGGCGTGCCCGGCCATCCCGACCTGCGGCCTGGCGGTGGCTGAAGCCGAGAGGGCCTTGCCCAGCCTCATCCGGCGAATCGCGGCGATGCTTGACGAGCTCGGCCTCGGCGACGAGCGCATCAGCTTTCGGATGAGTGGATGTCCCAACGGCTGCTCGCGCCCATACCTGGGCGACGTCGGGTTCGTGGGCACCACGCTCGGCAAGTACGACGTGATGCTCGGTGGCGACTTCAACGGCACGAGGCTCAACCGCGTGTTCGCGCCGAACATGCCGATCGCGGAGATCACATTTCTTCTGCGGCCGCTCTTCGAGGCGTTCCGAGCCGAGAAGCAAGCCGGCGAGGGCTTCGGCGACTGGGTCGACAGGCTGGGCTTCGAGGCGGTGCGCGACCGAGCGGTGGTCAGCGCATGAGGCTGCGGCTGCTGGTGCTCGCGGTCGCGACTCTGGTGCTCGCCGCCTGCGGCAGCGCGGCGGACGCCGGCGGGTCGGCGGACGACGGGCCGCTGACCCTGCGGCTCGGGTACTTCCCGAACCTCACCCACGCTTCAGCGCTGGTCGGCGTCAAGAAGGGGTTCTTCGCGTCCGCCCTGGGCTCGAGCGTGACGATCGAGACGCACACCTTCAATGCGGGCGGCGACGCCGTGACCGCGATCCTCTCCGGCTCGATCGACGCCACGTTCGTCGGCCCGAACCCGGCCACCAACGCCTACGTGCAGTCTCACGGCGAGGCCGTGCGCGTGATCGCCGGCGCAACCTCGGGTGGTGCGCTGCTGGTGGTCAAGCCTTCCATCACGTCGCCGTCACAGCTGAAGGGCAAGAAGATCGCCGACCCGCAGCTGGGCGGCACGCAGGACGTCGCCCTGCGCTGGTACCTGAAGGGCCTCGGCTACAAGACCGACACCGCCGGCGGGGGTGACGTCAACGTCCTGCCCCAGGACAACTCGCAGGCCCTGAACGCGTTCAGGCAGGGCCAGATCGACGGCGCCTGGGTGCCTGAGCCGTGGGCCAGCCGCCTGACCGTCGAGGGCGGCGGCAAGGTGCTGGTCGACGAGCGCGACCTGTGGCCCAGTGGTCAGTTCGTGACCACCAACCTGATCGTCTCGACCCAGTTCCTGGGCGCCCACCCGAAGCGGACGAAGGCGCTGCTCGAGGGCCTGTATGCGGCCACGCAGTACATCAGCTCGAATCCCGCCGAGGCGCAGACCGTCGCCAACGACGCCGTGGCGGAGATCACGGGTAAGAAGCTGGCGAGCGGCGTGGTCGGCGCGGCGTGGCCGCACATGACGTTCACGCTCGATCCGCTCGTGGCCACGCTCAAGGCCTCGGCCGATCACGCGCACAGCCTGGGCCTGCTGTCGAACGTCAACCTGGCCGGCCTCTACGACCTGACCCTCCTCAACCAGGTGCTGGCCGAGCACGGCCGGCCGGCGGTGAGCGGACTGTGAGCGAGCTGGCGGTCGGCCTGGAGGCACGGCCGAGTCCCACGTTCGCGCCGGGGCTGGGCCGAGCCGCGCTGGAACGGGCGTGGTCGGCCGTCTGGCCCAAGGTCGTCGCGGTCGCCCTGGTCCTCGGCCTCTGGCAGGTCGTCGTGTGGTCCGGTTGGCGCCCCGACTACGTGCTGCCCGGGCCGTGGCCGGTGTTGCGGACGCTCGGCGACGACCTCGGGAGGGTGGACTTCTGGGTCGGCGTGTCGGTGACGATGCGCCGGGCGCTTACCGGCTACCTCATCGCGGTCGCGCTTGGCGCCGCCGCCGGCCTCCTGGTCGCGCGCGTCCGCATCCTGCGCAAGGCGATCGGGTCGGCGATCCTCGGCCTCCAGTCGATGCCCTCGATCGCCTGGTTCCCGCTCGCGATCCTGCTCTTCCAGCTGAGCGAAGGCGCGATCCTTTTCGTGGTCATCCTGGGCGCCGCGCCGGCGATCGCCGGCGGCCTGCTGAGCGGCGTCGACCATGTCCAGCCGCTGCTGATCCGCGTTGGCCGCGTGATGGGCGCGCGCGGGCTGCGCCTCTACCGCCACGTCATCCTCCCTGCGGCGCTGCCGTCCTTCGTCGGGGGGCTGAAGCAGGGCTGGGCCTTTGCATGGCGCAGCCTGATGGCGGGAGAGCTGCTCGTCGTCGTGGCTCACCAGCCGTCGCTGGGACAGCAGCTGCAGTTCGCGCGGGACTTCGCGGACGCGCAGCAGCTCCTCGCCCTGATGATCGTGATCTTCGCCGTCGGCGTGACCATCGACTCGGTCTTCGGCGCGGCCGATCGCGCCATTCGTACTCGCTGGGGGCTGAGCGCGGGGGAATGAGGTACTACCCCGTCTTCCTGGACCTCGCCGGGCAGCCGTGCGTCGTGCTGGGCGGCGGCCGCTTCGCGATCGAGAAGGTGGAGGCGCTGCTCGAAGCGGGTGCGCAGGTGCGCGTCATCACATCTCGAGCCGCGCCCTCGCTCCGGGATCTGGCCGCGGCCGGACGCATCGAGCTCACACCTCGCGACTTCACCCACGGCGATCTTGTGGGTGCGCGCCTCGTCGTGGACGCCAGCGGCGACGAAGAGATCAACCGGGCGAGCTGGGCGGAGGCCGAGGCGGCGGGCATCCTCATCAACGTCGTCGACCGGCCGGAGCAGTGCCGGTTCATCGCGCCCGCGATCGTGCGCCGGGACCCGCTGCTGATCGCCATTTCCACGTCGGGCGAGAGCCCGTTCCTGGCCTCCGCGCTGCGCGCTCGCCTCGAGCGCTGGCTCGGCCGCGAGTGGGCGCCCTTCACCGCGCTCGTCGGCCGCGTGCGGCGGCGCCTCCGCGAGCGGGGCGTGCCGATCGGCGACCAGACTCGCGTCTACAGGCGCCTGCTCAACTCCGATGTCCGCGGGCTGCTGCGCGCGGGCAGGGACGGCGACGCTCAGCAGCTGGCGGTGGCGATCGAGCAATCGCACTCGGCGCCGGCACAGGGCCGCGTGGCGCTGGTCGGCGCCGGCCCCGGTGATCCCGAGCTGCTCACGGCCAGGGCGCTCGACCTGCTTGCCTCCGCCGACTATGTCCTGCACGACGCCCTCATCGCGACCGAGACGCTCGCCCTGTGCGGCCCGGATGCGCGCCTCGAGAACGTGGGCAAGCGTGCCGGCCACGACAACCCGCGCCAGGCGGAGATCAACGCACGGCTGGTCGAGCTTGCGCGTGCGGGACATGACGTGGTGAGGCTCAAGGGCGGTGACCCCTTCGTCTTCGGCCGCGGCGGCGAAGAGCTGGCCGCCCTGGTCGAGGCGGGCGTGGACGTGGTGGTCTGCCCCGGCGTCAGCGCCGCGCTGGCCGCTCCGGCGGCGGCGCGAATTCCGCTGACCATGCGGGGCGTCTCCTCGTCGCTCGCCATCACCACCGCCCAGGGCCGCGACGGCCTCGCGCGCCTGGCCGGCCTGGCCCGCAGCGCCGAAACGCTGGTGGTCATGATGCCGCGGGCGAGCCTGGCCGAGATCGCCGCCGCGGTAATCCCTGTGGTGGGCGGCGCCCGTCCGGCGGCGGTGATCGCCGAGGCGACGCTTCCGGGCCAGCGGTCAGTGACCGCGCGGCTCGACGGCATCGCCCGCGCCGCCGACGAGGCGGGCATCGGCACACCGGCCACACTCGTCATCGGCGACGTGGTCAACGCCATCCCGGCCCAGTCACTATTCGAGGCGACGGTCGGCTTCCAGTTCGGCTAGCTTGGGGTCGTGAGGGTTCTGAGGCTGGGTACCCGAGGCTCGCGCCTGGCGTTGTGCCAGAGCCGACTCGTGGCCGACCGGCTGCGCGCCCATGGGATCGGGGTCGAGGTTGTCACCATCGTGTCCGACGGCGACGTCCGAGCGCCCGACGCCCCGATCGGCGAGGGCATCTTCGTGACCGCGCTCGAGCGCGCCCTGGCCGGTGGCGAGATCGACCTGGCGGTGCACAGCGCCAAGGACCTGCCGCTCGACGAGGATCCGCGTACCGCCGTCGCCGCCTACCCCGAGCGCGCAGACCCGCGCGACGCGCTGGTGACCCGGGGCCGCGAAGCCTCGCTGGACGAGCTTCCGAAAGGCGCGCGCGTCGGCACCGACAGCCCCCGCCGCGCCGGCTTCGTGCGCTCCCTGAGGCCAGACCTCGAGGTGGTCGCGCTCCACGGCAACGTGGACACCAGGCTTCAACGCCTGGATTCGGGCCACGCCGATGCCCTCGTCCTGGCGGCGGCCGGCCTGGACCGCCTGGGCGCCCGCGCCCGCGCCGTGCGCCTGGAGCCCGACGTGATGCCGCCCGCACCGGGGCAGGGCGCGCTGGCCGTGCAGGTCCGCCGCGACGACGCCGAGGTTGCCGCGATCCTCGCCCCCATCGACGATCCGGACGTGCGCGGAGCCGTGGTCGCCGAACGCGCGCTCCTCAAGGCGATGGGCGGCGGCTGCCGCGCGCCGGTCGGCGCGGTCGCGGAGCGCAGCGGCTCCGGGTTCACGCTGCTCGCAGGCGCGGTCACGCCCGATGGGCGCACGCGCCACGTGCTGCGGCTGACCCTCAACGGGGAGGTGGCGCATACCGTCTCCGGTGCGGCGCAAGAGCTCAACCGGAACGTGCCGATTCGAGCCAGGGCGCTGATCGACACGAGGCCGGAGCTGGACGAGCGGCTCCGGACGGCCGTCGAGGGGCTTGGCTTCCGCCACCTGCACGTGCCGGCGATCGAGATTGGCGATACCCCGAACGCGGGCGGGCTCGAACGCGCCCGGGCGCGGCTCGGCGAGTACGACTGGGTCGTGGTGACCAGCCGGCGCGGGGTCGAGGCCCTTCTCGGCTCCGGGGTTGCGCTGCCTGCCCGGGTGCGCTGGGCAGCGGTCGGCGACAGCACCGCCGAGGCGCTGCGGGGGCACGGGGTGGAGGTAGCCTGCGTCCCCGCCGCTGCGACGGCGGCCGCCATCCCGGCGGCGATGGGCGTGCTGGGATCGCTGAAGGGTGCTCGCGTGCTGCTCGCCCGGGCGGACGCCGCCGGCGGCGCGCTGCCGCGACGGCTCGCTGATCTGGGCGCAGTGGTCGACGACGTCGTCGCCTACCGCACCTCGACGGCGCCGTCGGGCTCGCGGCGGGTGCTGGCGGCCGCGCTCGAAGACCCGCAGCTGGAGGCGCTGATCTTCGCCTCCGGCTCGGCCGTGAAGGGGCTGGTCGAGCTCAGCGGCGCCGCCCCAGACACCCTTCGGCGCATGAAGGTCATCACCATCGGCCCCAAGACCAGCGCGGTGGCGCGCGATCATGGTTTCGTGGTCACGAAGGAATCCAATACGCGGGACTCGGCCGGCCTGGCGGCCGCGCTGCGTTCTGCGCTTGATGAGGAGGTCGAACGATGGGTCGCATCGCAGCAACGCCTCCTCGTCTGAGCCGCCTGCTCAAGCAGCGTCCTCGGCGGCTTCGCCGCACCGCCGCCCTGCGCGCGCTCGTGCGCGAGACGCGGCTCGCCCCCCAGCAGCTGGTGATGCCGCTGTTCGTCATCGACGGCCATGATCGCGAGCAGCCGATCCCGTCCCTACCCGGACACTCGCGGCTGAGCGCCGACCGCGCCGTCGAGGTCGGACGCGATCTCGCAAGGCTGGGGGTGGGCGGAGTGCTGCTGTTCGGTATTCCCGAAACCAAGGACGACGAGGGCCACGCCGCGGCCGACCCGCGCGGGCCCGTGGCGATGACGCTGCGCGCGCTGCGCGATGCGGGCCTGCCGCTGGTGCTGGCGGCCGACGTGTGCCTCTGCGAGTACACGACGCACGGCCACTGCGGCGTCATCGTCGACGGTGACGTCGACAACGACGCCACCCTGCCCCTGCTCGCCGAGGCGGCAGCCTGCTATGCGGAGGCGGGCGCTGACCTGGTCGGGCCCAGCGGCATGATGGACGGCCAGGTCGCCGCGATCCGAGAAGGACTGGACGAGGCCGGCCACACTCGGACGGCGATCGTCGCCTACGCGTCGAAGGCGGCGTCCGCTTTGTACGGGCCGTTTCGCGAGGCCGCCGGCTCTGCGCCGGCGTTCGGCGACCGCCGGGGCTACCAGATGGACTTCGCCAACGCGCGCGAGGCCCTGCGCGAGATGGAGCTCGACGCCGCCGAGGGCGCGGACATCCTGATGGTCAAGCCCGCGCTCACATCCCTGGACCTCCTGGCGCGTGCGCGCACTCGCTTCGACCTTCCCCTGGCCGCTTATCACGTCAGCGGCGAGGTGGCGATGCTGGAGGCGGCCGCCGCCCGCGGCTGGATCGATCGCCGCGCCGCCGCTCTGGAGACGCTGACCGCCATCGCCCGCGCGGGCGCCGACATCGTCATCACCTACCTGGCGGCCGACGCCGCGCGCTGGCTGCAGGAGGCATGAAGAGCTGACCGACCGATTCGTGCAGGCATTGGCGCTCGGGCTCGACCCCGCGTGGCGCCGACTGCCCGCGGACGAACGCCGCGACTCTTGCGCCGAGTTCTTCCGGGCGGTCGAGAGCGGCGAGGCCGTCAAGACCTTCACGTATTCGATGGTCGGTCTCAAGCCGGGGATCGACATGATGCTGTGGCGCCTCGGCGCAAGCCTCGACGCGCTCGAGGAGTCGGCCGCCGCGCTGCTCAGGTCGGGGATGGGGACGTGGATGGAGACGAGGCAGAGCTTCGTCGGGGTGATCCAGCCTTCTCAGTACGTTAAAAAGCCGACGCCCCAGGAGCAGTCGCTCTTCAGCGGCGAGCGCTCGCGCTACCTGGTCGTCTATCCGTTCACCAAGTCGACCGAGTGGTACCTGCTCGACAAACAGACGCGCCAGGCGGTGATGAACGAGCACATGAAGGTGGGCCACAGCTACCCGCAGGTGCGGCAGCTGCTCGCCTACTCGTTCGGCCTCGACGACCAGGACTTCCTCGTCGCCTACGAGACCGACGACCTGATCGCGTTCAGCGAGCTGGTCCGCTCGCTGCGATCGACCGAGAGCCGCCGTTCCACGGTGCGCGACACGCCGATCCTGACCGGCATCCACCGCGAGCCCCGCGAGCTGGCGGCCCTCCTGGGGGCATGACCGCGGAAGAGTCTCTTTTCATCCGCGCCTGCCGCCGGCAGGCCGTCGAGCGCACGCCCGTCTGGCTGATGCGCCAGGCCGGCCGCTCGTTGCCCGAGTACCGCGCCCTGCGTGAGAGGTGGACGCTGGAACAGATCGTCGCGCAGCCGGAGCTGTGCGCCGAGGTCACCCTGCAGCCCGTGCGCAGGCTGGGCGTGGACGCGGCGGTGATGTTCGCGGACATCATGCTGCCCCTGCGCGGCATGGGCGTGGACTTCGAGCTCGTCGAGTCGGTCGGCCCGGTGATCGCGCAGCCCATCCGCACGGTGGAGGCCGTAAACGCGCTGCGCACGCCTTCGGCCGCCGAGTCGGTGCCGCAGATCCTCGAGGCAGTCGCGACCGTCGCTCGCGAGTCGCCCGTGCCGGTCGTCTGCTTCTGCGGCGGCCCGTTCACGCTGGCGAGCTACTTGATCGAGGGCCGGCCCAGCCGCGACTTCCTGCTGACCAAAGAGTTCATGTACCGCGAGCCCGCGGCATTCGACCGTTTACTTGGGAAGCTCGGCACGGTCATGTCCGAGTACCTGGCGGCGCAGGTGGGTGCCGGCGCGCACGCGATCCAGCTGTTCGACAGCTGGGCCGGGGCGCTTTCGCCGTCCGACTACGGCTCGCGCGTGCTGCCCCACACCAGGCGCATCTTCGACAACACCGCCGCACTCGGCGTTCCGCGGATCCACTTCGGGACCAACACCGCCGGCCTTCTGGAGCTGATCGCGACATCAGGGGCGGACGTCGTCTCGCTCGACTGGCGCGTCGACCTGGACGCCGGGTGGAAGCGGGTCGGCCACCACCTTGGCGTCCAGGGCAACCTCGACCCGGCCGCGGTGCTGGGACCGAAGGAATCGATGGTGGACGCGGCCCGCGACGTGCTGCGCCGCGCCGCCGGCCGGCCGGGCCACGTCTTCAACCTGGGCCACGGCGTCCTGCCGGGCAGCCCGCTGGAGAACCTGCAGGCGCTCGTCGAGACGGTGCACGAGGGCGTCACGGCGATTGCTTAACGGCGCGGCTGTGCTGTGCATGGCGTACGGAAGTCCGGAGGGCGACCAGGGGATCGAGCCCTACTTCACGCACATTCGGGGCGGCCGCCCGCCGTCGCCCGAGGCGCTGGAGCACCTGCGCGAGCGGTACCGCGCGATCGGCGGCTCGCCTTTGACCGACATCACACGCGCCCAGGCGGAAGCCCTCGCCCGCGAGCTGGGCGTGCCCGTCTTCGTGGGCATGAAGCACGCGCCGCCCTTCATCGCGGATGGCGTCGCGGCCGCGAAGGCGGCCGGCGCGGTGAGGCTGATCGGCCTGCCGCTCGCCCCGCATTACGCCGAAATGAGCGTGGGCGGTTACCTGGCCGCCATCCGGAAGGTGTGGCCTGGCGAGCTCATCTTCATCCGCGGGTTCCACGACCATCCCGCGTTCGTGGCAGCTGTGCGCGGCTTGATCGACGAAGCGCGCGAAAGCTTCGACCCCGAGTTCGTCATCTTCACGGCCCACAGCCTCCCCGCAAGGATCGAGCAGGAGGGCGACCCGTACCGCGAGCGCTTGCTGGAGAGCAGCCGGCTCGTGGCCAGAGCCGCATCGATTCCAGCCTGGGAGTTCGCGTTCCAGTCGGCCAGCGCGACCGGCGAGCCCTGGCTCGGGCCAACGCTGGACGAGCGGCTCGCGGCCATCCAGGCGAAGAGGGTGCTGGTGTGCCCGATCGGCTTCGTGGCCGACCACCTCGAGGTCCTCTATGACATCGACATCGAGGCGATGGCCGCGGCGCGCAAGCGGGGCATCGAGCTGAGGCGCACCGCTTCGTTCAACGCGCGGCCCCAGTTCATCCAGGCCCTGGCCGCCGTCGTCAGGGATCAGCTCTTGAGGGCGTAGGTCTCCGGGAGCGGTGGCTCGGCGGCCGGGTTGAGCGGGCGAGGCCCGGGCCAGAGGAAGAGCGGCAGCGCGGCCAGCACTATCACCGGCAGCACCCAGGCCGCGGCGGCAAAACCGTAGGCGGCCGCCGCCAGCCCGATCACGGAGCCGCCGAGCGACGAGCCGAGGTCGATGCCGCTGTTCCACAGGGCGCTGATCGGCCCCGAGTCGCGGGCGGTGCCGCGCTGGGCCATGGCGAGGAATGCGGCCGTCTGCACAGCGCCATAGCCGGCCCCATACGCGACCGCGGCGAAAAGCACTACCGCGGCTCCGCCATGCGCGGCCAGGGCGACCAGGCCGGCGAGCGAGGCGGCCATGCCTCCGATCAGCACCATGCGGGCGGGCTGCCGGTCGCCCAGCACCCCGGCGAACCACCGGCTGGCCGCCCGCGCGGCTCCCGCCACCAGCAGGAAGGCGGCCGCCGAGCCAAGGCCGTCAAGCGGCAGGGCGACGGGCACGAAGGTGACGACCCCGCCGAAGCTGCAGCTCGTGAGCACGAATCCCGCGAACACCATGAAGAGGCCGGGCCGGCGGATGGCGCCCATCAGGTTGGTCGACGCCTCGGCGAGGTGAATCGGGCGATCCGGGATGCGCAGGGCGATCAGCGCGCCCGCGACACCGCTGGCGAACCCAATCAGCGCGTCGAGATCGGCCCTGCCGGCCGCGAGCAAGGTCACTCCGATCGACGGCACGAGGATTCCAGGTGCGCTGAGGGCCAGGCTGTAGACGCCGATCACCGCGCCGCGCCGGTGCGACGGCGTGAGCTCCGACAGCAGAGCGACGGAGACGACGACGGCCAGGCCCAGGCCGATGCCGCGCAGCACGGCGCCGGCGAGGAGCTCCCAGGTCGCAGCGCCTGGGATCGCGTACACGAGGCAGGGTACGGCCGTGAGGATCTCGCCCGCGACCAGCAGGTGGAGCGATCGCACGCGCTTCATCAGCCACGGGGTGAACAGCTCACCTGTCACGGCGCCGATGAACAGGGCCGCGGTCGCCGCGCCCGCGATCCCATGCGGGCCCTGCCGTTCGGCCATCACGGGCACGACCGGCAGCAGGATCTGAAAGGTGGTCGAGATGCAGACGGCCAGCGCCGCGAGCAGGAAAGTTGGGCTGGCGAGCGTGGCGCGGGCGATCCCCGAATCATATTGGGCTGCCCTCCTTGACTACCCTGACGAGCGGTGTAACGTGGAGCGGCGATCCGGGGTGGCCCGATCGGCGTGTTCCCAGGTGAGCTCCCACGAACCCTCGGCGAAGACATCGAAGCTTGTGGGCAGCTCGCGTGGAAGGAGGATGAACATGTTCATCCGAGGAACTCGTGTACAGACTCCGCCCGAGAAAGTGGACGACGCCATCGCCAACTTCAAGAAACAGGTCATGCCCAGCGTGAGCAAGGCGCCTGGCTATGTGGGCGCGGGGCTGATGATCGATCGCAAGAGCGGCGCCGGCATCGGGATCACGTACTGGGAATCGGCGAAAGCTCTCAGCAACAGCGAACAGGTGGGTATCAAGACCCGCACCAACGCAGTCCAGAACGTATCCGGCACGCAGATCGTCAACGTCGAGAGATACGAGATCGTGATCATGGAGCGAAACGCTCCGCCGAAGGCGGACACCTTCGTCCGCGTCAACGAATTGAACGCGGACCTGGACAAGGTCGAAGCGCTGATTGCGTTCTCGAAGAGCAAGGTGCTGCCCACCCTCAAGACGATCAAGGGATTCCGGTCGCTCGTGGTCGGCGTCGATCGCGGGACGGGGCGCTGCGCCATCTCAACGTCGTGGGACACGCTCGCCGACCTGCAGGCCAGCGAGAGCAAGGTGGCCGGGCTGCGCCAGGAGGCGGTCAAGGCAGCCGGCGCGGACGGGGTCGAGATCGAGATCTTCGAGGTGCCGGTGATCGAGCTGATGCCGGCGGCCGTTGGGGCGGCGACGCGCTAGTTCGTCCGAATCTGGGGTGGGCGGCCCGACGGCCGTCCACCTCGGTCAGTCGTGCTTGAAGCGCAGGGCGGTCCAGCTGTCGTCGATCTTGACGAACGCGACCGGCTTGTAGCCCGTCTCGCCCGTGATCTCCCCGAGGACGTCGCGCTTGGTCCATCCGGGGGTGGCGGGAAGGTCCGTCGCGCCGCGCGTCTGGCCACCCTTGGGATAGGTGATCCACAACAGCCCGTCGGGCTTCACCGCGTGGATGGCGCCGGGCCCCAGGGTGCGCAGCTCCTCGACGCTGTTGACGAAGAGCTGGACCGCGTCGAAGGCCTGGTCGGGCTTGTAATCGACCTGCAGGTGGGCGGGCGCCGGGTCGAGCTGGGCGAGATAGCCGGGCGGCGAGTTGAGGATGGCCACGGCATCGTTAGCCTTGAGGCGCAGCTTCTTGGCCAAAGCGCTGAGGGCGGACTGTTCGATCCCGCCCGCCGGAAGCGACGTGTACGACTGGAGGTGGCGCAAGTTGGTGCTGGGGCTACTGTAGCCCACCACCCGAAAAAGTCCGTCGTCTAGGCTCAGGCCTGGTAGACGACCGAGAACTGGGTCGGGTTCGTCCCCTGCGCGACGCTCAGCTCCCCCGAGCCTCTGCGGCCGTCCTGCCGGGAGAAGGCGATCCTCCCCTGGTCGATGCTTCCTCCCGTCACCCGCCACGGGAAAGTGTCGAGCTGGCGCTGGTAGAAGAAGAGCACCTGGTCGCTCGTGTCCTGGGTCGTGAACGCCGTCGTGCAGACGTCGAACGCGCCGAGAGAGGTAACGACTGCGGCCCCCGGATAGCTCGGGAAAGCGGAGGGTAGGCAGCTGGACCTGGCCCCTGGCGCGACGGCGCGGCCGCCCGCCGAGCTGTACCAGCTGGTCAAGACCGCCAGCCCGGTCCCGGCGAGCAGGAGCGTGGCGATCGAGCCCACCACGATCAGCGCGACCCAGCGCGCGGGCATCTGCCTGTGTCCGGCAGGCGCAACCGGGATCGGCACCCAGCTCATGCCATCCCACCGCCAGCGGCCGTCAGGCGAGACGAGGTGCGAGGGGCCCGCCGGCGAGCTCATGCAGCCGACATCAGAGCTCGCGCGTCCGGACGCTGACCTTCATCGATCCGGTCGCCGAGCCGACGTAGATGCCTCGCGTCGGAGCCGCGTCGGTATAGTCGCGCCCGACCGCAAGGCGCACGTGGTGCTCAGACGTGCGGACCGGTCGCGTTGCGTCATATCCGATCCAGCCCCTGCCGGGCACCCACGCCTCTCCCCACGCGTGCGACGCGGTCGTCGCGCCTTTGTCGCCCGGGAGATGGATGTAGCCGCTGACATAGCGGGCCGGCACGCCCATTGCGCGCGCGACGGCGATGAAGAGGTGGGCGAAGTCCTGGCAGACTCCCGCGCGCAGCTCGAGCACCTCATCCACCGAGCTGTACACGTTGGTGACGGCGCGGTCGTACGCAAAGTCGCGGCTGATCGCCAGGGTGAGGTCGTCCAGCGCCTGCTCGGTGGCCTCCGCCGATTTCGAATCGGCGATCCCATGCTCGCGTGCGAGCTCGCGTACACCCACGACGTCCTTCGCCGGACTTCGGAATCGGAGGAAGTCCTGCACCAGCTCCTCGCCCGGCTCGGGCTCGCGCGTGAGCCCTGTTTCCACTGTGGACCGGCTCGTGATGCTCAGCCCAGTGTGCGGCTTGACCAGGTTGAAGTAATGGACGCTGTTTCCATAACCATCCGTGTAGCTGCGGGGCTTGATCCCGGAGCTGACCTCCAGCGCGAAGTCGAGGCATCTCTGCCCGGCGCCATCCATCGGCCGCAGCCTCACCTCCATCACCGATTCGGCGATCGGTCCGGTGTACCGATAGCGCGTGCTGTGAACGATCTCGAGCTTCACCGCGTCGCCGGCGCCTCGCGCCGCTGCTGCTGTTGCTGCTGCGGCATCGCCCGCTCCTCGTCGCCTATCACGCTGGAGGAGACCTTGCTCGGATGAAAGTACGTCTCGCGCAGCGCGATCTCGAGCTGTCGCAGCAGGTCTTTGCATTCGGCGTCGAAAGCTCGCGGGTCCTGGGCGATGGCCTCGGTGTTGGCTTGCTCGAACATCGTCCGGAAGCGGCCGAGCAGCCGGCGCGGCCTCGAACGGCGGCCGTTCCCATCGATCCTCTCCACCGCTTCCAGCGCCGCGACGGCCGAGAATCGGGCGGATCTCGGCAGCGCCTTGTCGAGCACGAGGCACTCGATCACCCGATCCGGGGTGACCCCGCCCGAATAGCGCGCCTGGTACGACTCGAAGGCGAAGCAGGACTTGAGCACCGCGGTCCACTCCAGGGCATCCTCGGGAGAATCGGCCAGCTCGGCCGACTTCCTGGTCACGATGCGGGTGACGTTGGCGGCCCGCTCCACGAACTTGCCGAGGCGCACGAAGTCTCGGGCCTCGTCGTGTGACATCGTGTCCTCGAGCAGCCCGTCGGCGAGCCGTACCCCCATCTGCACGTCGCTGAGAAACGGATAGAGGTCGGGCTTCCAACGAGCTTTCTGCACCCGCCAGTGCAGCGCATTGACGTGCTCGTAGAGCTCCGTCGGCAGCGAAGGCCGGACAGCCTGGGCGGCGAGCCTCGCCGCGGCGATGCTGGCTCGAACCGACGGGCCGAGCGTGCCCGTGATCACCATCTCGATCGCCTGGTCGCGGCGACCGGTGTCGCTCCCCGGCCAGCCGGCCAGCTGCATGAAGCGCATCCAGAATTCGGGGCCGGGCTCGTCCGTCCGGTCGAGCGAGAGGGCGACGTGAACGCTGAGGATGCGCGCGAGGTGATCTGCGCGCTCCAGGTGCCGGCCGAAAAGGGTCAGCGACGTGGCGGCGCGGCTAAGCATCCCCGTCCTGGTCCGCGATTTCGTCTGAATCCTCTGCCATGACCCAGGTGTCGCGGCTCCCACCGCCCTGCGAGCTGTTGACGACCAGGGAACCGGGCTTGAGCGCGACTCGGGTCAGGCCGCCTGCGGTCACATGCACGTCCGGGCCCGTGAGCACGAATGGCCGGAGGTCCTGGTGGCCGGGCCGCAGCCTGCCGCCGTCGAGCACGGGCTGGACCGAGAGCGCCACCACCGGTTGTGCGATGAACGCGCGCGGCTGCGACTCGATACGCGTCCGGAAGTCCTCGCGCTCCTCGCGGGTGGAGGCGGGGCCGATCAGCATGCCGTAGCCGCCGGAGGCGTCGACCGTCTTCACGACCAGGCTGTCCAGGTGGTCGAGCACGTAGCGCCGATCGGCCTCCACGGCGCACAGGTACGTTTCCACGTTGGGGAGAATCGGGTCCTCGTCGAGGTAGTAGCGCAGGATCTTCGGGACCAGCGCGTACACCGCCTTGTCATCGGCGACGCCGTTGCCCGGCGCGTTGGCGATGGCGACGTTGCCGGCACGATAGGCGTTCATCAGCCCGGCGACGCCGACCAGCGACTCCTGGCGGCCGAAGATCGGATCGAGCCACTCGTCGTCGATGCGGCGGTAGATGACGTGCACCGGGCGCAGGCCGCGCGTCGTGCGCATGAAGACCTGGTCGTCGTCGACCACCAGGTCCGTACCCTCGACCAGCTCGATGCCCATCTGCTTGGCGAGGTACAGGTGCTCGAAGTAGGCGGAGTTGTTGATGCCCGGCGTCAGCAGCACGATCGTCGGGTCTTCGACGCCGCGCGGAGCCAGCCACCGCAGGTGGCTCAGGAGCTCGTGCACATAACCCTCGACCGGCCGCACGGGATAGCCCGCGAAGAGATCGGGCAGGACGCGCTTCATGACGTGACGGTTGGCCAGCACGTATGAGGCGCCTGAGGGAGTCCGCAGGTTGTCCTCGAGGACGAAAAAATCGCCCCTGCCGTCGCGCACGAGATCGATGCCCGCGATGTGGCAGTGGATGCCATGGGGCACGGGCAAGCCCTCGATCTCCCTCATGTACAGGGAGCTGCTGAGGACGATCTCGGGCGGGATCGCCCGCTGTTTCAAGATCAGCTTGCGCGTGTAGACGTCCTCGAGGAACAGGTTCAAGGCGGCCAGGCGCTGCTTCAGGCCCGCTTCGAGGCGCATCCAGGTGGCGGCCGGGATGAGCCTGGGTATGACGTCGAACGGAAACACCTTCTCCGTCCCCTGCTCGTCCGGATAGACGGCGAAGGTGATCCCGTGGTTCTGAAACATCTGCAGGGCGAGGTCATGCCGGCGCTGGAGCTCGGCCGCGCCCAGGCTGTTGAGAAGCTCGTACAGGCGCCGGTAGCCTGGTCTTGGCCGGCCGGCGGCCGCAAGCATCTCGTCATAGAAGCCGTTGTGCTGATAGCCGAAGTCGAGTGATTCCTGGGGGGCCACCGCTATAGTTTCTGCGCCATTCGGACAAAGGGAGCGGTGATCAGCTTGCGCGTCGGCTGCGAGTTCGAATACGACGTCGCCGCCCCGACCACCGCGACCGTGCAGGTCCGGCCGCGTTCGGACTCGACGCATCAGCTCGTCACCGAAGTGTGGTCGACCCGGCCGCCGGTCCCGGTCGACGAGTACGCCGACATCTACGACAACCCGGTGAAGCGCCTGGTGATGCCCCCGGGGGCACTGGTCCTGACCTATGACGCTGTCGTCGCGGTTCCCGACGAGCCGGACCTGGACGGAACGAAGGCGTCCCAGTCCGAGGTCGACGATGTCCCGGGCGAGTTCCTGCACTTCACGCTGCCCAGCCGCTACTGCCTTTCCGACGAGCTGATGGCTACCGCCTGGGAGCTGTTCGGGCAGTTCGAGCCGGGCGGCGCCCGGGTCCAGGCGATCTGCGACTGGGTGCACGCCAACATCCGGTTCCAGCACGGGGCAAGCAACCCGCTGACAACGGCCGTGGACGTCTTCCGGGACCGCAAGGGCGTGTGCCGCGACCTGGCCCACCTCGCGATCACCTTCTGCCGCGCCCTCAACATCCCCGCCCGCTACGTTTTCGGCTACCTGCCCGACCTCTACGTTCCGCCCGACGGTTCGCCCATGGACTTCGCCGCCTGGATGGAGGTCTGGCTCGACGATCGCTGGTGGACGTTCGACCCGCGGAACAATGCCCGCCGCGTCGGCCGGGTGCTCATCGGGCGCGGACGCGACGCCCTCGACGTGGCGATGATCACCACCTTCGGACCGGCGACATTCCGCTCGATGAAGGTCTGGGCCGACGTGGCCAAAGCTTCTTGATGGCGATCGATCCTTCCTCTGTCGACTGGGCGGCGGCGCGGCGCGCGTCATACCGGATGCGGCAGACCTTCCGATACGAGTACACCGAGCCGATCGCGGACCTGAACCACCGCCTCGTCGTGATCCCGCCCGTACGCTTCGGCGACCAGCGCCGCGTGTATCACGACCTCCTGGTGGAGTTGGAGGAGGTCCGGCTGCAGAACCGCGAGGACCGATTCGGCAACGTGGTCGTGGACGTGTTCGCTCCCGAGGTGCGCCGGGCCATCGAGTTCGTGGCCGAGGTCTCGGTCGAGCGCTCCGCGTCGGAGCCGAACGTCCTGGCCGGGGGTTGGCCCCCTGAAGACTGGACGGTCGATCCTTCGCCGCTCACCGCGGCCGACGAGCGCATCCAGGACGCGGCCTCCGAGCTCGCCGACTCCGCAGATTGGGGCCTGCCGCTTGCGGATCGGATCAACGACTGGGTCTACGGGTCGATGACATATCGCTACGGCGTGAGCGGCGTCCGGACCACCGCCGCCGAGGCGCTTGCGGTGGGGGCCGGCGTTTGCCAGGACTACGCGCACGTGATGCTGGCGGTCTGCCGCGCCTGCGGCCTGCCTTCCCGCTACGTGTCGGGCCACATGCTCGGCCAGGGCGGGACCCACGCCTGGGTCGAGGTGGTGCTGCCGGCTGAGGGGGGCCGCGACGCCATCGCCTGGGCCTTCGATCCGACGCACGCGAGCCGGGCGGGCCTCGGGTACCTGAAGATCGCGGTCGGCCGCGACTATGCGGACGTGGCACCTACCTCGGGCACCTACCGCTCAGGCGGCCCGGGACGCCTGACCACCAGCAAGCACGTGACCCTGACCGACCTCGAGTAGCCGCCGGCGGCTTTAGACGAAGAGCGGCTCCTGCTCGGCGCGCCTCACGAGCTCGGCCATCGCCTGTTCGTCCGGCTGCTGCTCGAACCGGCTCGCCGCATCCAGGACCATAGGCAGCAGGTTGACGTCGCCGGCCGTGTTCAGGAACACGCCCGGACGGCCCAGGACCCACCAGACCGCGAGGTCGATGTCGGCCTGCGTCTCTAGCGGCTGGTACCACGTGGTGCGCGTGCGCTCGCGCCCGCGCCATGGCCGCAGCGCGATCGACTTGATCGTCTGCACCGCGACGTTTCGCTCGAGGCAGGTGGCGGCGAGCGCCTCGAAGTTCTGTGCGTAGTAGGGCAGGCGCATCGTCAGGTAGTTGTAGGGAAGGAGCACCGAGTCGAAGTCGAACCGCTCCAGGCTGCGCCGGTGGTTGGCCGCGATCTGCGCTCCGTGGCCGGTCACGCCGATGAAGCGGACGAGGCCCTGGGATTTCGCCTCGACGGCGGCCTCGATCACGCCACCGGCGCTGAGCGCCGTGTCCCACTCGATTGGGTCGGCCAGGTTGTGCAGCTGCCAGAGGTCGACGTGGTCGACGCCGAGGCGGTCGAGGGAGCGATGCAACTCCTCGCGCGCTTCGTTGGCCTTCCGCGCGTCGGTCTTGGTGGCGACGAAGAAGCGGCCGGGCTCGCGCTTCAACCAGGGCGCGATCCGGAGCTCGGCATCGCCATAGCTCGCCGCCACGTCGATGTGGTTGACGCCGTGCTTCAAGAGCACCTCGAGGGTGCGGTCGGCGGTGGACTGGTCCACCGACGAGAGGGCGGCGGCGCCGAAGAGGATTCGTGTGCTCGAATGTCCCGTACGGCCAAACGGGATCAGCTGCATGCTCATCCAGCCAATATAGATTTGCTGGGGCGCCCTAGGAGGTCAGAATTCCCGCAACCGCTCCCAGCGAGCGCAGCAGCGGCGCCGCGACTCCGGTGTGGCGCTCGGGCTCGGCCGCCGCCCCGGGCAGGGTGGCCGCGAACGCATCCACCACGTCTGAATCCCACTGCGTCCCCCGTCCGCGCATGAGCTCGCCCAGGGCGACGTCCTGGTCGAGGGCAGAACGGTACGGGCGGTTCGACGTCATCGCATCCCACGCGTCGGCGACCGCAATGATGCGCGCGCCCAATGGGATCTCCGAACCGGACAGGCCGCGCGGGTAGCCGCGGCCGTCGATGCGCTCGTGGTGGGCGAGCACCAGCTCGCGCCCGCTTCTGTACTCGGGGAACTTGGCGAGGATGTCGGCGCCGTCCTGGGGGTGCCGCTTCATCAGCTCGAACTCTTCGTTGGTGAGCCGGCCCTGCTTGTGCAGCACCGAGTCCGGGACCGCGATCTTGCCGAGGTCATGGACACGAGCCGCGAGCCGGATCATCTCCACGTCGCGGTCGGCGAGGTGCAGCTGCCTCGCGGTCCGTACCGCATACGCGGCGACGTCCTGCGAGTGCTGATAGGTGTACGGGTCGCGTCGGTCGACGACGTCCGCCATCGACTCGACCGCGGCCACGGTCTGCTCGCGGATCTGTGCCGAGCGGTTGAGCGCGAGCTGCAGGGCCGCGATCGGGCCCATCATGACCACCGCCAGCAGGGGCCGTCCGTTCGACAGCACCGCCAGCAGGTAGCCGGCGATGTAGATGGCGGCGGTCTGCTTGAGCTCTATTCCCGCCGCCTCGGCCCAGACGTCGAACGCGCTGCGTCTCAACATCCGGCCGGCGGCGATCACCACTGCTGAAGTGCTCACCACGTAAAGGGCTGTCGCCGCCAGGGCGGCGGCTACGAGCTGAGCGGCCAGGCCCGATCCGAGGGCCCCCGACGCGATGACGCCGTGATAGATGATGGCCGCGCACGCGGCCGCGATCATCAGCTGCGAGGTGTTGAAGACCAGGTCGATCGGCGACCGTCGCCGGGTTCCTGTCTGAGGATTGCGGCGGAAGCACAGGACTCCGTCGCCCAGGATCCTGGTCAAGCCCACAAGGGCGACGGCCGCGGCCGGGGAGAACAGGAGCACGAAGGCAAGGTCGATCGCAGGCCCGGTGTCGGTCTTGTAGCGCGGCACCACCATCACTGGGAAGTTGGCGGCCGCTGCGCCGAGGACGAGCAGGACGAGCATGAGCACCGGGTCGCCAGGCGCGGCCGGTGTCAGCCTGAGCAGCAAGAGGACAGCCGCGGCGCCCGGTACCGCCGTCAGCAGCAAGCCCGCCCGAAGCCGGGGCGTCATCACCGGCTCCTAGAGGCCGAGTACTCCGCCGAAGGTGGTCGTGCTGCTGGTGCCACTGGCGTAGACGGTGGTTCCAAGGATCGAGATGTTGGTGCTGTAATGCAGCGGAGTGCCGACGCCGAGCGTCGGATCGATCGTGCACAGGGACGACGCGCTGGCACTGATCGCTCCCATCAACAGCATGCCGAAGGCAAGAACGCCTGCAACGAGTATTCGCTTCATATCTCCCACCCTTGATCTTCAGCCTGGAAAGGCTGGTGACTGAAATTTAGACTTGCAGATGTGGAGACAGGTCAAGAACCTGTTAAGAAATCTTCACGCCAGGTGGCCCAGCGGCGCTGAGCCGACCGGCCCTAGGCAACCTCCCGCGCTGCCCGGTCCCACCGGCCGGCGCGGTGCCAGGAGCCCTCGCGGGCCGCCTACTTACATAAAGTGGTATTGACCACTTGCCCGAACTGTGCTTAACTTCCGGCTGAGCATCGAGTGAGAGGGCAATACCAGTCGTGACCAAACAGGAAGAAACCCGCGACCGGGTGCTCGACCTGATGGAGGCGCTCGAGGTGGGCACCGCGATCCCCTCCGAGCGGCAGCTCACCCAGGAGCTCGGCGTCTCGCGCCTGACCGTGCGTGCCGCCCTGGACGAGCTCGTCCGCGACGGCTACCTGGACCGGCGCCACGGCAGCGGCACCTACGTCACCGAGCCGAAGATCGCTCAGCCCCTGACCCTGACCTCCTTCAGCGAGGACATGAGACGCCGCGGGATGACACCCGGCAGCCGCACTCTCGAACTCGTCGTCACCTCCACCGGCGCCCGGCTCGCGCGGCGGCTGGCGGTGTCGCCGGAGGCGCCCCTGGTCCGGGTCAAGCGGCTCCGCCTCGCCGACGACGAACCGATGGCGATGGAGGTGCTTCACATCCCGCAGGCCCTCGTGCCCGGACTCACGAAGGCCGACTTCGAGGACCACTCCTTCTACGAGCTGCTGGAGGAGAGGTACGGCATCGTCATCGCGTCCGGCACCCAGAGCATCGAGCCGACAGTCACCAGTGAGGAGGAGTCCGAGGTGCTGGGCGTGCCCCTGCACACACCGGCCTTCCTGTTCGAGCGGACGACCGTCTCCGAGTCAGGGTGGATCGTCGAGTTCGTCCGCTCCATCTACCGCGGCGACCGCTACCGCCTGGTCGCCGACCTGACCCCGCAGCGCAGCCGCAACGGCAGGACGCGCGCCTCCGCGGGGCTCAAGAACCGAAACGGCGAGAGGCGCGCCGCATTGAAACCACAGGGGGAATAGACCCAGATGAATCCGAGGAAGCTCTTGTTCACCGCCATGGGCGTGGCGGTCGCGTTGTTGGTCGCCGCCTGCGGCTCGACCACGACGGCGTCGAACCCGGCCGATCAGACCGGGACGCTGACGGTGTGGCTCATGAACGGGAGCGCACCTCAGAGCGTCGTCGACGGCGTCAACGCCGACTTCAAGGCCAAGTACCCGAACGTCACGGTCAATGTCGAGATCCAGCAGTGGTCCGACGTGACGACCAAGCTCGACACCGCATTCGCGGGCAGCGCTCCTCCCGACGTCATGGAGCTCGGCAACACGCTGGTGGCCAAGTACGCGGCGGCCGGCGCGCTCAACGACATCACCTCCCAGAAGGCCGGCTTCGAGAACTCCGGCACCTGGCTGCAGTCCCTGACCGACTCCTGCACGTACCAGGGCAAGCTCTACTGCGTCCCGTACTACGCGGGCAGCCGCGCCATCATCTACCGCAAGGACATGTTCGACGCCGCGGGCGTCTCCGTCCCGACGAGCATGGACGAGCTCCTGTCCGCGGGCCAGAAGCTGATGTCCAAGTACGGCTCCAACCCGAACTTCTCGGCTCTCTACTTCCCCGGCAAGTACTGGTACGCGGCCGCTCCCTTCGTCTGGGACTTCGGCGGCGACATCGCCACCCAGTCGGGGGGCAAGTGGACCGGCGCCCTCAACAGCTCGGCGTCCCAGCAGGGCCTGACCGAGCTCAAGACCATCGTGAGCCAGCTCTCCCGCGCCGACAAGACCGGCGACGAGCTCAAGCAGGACCAGGCGTTCGCGCAGGGCCACATCGCGATGATCATCGCCAACGGCTGGGAAGTCGGCGTCATCACCGACCCCAAGAGCGGCGACCCGTCGCTCGCTTCCAAGCTCGGCGCCTTCCCGATCCCGAGCCACGTGGCCGGACAGACCGCGCCCGTGTTCCTCGGCGGATCCGACCTCGGCATCGCCGCCAACAGCAAGCACCAGGACCTCGCGAGGGAATGGGTCAAGCTGCTCGGCGGGACCAAGTTCCAGAGCCAGATGGTGACCGTGGGCGGCGTCATCCCCAACACCACCTCGCTCGTCAGCCTCAGCAGCGGCCTGCCCGCGATCTTCGCCGCGGCGGCCAAGACCAGCCGCTTCACGCCGAACTCGCCGAACTGGGCGAACGTGGAGTCGGCCAACGTCCTTCAGAACATGCTGGTCTCCATCTTCACCGGCAAGTCCAGCATCGCCGACGCAACCTCGGCGGCGAGTGACAAGATCACGCAGATACTCAACGGTTGACGCAGAGGGATCTAACTCAATAACGAGATAAGGGGGATTGGCTTCGATGCGAGCGGCCGGGCAGATGAGCGCCGCGACGGCAACCCGGCCCCGCCGCATCGAGGCCGCCCCCTTCCGGCAGCTGCTCGTTCGTAAGGGTCTTCCGTACGCCCTGATCGCGCCGGCCTTGCTCGTGATCCTGGGCGTGCTCGGCTACCCACTCGCCATGCTGGTGTGGCTGTCGACGCAGCACTACGGTCTGCGCGAGCTGTTCCAGCACCAGGGGCGGTTCGCCGGGCTGTCCAACTACGCCACGATCCTCGCCGACCCGCAGTTCAGGTACGCGCTCGAGGTGACCGCGATCTTCACGCTGGTCAACGTCGCGCTCTCGATGATCATCGCCACCTTCATCGCCCTGCTCATGGAGCGTGTGAGCAGCTTCGTCAGGGTGCTGCTCGGCGCGGGCCTCGTGTTCGTGTGGGCGACCCCGGTCATTCCTTCGATCGACCTCTGGCAGTGGATGTTCGACTACGAGTTCGGCGTGGTGAACTGGCTGCTGACCCGGATTGGCGCCGGCAACTACATCCACCACAACTGGTTCGAGAACCCGCTGCAGGGCTTCACCGTGATCACGGTGGTCGTCGTCTGGGGCGCGATCCCATTCCTGGCGCTCATGCTCCACGCCGGCCTGACGCAAGTGCCGCGCGAGCTGGTCGAGGCGGCCCAGATCGACGGCGCGCGCGGCTGGCAGGTCTTCCAGAACGTGACGTTCCCGACGCTCAAGCCGCTGCTGCTCATCCTCCTCAGCCTCTCGACGATATGGGACTTCCAGGTCTTCAACCAGGTCTGGGTCATGCTCGACCAGCGCCCGAGCCAGGACTACTTCGTGATGTCGGTCTTCTCCTTCCAGGAGTCGTTCAGGGTCAGCCAGTACGGGCTCGGGTCCACGGCGGCCGTGATCATGGTCGCGATCCTCGCCATCGCGTCCTTCTTCTACGTGCGCCAGACGGTGCGTTCGATCGAGGAGTTCGGGCGATGAGGAAGCGGCTGGTGCGCAGCTCGTATGACGCGGTCGGCCTGCTCGTGTTGGCGGTAATCATGTTCCCGATCTACTGGATGGTCACCACCGCTCTCAAGCCAGGGAGGGAAATCCTCAGCCTGACCCCGTACTGGGTGCCCGCGCCCATCACGTTCGACAACTTCAAGACCGCCATGCAGGTCCCGTTCTTCTGGAACGACGTGGTCAACAGCCTGATCATCGTGCTCACGGTCGTCGTCATCTCGGTCGTGCTGGCGTTCCTGGCGGCGGTCGCGGTCGCCCGCTTTGGATTTCGCGGCCGCTCGGCCTTCGTCGTCATGGTCATCGCCGTCCAGATGGTGCCGCTCAACGCCCTGGTGATCCCGATCTACCTGCTGCTCGACTCGGTCGGCCAGGTGGACAGCCTGCTCGGCGTCATCGCCTACTACATGGCGGTGGTGCTGCCATTCATGATCTGGACGCTGCGCGGGTTCGTGCACAACATCCCGGTGGACCTGGAGGAGGCGGCGATGGTCGACGGCGCCAGCCGCGTCGGCGCGTTCATGCGCATCGTGTTCCCACTGGTCGCGCCAGGCCTGGTCGCCACCGCGATCTTCGGCTTCATCCAGGCCTGGAACGAGTACATCATCGCCTACGTCCTGCTGAGCAGCTCGTCGAAGCAGACGCTGACCATCTGGCTCGCGTCGTTCACGACTCAGCACGGAACCGACTGGGGAGGCTTGATGGCGGGGGCCACGCTCACCGCGCTGCCGGTCGTCGTCTTCTTCCTGCTCGTGCAGCGACAGGTCACCGGAGGCCTTACGGCGGGCGCGGTGAAGGGATGATCGAGCGCTGTCTGATGCCGGGCTTCGTCGGCACCGAGCCGCCTGACTGGGTGCTGCGCCGCGCCGCGGACGGCCTCGGATCGGTGTGCCTGTACGCCCGCAACGTCACGTCGCCGGAGCAGCTGGCGCGTCTTTGCGAAGCCCTGCACGCTGAAAATCCGCGGCTGGTGATCGCGGTCGACGAGGAGGGCGGCGACGTCACCCGCCTCGAGGCCGGGACCGGAAGCTCGTACCCCGGCAACCTCGCGCTCGGGGCCGTGGGCGATCCCGCGCTCACGCGGTCGGTGGCGAGATCGATCGGGCTCGAGCTCGCCCACGCCGGAGTCGACCTGGATCTCGCGCCGGTGGCCGATGTGAACAGCAACCCAGCCAACCCGGTGATCGGGGTACGTTCGTTCGGCTCGGATCCGGCCGCGGTAGCGAGTCAGACCGCGGCGTGGGTCGAAGGCCTTCAGGACGCGGGCGTGGGTGCGTGCCTGAAGCACTTTCCGGGCCATGGCGACACCTCTGTGGATTCCCACCTGGCCCTGCCGGTGGCCGGGGACGACCCGCACACCGGCGCGCTTTTGCCGTTCCAGGCCGGGATCGCCGCGGGGGCGCGCGCCGTGATGAGCGCGCACATCGTCGTGCCAGTGCTGGACCGCATGCCGGCGACGATCAGCCCCGCGGTCATGACCGGGCTGTTGCGGGACGAGCTGGGATTCGACGGTCTGGCCGTGAGTGACGGCATCGAGATGCGTGCGATCAGCGACGGGGTGGGCATCGTCGAGGGTGCGGTTCGCGCACTCGCCGCCGGCTGCGATCTGCTGTGCATCGGCGGTGGCCTTGTCGACGAGGAGATCGTCGCGCAGCTGCGCGACGCGATCGCCGGCGCGATTAGGTCTGGCCGCATCAGTGAGGAGCGTCTGGCTCAGGCTGCTGACCGCGTGACCTCCTTCGCGAGTTGGCGCGCGAGCCGGCCGGCTCCCCAGGCTGCCGCGGATCGCGAACTGGGAATGCGGGCCGCCCGGCTTGCCGTCCGGTACGAGGGAGACGTACGGGTCGGCGCCGCCGTGGTTGCCGTCAAGCTCCTCGCCGGGCGATCGATCGCCGCCGGGGCGGTGCCCTGGGGAGTTGAACGACCGCTGACCGAGCGCGGGGCCACCGTGTCCACCCACGAATTTGCCGAGCCGCCCGCCAACCTCGACGGCTTGCTTCGCGAAGCTGAAGGACGCAGCCTCGTGCTGACGGTCAGGGACCTTCACCGCCACCCCTGGCAGGCGGCCGTCGCCCAGGCGGTGATCGCGCGCCGGCCAGACACGGTCGTCGTCGAGATGGGGCTGCCTGCGTGCCAGCCCGCCGGAGCCTCCGCATACATCGCCACGATGGGCGCTGCCAGGGTTTGCGCGGTGGCGGCCGCGGAGGTGATGAGGCCGTGAGCGAAGGGACGCATCCGCGCGCAGACGAGATCGACGGCCTCGACACACTCGAGCTGCTCCAGCTGATGCACGCGGAAGATCGCTCGGCTGTGGCGGGCGTCTCCGCTCAGCTCGCGGCCATCGCCGCCGCCGTCGACGCCATTGCGGCGCGGCTGCGTGCCGGCGGCCGTGTGCACTACTTCGGCGCCGGCACGAGCGGGCGTCTCGGCGCGCTCGACGCCGCGGAGTGCCCGCCGACATTCGGTGTCGACGCAAGCATGGTCCAGGCCCACGACGCCGGCGACGGTGAGGCCGAGGACGACGGGCGGCGCGGCTGCGAGGAGGCGCGCGCGCACGTCGAGCCGCTCGACGCGGTGGTCGCGATCAGCGCCTCCGGCAAGACGGCCTACGCGCTCGGCGCGGTCGAGGAGGCTCGCCGGGCCGGCGCGCTTGTCGTCGGGCTCAGCTGCGCCCCGGGTACGCCGCTCGGTGCGGCGTCGGACGTGGCGATCGAGATCGAAACCGGGCCCGAGGTCATTGCCGGCTCGACGCGCCTCAAGGCGGGAACGGTGCAGAAGGTGGTCCTGAACATGATCAGCACCGGGGTCTTCACCCGCCTCGGCCGCACGTATCGCGGCCGCATGGTCGGCGTCGCGCCGGCGAACACCAAGCTCGCCGCCCGCGCCCAGGCCCTGGTCTCCGACCTGACCGGGGCTGATCGAGCCGGAGCGGAGCGCGCGCTGGCCGATTCGGGCGGCAGCGCAGCCGTGGCCGTCCTGATGCTTCGCGGCGGCCTGACGGCCGAGGAGGCGCGGGCGCGCCTGGAGGCGGCGAGGGGAGACCTGGCCGCAGCCCTCGGCGAGAGGAGCGGTCTGTGAGGACCTACATTCGCGGCCGCGTGCACGGGGTCGCCGGCGATTCGAGCGGTGTGCTCGTCGACGGAGCGGTCATCTCGTGGATCGGCCCAGCGGGCGACCCGCCGCAGCGCGCCGACGAGGAGATCGTCCTCGAGCCCGGCGAGCTGCTCGCGCCCGGCTTCATCGACCTCCAGGTCAACGGTTTCGGCGGTCATGACGCGGCGGAGGGACGCAACGCGATCGAGGCGATCTCCGATGCCCTGCCGGCCACCGGAGTGACGGCGTTCCTGCCGACCCTCATCTCGGCGCCGGTGGGCGTGGGAACGGACTTCGCCGCCTCGGTGGCCGCCGCCGAGGCCAGAGGAGCTCGCGTCCTCGGCGCCCACATCGAAGGACCGTTCATCAATCCCTCGTTTCGCGGCGCCCACGACCGCGCCTGCCTGGCCACCCCGACACCTGAGCAGGTCGAGGTCATCGCGAGGGCGAAGCCGCGCCTGGTGACGCTGGCCCCGGAGCTGCCCGGGGCGTTGGAGGCGATCAAGCGCCTGCGCCGATCCGGCGTGGTCGTCAGCGCCGGCCACACCGGCGCGGACTTCGAGCAGGGGCAGCGGGCGATCGAGGCCGGAGTCCGTTTCGGGACTCACATCTACAACGCGATGCCACCCGTGCATCACCGCCGGCCCGGCATCGCGCTTGCGCTGATCCTCGACAGGCGCGTCACCGTGGGCCTGATCGCCGACGGCATGCACGTCCATCCATCGGTTTGCCGGCAGCTGCTGACCGTCAAGGGCGCATCGCGCATCGCCCTCACGACCGACCAGACCGCGGCCGCGGGCACCGCCCCGGGCGACTTCCAGCTCTCTGGACGCAGGGTCGTCAGCGATGGTGTGGTTGTGAGGCTCGAGGACGGAACGCTCGCCGGCAGTGCGTCAACGATGGAGGACCTGATCGGCAGGGTCGCCAGGCTTCCAGGGATGTCCGTCGATGGGGCGGTCAGCATGGCCTCCACGGTGCCCGCCCGGGTGCTGGGCGACCGCCGCCTGGGCCGCATCGAAGTCGGCGCGTGCGCGGACCTGGTGGTTCTCGATCGCGACCTGCGCGTTCGGCTCACGATGGTCGGTGGACGCGTGAGGTTCAGACGGTGAGCCGGTTTCGCGATGAGATAGGCCAGCAGCCCGACATTGCGACGCGCCTGCTGGAGTGCAGCGGGCCTGCGCTGGATTCCATCGCGCGCGCCTTCGCCCGATCGCGGCCGCACGGGTTCGTGATCGCGGCGCGCGGCAGCTCGGACCACGCCGCCGACTACGCACGCTACCTGTTCGGCCGCCGGCAGCGGGCGCTGGTCTCGCTGGCGGCGCCCTCGCTGTTCACGCGGTACGGCTCCCCGCCCGGGCTGGAGGGCCAGTGCGTGATCGGGATTTCGCAGTCGGGCGCTTCGCCGGACGTGATCGCGGTCGTCGAGGAGGCCGCCCGGCAGGGCGCGATCACGGTGGCGATCACCAACGACGCCGATTCGGCGCTCGCGAGCGCGTCGCAGGTCGTGCTGCCGCTGCTCGCGGGACCGGAGATGAGCGTGCCCGCGTCGAAGACCTACGTGGCGAGCCTGCTGGCCCTGGCGTTGATGTCGTCGGCGATCGACCCAGATCCAGGCTTCTCGAGTGCGCTCGCCCGGGTGCCGGAAGCCCTGCGCGGCGCGCTCAGCGCGGAGGGGCGCGTTGCCCGGTTGGCGGGCGAGCTGAACGGCCCGCGGGGGGTGGTGCTCGGCCGCGGGTTCAACCTCTGCACCGCGGAGGAGGTCGCGCTGAAGCTCACCGAGACGAGCTACGTGCTGGCGCGCGCGTGGTCGGTCGCCGACTTCGTGCACGGCCCCATCGCGGTAGTCGAGCCCGACTTCCCGGTGCTGCTGGTCGGGGCCGGCGGCTCGGTGGCGATCGATGTCGAGGCCATCGCGGAACGGCTGGTCGAGTCGAGCTGCCGCGTGATCGGCCTGTTCGATGCGGCGTCTGCACCCCTCGGCGACTCCGTGGCGGTGAGGATCGACTCCGGCCTGCCCGAAGAGCTGACTCCGCTCACGCTCGTGGTGTTGGGCCAGCTGCTCGCCAACCATGTCGCGGTGGCTCGGGGCGTCGACCCTGACGCGCCGCGAGCCCTGCGCAAGGTCACCCGAACCTGGTAGCTCGTCTCGTCCTCGGCCTCGACATCGGCGGCACGTCCAGCCGCGCGCGCTTGAGCCAGGACGGCCACCAGATCGCGGAGGCGGTAGGCGAAGGGGCGAACGTCACGACGGTCGATCCCGCCCTCGTCGAAGAGCGGCTCTCTGCGCTCATCGCCCAGGTGGGCCGGCCGCACCCGATCGCGTGCTGTGCGGGCGCCGCCGGCTCGGAATTTCCCGCGGGCAAGCGGCTTCTCGAGGAGCTGCTGGCCCGCATGCTGCCTGGCACCAAAGTGCTGGTCGTGCACGACACGCGCCTGATCCTGGCGGCGGCCGGCGCCGACTCGGGCATTGCCCTGATCGCCGGCACCGGCTCGGTGGCGTACGGGCGCGATGCGAAGGGCGAAGAGGCCCGCGCCGGCGGCTGGGGATGGATGCTCGGCGACGAGGGCGGCGGTGCGTGGGTCGTACGAGAGGCGGTGCGGGTGCTCATGCTGCGCCGCGACGCCGGCGAACCGATGGGCGCGCTCGGCGACGCCCTCTTCGCCGCGACGAACACGAGGGACGCGCTTGAGCTCGCGGGCAAGCTGCAGGGCGACCACCTGGCCGGGCACTGGGCGGCTCATGCGCATGTCGTGTTCGACGTGATCGACCGCGATCGCGCCGCGGTCGAGATCGCGGACCGCGCCGCCGACGCGCTCGCGGCGCTGGTCGAACAGGTGCGGAGCCGGCTGGAGGTCACCGGTCCGGTCGTGATGGCGGGCGGGCTCCTGCGGAATTTCCCCGCGCTGTCGGCCCGCGTCCTGTTGCGCATCGGTAATGGGAGCGTGCTTTCCGAAGAACCTGTGGTTGGGGCCGTCAAGCTCGCAGAAACGCTCTAACCGGTATTCTCGATCGGCTATGGACCCGAACGTCCCGCCCGAGGTCATGTCGGGCGGGGACCCGGAGGCCGTGCTGCGCTGGGCGTACGGGGCTTTTCCGCGGCTCGTGATCGTGGCCAGCTTCCAGGCGGAGTCCTCGGTGCTGATCGACATGGCCGCGCGAGTCACGGATGATGTCCGCGTCCTGACCCTCGACACCGGCCGGCTGCCGCAGGAGACCCACGACATGATCGACCGGATCCGTGATCGCTACGGGATCGCGGTCGACGTGATCGCGCCGGACGCGCAAGAGGTGCACCAGCTGGTCCAGGTGCACGGCACCAATCCCTTCTATCGCTCGGTCGAGCTGCGCCGCCTGTGCTGCGACGTGCGCAAGTCCCGTCCGCTGGCCGGCGCGCTGCGCGGCTATGACGCGTGGGTGACCGGATTGCGAAGGCAGCAGGCCGCCACGCGCTCGGAGACGCAGGTCGTTTCGCCGGACGCGGAGCACCCTGGCCTGACCAAGGTCGCGCCCCTGGCCGCCTGGTCGAAGGACCAGGTGTGGGACTACATCCGCGAGCGCGACGTTCCCTATCACGCGCTTTACGACAGCGGCTACACGTCCATCGGCTGCGCGCCATGCACCCGCGCGACGAAGGCGGGCGAGGACGAGCGCGCCGGGCGCTGGTGGTGGGAGGCGGATGAGGTCAAGGAGTGCGGCCTGCACTGGACCCCGGACAACCGACCGCTGCCGGCTCATCAGAAGGAGTCGGCGTGACCAAGGAGGCTGGTCTTTCAGACGAGCACTCGGTAAGCGTCGAGAGGCTGACGAAGGTCTTTCCACACGGCGACCGCCAGCTGGTGGCGCTCCAGGACGTTACGCTCGAGGTCCAGCCTGGCGAGTTCGTGTGTGTGGTCGGGGCGAGCGGCTCGGGCAAGAGCACGCTGTTGAGCGTGCTCGCGGGCCTCGACCATGCCACCGCGGGAACGGCGCACGTGCATGGACGAGTGGCCCTGATGTTCCAGGAGGCGGCGCTGCTGCCATGGCTGACCGCGGCCGGGAACGTCGAGGTCGCGCTCGAACTGCGGGGCGTCGCGCGCGCCGAGCGCAAAGAGAAGGCGCAGGAATTGCTCGAGCTAGTGCACCTGCACGGTTTTGAGCGCCGCCGGCCACACGAGCTGTCCGGTGGGATGAAGCAGCGCGTCGCCCTGGCCCGCGCGCTGGCCCAGGACGCGGATGTGCTGCTCATGGACGAGCCCTTCGCTTCGCTCGACGCGATCACGCGCGACCTTCTGCATGAAGAGCTTGTCCGCCTGTGGTCCGAGAAGAAGCTCACGATCCTGTTCGTGACCCACAACGCGCGCGAAGCCGTGCTGTTGGGGGACAAGGTGCTCGTGTTCACAAGCCGGCCCGGGCGAGTCGCCACCGAGATCCACGTCGACCTGCCTCGGCCCCGCAGCCTCGGATCGCCGGAGCTGGCGGTGTTCGCGGGCCGCATCACCGAGAGGCTCAAGCAAGAAACCCGCATGCATGGCGGCTGATATCCCCACGAACTCAGAGGCTTCGCCGTGAGTTCGCGGGGGCCCCATTAGCCGCATGGCGGCTGACGCCGCGGTCGAGCTGCCGAGCGTTGAAAACCAGGTAATCGAGGAGAGGCGGATCGCGCCCGCGGCGCGGGTGTGGTCCTGGCTCTGGCCGAAGCTCGCTGCGGTTGCGCTGGGCCTGGCCGCGTGGCAGGTGGTCGTCTGGTCGGGATGGAAGCCGGACTACGTGCTCCCCGGCCCGTTGCCGGTGTTCCAGCGGCTGGCCCAGGATCTCAGCCAGCCCGCGTTCTATGCGGGCGTGGTCGTGACGCTGCGGCGCGCGGCACTTGGCTACGCGATCGCGGTCGTAGCCGGGAGCGTGCTGGGCCTACTCGTCGCCCGCGTGCCGATCGTGCGCAAGGCGGTGGGCCACGCGATCCTCGGCCTCCAGTCGATGCCCTCGATCGCCTGGTTCCCGCTGGCGATCCTGCTGTTCCAGCTCACCGAGGGGGCGATCCTCTTCGTCGTCATCCTTGGCGCCGCCCCGGCGGTGGCCAGCGGGCTGTTGAGCGGGGTCGACCACGTGCAGCCGCTCCTGGTCCGGGTCGGGCGGGTGATGGGCGCGCGCGGCCTGCGCCTCTATCGCTATGTCATCCTGCCCGCCGCGCTGCCCGGGTTCGTCGGCGGTCTGAAGCAGGGTTGGGCGTTCGCGTGGCGAAGCCTGATGGCGGGGGAGATCATCGTCGTCATCTCGAACCAGGCCTCGCTCGGGCAGCAGCTCGAGGTGGCGCGCGAGTTCGCCGACGCGCAGCAATTGCTGGCGCTGATGATCGTGATCTTCATCATCGGGGTCTCCGTCGACCTGGGCTTCGGTTTCGCGGACCGCGCGATCCGCAGGAGGTGGGGCCTGGCCGGCTGACCTGCTGTGCCTCCAGACGCTAACGTCTTGGCGATGCGGGGGCGCAATTTGATCGTGCTTGCCGCGCTGTTGGCGGCGCTGCTTGGATGGAACTACCTCCGCCCCGCCCCGGCGGTCGCGGCATCGCTGTCGCTGCCTGCCGCGGCGGCGATCGCGGGATCTCCACCCACCCTGCCATGGCCGGCCCTCGGCTCCGCCGCTGTGGGCATTTCGGGGCTGGGCTTCATCGCGAGCTCGGGCAATGACCAGGCGCTGCCCACCGCCAGCGTCGCCAAGGTGATGACGGCGCTCGTCATCATCGCGGACAAGCCGCTGGCGGGAGAGGGCGGTGCGACGCTCACCATGACGGACCAGGACGTTCAGACGTATCAGGCCGACAAGGCCGACCAGCAATCTGTCGTCGAGGTGCGAGCGGGCGAGCGGCTCTCGGAATTCCAGGCACTCGAGGCGATGCTGATCCCGTCGGGAAACAACATCGCGGAAACGCTCGCCCGTTGGGACGCAGGCTCGATCCCCGCCTTTGTCGTCAGGATGAACAAACGCGCCAAAGACCTGGGGATGGCGAAGACGAAGTTCGCCGACCCGGCCGGCCTCTCGGCGGAGTCGGTCAGCACCCCAAGCGACCTCGTGAGCCTGGGCGTGGCGGCGATGCGGCAGCCGGTGATCGCAGCCATCGTCAAGCTGCCCCAGGCCCAGATTCCCGTCGCCGGCGTCGTCTACAACGTCGACTACGTACTCGGCCGCGACGGGATCATCGGCATCAAGACAGGATCCGGTTTGAACCTCGGGGCCAACTTCCTGTTCGCGGCGGCCATCACAGTCAGCGGCCGGCCCGTGACCCTGTTCGGGTGCGTGATGGGCCAGCCGACGCTCGCCGCCGCGTTCAGCGCGGCGGAGGCGCTGATCACCGCGATGGCGCCGGCCGTGACGATCAAGCAGGTGCTGGCCAAGCACCAGGCAGTCGGTGGATACGACAGCGCGTGGGGGGAGCATGCGGACGTCGTGTCGACGGTCGACGTGAATCTTGTCGAGTGGCCGGGCATGACCCTGCGGGCGCGACTGGACGCGCCGGCGCTTGCAGTTGACAAGCCGGTGCCGCCTGACTCGCCGGCCGGCACCCTGCACATCGACCTCGGCGACTACAAGCTGGACGTGCCGCTGGTCACCGCGAGCTCGCTTTATCCGGCGGGCCGCCTGTGGCGCGTGACGCGTCTGCCGTGGAGCAATTCCTGAAGCCCGCGACTGTGCACAATCGCGGGTTTCGCGGCGGGAATTCCGCGCGTTTGTATGCAATTGCGGGGCTCATCCCGCTTTGGGCGCCGTCGCGCGGAGCCCCCACTCCGCGAGCCGCTCTCCAAGGGCGGCTTTGAGTCGGCCGTCGAGCGGCACGATCGGCTTTGCCGGCCAGGGCTCGCAAACGCCCTGCAGCTCGAGCGCGGCTTTGATCGCCGCCGGGAACACTCCGCCCCGCAGCCGCATGACCAGCTCGACCAGCTCGTCCTGATGGTCCCGCGCGGCGTTCCAGTCGCCGCGCAGAAAGTCGTCGTAGATGCGCACCACCCACGCGGGCGCCACGTTGGCCGCGCCGCAGATCGTGCCCGCGCCGCCCATCGCGAGTGAGGCGAGGAGCATGGTGTCGCTGCCGGTGAACACGCGGAACCCGGGCAGGTCGCGGGTGGCGCCGCATACGAGCTCGAAGTACTCGAAATCCCGGCTTGAATCCTTGATGCCCTTGATCGTGCCTTCGCGCGCCAGCGTGCCCACGGTCGCGGGCTCGGCCACGACCTTGGTGAACTGAGGGATGTTGTAGAGGAAGATCGGGATCGGGCTGTCCGACGCGAGGCTCCGGTAGAAGGCGAGCACAGTGAGCTGGTCGATGGGGTAGTAGAAAGGCGGTGCGACGAGGGCCGCGTCCGCCCCGAGCCCGGCGGCCGCGTGCACCTCCGCCCGCGCCGCGGCGAGGTGGCTCTGTGCGACGCCGCAGATCACAGGCACCCGGCTGCGCGTCGCCTCCACGACCGCCGCGAGCATCGTTCGCCGCGCGGGCTCGTCCAGCGAGGCGGTCTCGCCCGTCGAGCCGAGCGGCACGAGCCCGATGACGCCGCCCCCCAGCACGTGCTCGACCAGTCGCGAGACGGCGGGCTCGTCGACGTCACCCGTCTCGGTCAGCGGCGTGACCAGCGCGGGCAGCACGCCGCTCAGAGTGGTCACGTCGAACATGGGCTTAGGCTAACCGAGTCGAAACTGTGCCGACCCTCATCGCAACGTTGCTTGATCGTGGCGCCCTCGCCCACGCGGCGATCGATGTGGAGGACGCATGAAGCTCGTGATGTTCGACCACGACGGCGAGCGGCACCTCGGCGCCCTGCGCCCCGGCCACGAGGACCAGATCGTCGAGCTGACGCCCCTGGCGCACGATCTGCTCGCCTTGATCGACGCCGGGGAGTCCGCGCTCGCCGAAGCCCGCAAGCTCGTGTCCAGCGGCGCCAGGACCAGGGCGCTCAGGGACGTCAGGCTGCTGCCCCCCCTGGATCCACCCCGCGGGAACGTCATCGCCATGGGCCGGAACTACCAGAAGCACGCCGACGAGACCGCGGGGGGTGGGGAGGCGAAGCCTCCGACGATCTTCACCAAGGCGATCACGTCGGTCACGGGTCCCTTCGACGACATCGCCATCGATCCTTCGATCAGCGACAAGATCGACTGGGAGGTCGAGCTCGCGGTGGTGATCGGGCGGCGCGGCGCCAACATCGCGCGCAGCGACGCGCTCGGCCACGTGTTCGGCTACATGGCCCTCAACGACGTGTCCGCGCGCGACATCCAGAACGGTTGGGGCGGCCAGTACTTCAAGGGCAAGAGCCTCGATCGCTCGTGTCCAATCGGCCCCTGGGTGGTGACCAGGGACGAGATCCCCAACCCGCAGGTCCTCGGCCTGAGGCTGCGCGTCAACGGGGTCGTGAAGCAGGATGGAAACACCGGCGACATGATCTATCCCGTCGACGCCACCATCGAGTGGTGCTCGAAGGGGATGACGCTCTTGCCTGGCGCGGTCATCGCCACGGGGACGCCCGACGGCGTGGCTTCGCTCGCACCCCGCCGGAGTTCCTCAAGGCCGGCGACCTCATGGAGACGGAGGTCGATGGCATCGGCGTCCTGCGCAACCGGATGGTGCCGGCTCGCGCGCTGATTCCCGACTGAGCGGGGCCTAGAGGACTGCCACTCCTGTGGTCGGGTCGAACAGGTGCAGGCGCCTCGTGTCGACGGTCAGGCGCAGGTGGTCGCCGGGGTCGACCTTCAGCTGCGGATCGACCCGTGCGGTGATCGCGTCGCCCGCGATCGTCCCGTACACGAACTGGTCCGCGCCCAGGACCTCGGTCACCTCGACCGACATGTCGAGCGTCGACGCTCCATCCACGCCCGAGGCCGACGAGCCCTCGCGGACCTTCTCGGTCATCGCCTCGGGCCGGATTCCGAGCACGCCCTTCTCGATCCCGGGAGCGGTCGGCAGCTCGACCGACAATCCGGGAGCTTTGGCGGTCTTGCCCTGCACGGCGACCGGGATGAAGTTCATGGTCGGGCTGCCGATGAACCCGGCGACGTACATGTTGGCCGGGTGGTCGTAGATCTCGCGGGGCGGGGCCACCTGCTGCAGCACCCCGTCGCGCATGACCGCGATCCGGTCGCCCATCGTCATGGCCTCGACCTGGTCGTGGGTGACGTAGATGAAGGTGGCGTGGAGGGCTCGGTGCTGCTTCTGGAGCTCGATCCGGGTCTGCACGCGGAGCTTGGCGTCGAGGTTCGAGAGCGGCTCGTCCAGGAGGAAGGCCTGGGGCTCGCGGACGATGGCGCGGCCGAGGGCGACGCGCTGGCGCTGGCCGCCCGAAAGCTGGCGGGGCTTGCGCTTGAGCAGCGGTCCCAGCTCGAGGATCTCCGCCGCGTGGGCGACCCGCTTCTCGATGTCGTCCTTCGCCGTGCCGCGCATTCGCAGCCCAAACGCCATGTTGTCGTGCACCGTCATGTGCGGGTAGAGCGCGTAGGACTGGAAGACCATGGCGATGTCGCGGTCGCGCGGCGGCATGTCGTTGACGACGGTGTCGCCGATCCGGATCTCGCCCTCGCTGATCTCCTCGAGGCCCGCCAGCATGCGCAGCGCGGTGGACTTGCCGCAGCCCGACGGCCCGACCAAGACCATGAACTCCGTGTCCTTGATGTCGAGCGACAGCTCCTTCACCGCGACCGTGCCGCCGGCGAACCGCTTCGTGACTCGGTCGTAGGTCACTGATGCCATGGCCGCTAATCCTAGGCCGAGGACCTGGGCCATCTCGTAGGATCTGGCGGTGCCGGCGGCCGAACGAAGGCGGATTGATCGCGGCGGGTGCGCTGCTCGCCGTGGCCTGACGCTCGGGTCGACAAGAGGCTGAGCACCCCACAGACCGGCCCGCTCCTCGGCGCGAGGCTTCCGCACATCCTGTACGGCGGCGACTACAACCCGGACCAGTGGCCGGAGAGCGTGTGGGAGGAGGACGTGCGCCTGATGCAGGAGGCGAGCGTCAACATCGTCTCTCTCGGCATCTTCTCCTGGTCGCGCCTGGAGCCCGCGGCCGCGAACTACGACTTCGAGTGGCTCGACCGGATCATGGACATGCTTCACGGTGCCGGCGTCTCGGTCGACCTCGCCACAGCCACGGCCTCGCCGCCGCCGTGGCTGTCGCACAAGCATCCCGAGATGCTCCCGGTCCTGGCCGACGGTGTTCGCCTGTGGCACGGCGCGCGTCAGCACTACTGCCCGAGCAGCCCGGTTTACCGGTTCGCCGCCGAGCACCTCGTCACCGCGCTGGCCGAGCGGTATGCCAATCATCCGGGGCTGGCGATGTGGCACGTGGGCAACGAGTACGGCTGCCACGTGCCGGCCTGCTACTGCGACGTGTCGGCCGAAGCCTTCCGCGCCTGGCTGCGCGAGCGATACGGCGCGATCGAGCACCTGAACCGCGCCTGGGGGACGGACTTCTGGTCGCAGCGCTACTCCGAGTGGGACGAGATCATCCCTCCGCGACGCACGCCGACGTTGCCCAACCCCAGCCAGCAGCTCGACTTCATGCGCTTCTCGTCAGACGAGCTGCTCGCGTGCTACGAGCTCGAGCGCGCCGTGCTTACCGAAAAGAGCCCTGGCGTGCCGGTGACCACCAACTTCTTGGGGTTCTTCAAGCCGCTCGACTACTGGAAATGGGCCGAGCGCGAGGACGTCGTCAGCGACGACGTGTACCAGGACCCGGCGGACCCCGAAGCGGGCATGAGGGCGGCGATGGCCGGCGACCTCATGCGCTCGCTGGGGCGCGGCCGGCCGTGGGTGCTGATGGAGCAGACGCCCGACCGCGTCAACTGGCGTGATGTGAACGTGGCGAAGCTGCCTGGCCAGATGCGGCTGTGGAGCTACCAGGCCGTCGCCCGCGGAGCCGACGGCGTGATGTTCTTCCAGTGGCGCCAGTCACGCGCCGGCGCGGAAAAGTTCCACAGCGCGATGGTTCCGCACGGACCCGCGGAGTCGTCGCCGACGTGGCAGGAGGTGAAGCAGCTCGGCGCCGAGCTTCGCGGCCTCGACCCTGTGTGCGGCAGCCGCGTGCAGTCCGAGGTGGCCATCGCCCTGGACTGGGAGTCATGGTGGGCGCTCGAGCTGCCATCCAAGCCTTCCACCCGCGTGCGCCAGATCGACCAGCTAGAGGACTACTACCGCCCGCTGTTCGGGGCCAACGTCGTACCGGACTTCGTCCGGCCGGAGCACGACCTGTCCGGCTACAAGCTGGTGCTCGTCCCCAACCTGTACCTCGCGAGCGACGAGGGGGCGGCCAACCTCAGGGAGTTCGTCAGGGCGGGCGGCACGCTCGTGATGTCCTTCTTCAGCGGAGTGGTCGACCCCTTCGAGCACATCCGCCTGGGCGGCTACCCGGCGCCGTTCCGGAAGCTGCTGGGCCTGACCGTCCTCGACTGGCTGCCGCTGGGCGACGGAGAGGGGGTGGCGCTCGAGTTCGCCGACGGCACCCAGGGCCGCGGCGACGTGTGGAGCGAGCTCATCGAGCTCGACGGCGCCGAGGCCCTGGCGAGATTCGCGGGAGGTCGCCTCGACGGCCGCCCGGCCGCCAGCCGCCACACCTTCGGCTCGGGCCTCGCGATCTACCTGGGCACCCGGCTCGACGCCACCGCCATGGCCCGCGTCATCCGGTCGGCGTGCGGGGATGCGGGTGTCGAGCCCGCGATGGACGCGCCGGCGGGGGTGGAGGTCGTGCGCCGCCACCAGGCGCGCAGCTCGATCCTTTTCCTTCTCAACCACCGCGGCGTGGACGTCGACGTGCCCATCACCCAGGCCGGCACCAACCTGGTCGACGGAGCCCAGGTGCACGCGGGCCTGCTCCGCATGGGCCCCTTTGGGGCAGCCGTGATCCGCGAAGGCTGGTAGGGCGCGGCCTACTTGCGGGCGATCACGACGAGATAGCTCGACTCGAGGACGATGCGGCCGTCGCGGCCGACGTTCAACTCCTCGACAAGCGCTTGCGACTGGTCGACGAGGCTCGAGTAGGCGGCCTCAGGGAGCAGGACCTTGAGCGCCACGAGCGGTGGGTTGGTCTGCGCGAACAGGGTGCGCCACCAGTCGAGCGAGTCGTAGGCGAGAGTCAGCGTTCCGGATTTGATCTCGACCGCCGATGCGATGCCTTCGAAGCGCTGCCGCACCACGGCGGGGTCGCCCCACAGGAACGGAGAGGGGAGGTCGACCGCTGGCGTCGTCGAGAACCGAGAGATGACCTCTGAGAGCCGTCCGAGGTATCCCGCGCTGCCGTAATTGGCCATCGCGACAGTGCCGCCAGGCCTCACCACGCGGAACAGCTCCGAGGCGACCCGGTCCGGCCTGGGGGCGAACACGGCGCCGAATACCGACGCCGCGACGTCGAAGCTGCCGTCGTCGAATGGCAGCGCTTCAGCGTCCGTCTCGAGCCACTTGATTCGATGCCCCTCTGACACGCTCCGGTCGCGTCCCAGTTCGACCATGTGAGGCGTGATGTCGGAAGCGGTCACGGTGGCGCCAAGGCGGGCGGCGGCCAGCGCGAAGTTGCCGTTGCCCGCGGCGACGTCCAGCACCTTGAGTGCGGGCGCGACACATTGGTCGGCGAGGGCTTTGGCGACCGATTCCAGCTTGGCTGCGACGCGGCTGTAGTCGCCCTGCGACCAGAGCCACCTGGAGCCTTGCTTGATCCGAGCCAGAGGATCGGCGGGAGGAGGTGCGCTCAACCCCAATTATATACCATATCGGGCTCAGGTTTGGCAACACCGGGCCTATAAATGTCTCCCTGGGGCACGGTCCGGAACCACCTCTCGATCGCGATCCAGAAGCTCAACGCGCACAACCGCGTCGAGGCGGCGCGCATCGCGGAAGAGAAGGGCTGGCTCAAAGCCTCATCGAGACTGCGAAGAGGGAGTGGGCCTAGGGCTGAGACTGGTCGTGGCGCGCTGATATTTACGGGATTTGCTTCTTGACAACCGAACAAATATTCGATAGACTGCGAACATGTGTACGGCTGGGGAAAGGGGGAAGTGTATCCTCGAGACGCTGGAAGCGGAGGACCTCTCGGACGTTCCGGTCGAGGCGATCGGTGAGGACCTGAAGGAGCTCTTCCGCCATCGCAACACCATCGACGCCGAGATCCAGCGCCGGCTGCCACGGTTCGAGAAAGGCGAGGGCTACTCGGCTGACGGCTGCCTCAGCGCCAAGGCCTGGCTGCGCTGGAACTGCCACCTCACCTTCTCGGCAGCGTCAGAGCGGGTCGAGGTGGCGCGGCAGATGCAGTCGCTGGAGCTGACCAGCCGGGCGCTGGCCGAGGGCGAGATCAGCTACCAGCACGCGGCCATGATCGCCCGGGCCGCCGAGCGCCTGGGTGAGAAGTTCGAGGGACCGGCCGAGGAGATCCTGGTCGAGCTGGCGAGGAAGGAAGACCCGGTGGTGCTGAGGCGAGCCATCGTCCACCTTCGCCATTGCGTCGAGCCCGATGGGGTGCTCGACGACGCCAACGACGCGCACGAGCGGCGCTTCCTCCACCTGAGCCAGACCTTCGGCGGGCTGTTCGTGCTCAACGGCCAGTTCGGCGCCGACGACGGGGCGACCCTGCAGACGGCGCTGGACGCCCTGATGACGCCGCCGGCTAAGGACGACAACCGCAGCGCGTCGGAGCGGCGGGCGGATGCGCTGACCGAGATGGCGCGCCGCCAGCTGGATGGCGGCGCGCTGCCCAAGGTCGGCGGCCAGAAGCCGCACTTGCTGGTGACCGTGGACATGGCGACTCTCACTAACGAGCCGGGTTCGCGGGCGGCGGAGCTGGAATGGTCGCAGCCGATCCCGGCCGAGACCGCGCGCCGCATCGCCTGCGACTGCTGCTTGACTCCAGTCGTCGACGGCGAGGCGCACGGCACCGGGCGGGTGGTGCCCGGCTGGATGCGCCGGGCGCTGGTGGTGAGGGACAAGCACTGCCGCTTCCCGGGCTGCGACATCCCGGCGGCGTGGACGGATGCCCATCACATCAGGCACTGGGCGGATGGGGGTCCGACCAAGCTCTGGAACCTGATCCTGCTCTGGGGCCTGTTGCCGAACTCCGCTCGACCGACGACAATCGTGATGCCCTCGTTTCTTGCCTACGTCTCAGCAGGAGGTGCCGCCCTTGATGGGATCCAAAGCGGTCGAGCCGAAGCTCTACCTCAGCTT
>Ga0207646_10000384_pt1 | contig 59418 bp, 67 predicted proteins | sample KBSK5502metaG_FD_184343 | JGI IMG/M metagenome (GOLD analysis project Ga0207646, IMG submission 184343) | Corn, switchgrass and miscanthus rhizosphere microbial communities from Kellogg Biological Station, Michigan, USA - KBS K5-50-2 metaG... | ecosystem: Host-associated > Plants > Roots >... | reverse complement strand
GTGCAGGCCGGTGCGGAGCGCATGACCCAGGCGATGCGATCTCTGGAGGCCGCCTTCCTGGTGGGCGTCGAGGGCGTCACCGAGATCTGGCTCGTGCGCCACGGCGACTGCTACGAGGGCATGACCGACGGCCCCGATCCCGCGCTCAGCCCGACCGGACACCGCCAGGCCGAGAGGCTGGCGCAGCGAATCAAACACCTGCAGCCGGCCGCCGTCTACTCCAGCCCCGCGCTTCGCGCGCTTGAGACCGCCCGCCACATCAAAGAGGACGTGCGTGTCGACGACCGGCTCATGGAGATGACCTTCGAGCTCGGCGACGCGGGCGAGATCGTCTTCACTGAGAGCCCCGCTGACGTGGTGGCGCGGATGACCGCCGCCATCGATGAGATCGTGGCCGCACACCCCGCCCAGCTGGTGGTCGCCGTCGCTCACGCCGGCGCGATCGTCAACTACCTCGCCGACGTGATGCGTCTCGAGCCTGGCCACCTGCGCATCCTTCCTTACTTCACGAGCGTCAGCGTGGTGCGGGCGCTCGGCGACCGGCGCATGGTCGGCGCCCTCGGCGACACCGGCCACCTCGAGTCTCGATGAGCGAGGGCCCTCACCCTGACCCTCTCCCGCACAGCGGGAGAGGGAAGATCGCGACCGACCTCGAGAAGCAGCTCGGCAGGAAGCTGACTTCCGTCGAGCCCATCCCTAGCGGCCATTCGGGGTTCACCTACTTCGTCGACCTCGAGGACGGAACGCGCTACGTCCTGCGCCTCCCACCGCCCGGCGCGCGCATCGCCGGGCCCGCCGACGTCGTCCGCCAGGGCCGGATCATGGCCGCCCTGCATGAGGCCGGCCTCCCGACCCCGGCGATTCCGGCCATGAGCGACGAGCCTGTCATCGACGGGCGTCCCTTCGTCCTCATGGAGGCGATCGACGGCGATCGCATCGAGGAGACCGGCACCCGCCACCCGTCGCACGACATCGCCGCCTCAGCGGTCCTGGTCTTGAAGGAGCTTCAGGCGCTGCCGCTTGATCAGACGGGCATCGGCGCCGAGGAGCCCGGGACGCTGCAGGCCGAGATGATGCGCTGGGCCTGGCTGATGCAGCGCGCTCCCGACGAGCTCACGACCCGCGCCGGGGAGCTGGGCGGTCTGCTCGCCGCCGGCGTGCCCGCCGAGCGCGAGCCCACGCTCGTCCACGGCGACTACCACTACGGCAACATGCTGTTCCGCGGTTCTGACGTCGTCGCCGTGCTCGACTGGGAGATCGCGCAGATCGGCCAGCCCCTGCTCGACCTCGGCTGCCTGTGCGTGGTCTCGCACCGGCGCAACTTCAAGGACGTGCCCAACCCCGGCGGCTCGGTCAACGTCCCCCTGGCGGACCTCTACGCGCTGTACGGAGCTGACGCCGGCGAGATGAACTGGTACGTGGCGATGAGCCTGTACAAGTACGCAGCGATCTTCGGCTACAACCTCATGCTGCACCGGCGAGGTAAGAGGCCGGACCCTATGTACGAGAAGTTGACGAGTACCATCACGGGCATGATCGACGAAGGGATCTCACTCCTCTAATGACCTGGGAATTTTCGACCGAGCCTGAGTTCGAAGCCAAGCTCGAGTGGATGCGCAAGTTCGTCCACGACGAGATCTACCCACTGGAGGTCCTCGACGCCGACGAGTCGGGCTTCATGCGCATCGTCCGCACGCTCCAGGACGAGGTCAAGGCCCAGAAGCTGTGGGCCACGCATCTGCCGCCCGACCTCGGCGGGCAGGGCTACGGCCAGGTGAAGCTCGGGCTCATGCACGAGATCGAGGGCGCCTCGATCTGGGCGCCAATCGTGTTCGGCAACCAGGCGCCAGACTCGGGCAACTCGGAGATCCTCGCGCACTTTGGCACGCAGGCTCAGAAGGATCGCTGGCTCTATCCCCTGCTCGACGGCCGCATCCGCTCAGCCTTTTCGATGACCGAGCCCAACACCGCCGGCTCCGACCCGACGCTCCTCTCCACCACCGCGGTGCTCGAGGGCGACCACTGGGTCATCAACGGCCACAAGTGGTTCACATCGAACGGCATGATCGCGGACTTCCTGGTCGCGATGGTCGTCACCGATCCCGACGCGGGCCCCTACGAGCGCGCGTCGATGATCATCGTCCCGACCGACGCCCCGGGCCTGAAGCGCCTGCGCAACATCCCGACCATGGCCGGCGACTCCGAGAAGTTCGGCTACGGCCACGCCGAGGTGCTGTACGAGGACGTGCGCGTGCCGAAGGACAACCTGCTCGGCGAGCGCGGCAAGGGCTTTGTCATCGCGCAGGCCCGGCTGGGGCCCGGACGCATCCATCACTGCATGCGCTGGCTCGGCCAAGGGCGACGTGCGTTCGACATGATGTGCGAGCGCGCCCTTCAGCGCGAGGCGTTCGGCAAGAAGCTGGCCGGCCACGAGACGGTCCAGAACTGGATCGCCGACTCGGCCGCCGAGATGCAGGCCGCGCGGCTGATGACGCTGCAGGCCGCGTGGATGATCGACACCCAGGGGCCCGCCGCGGCGCGCAAGGAGATCGCCCTGATCAAGTTCTTCGGCGCCAAGGTCCTGCACGACGTGATCGACCGCGCGATCCAGGTCAACGGATCGCTCGGCTACTCGTCGGACCTGCCGCTCGAGGAGATGTACCGGCACGCGCGGGCGGCGCGGTTCTACGACGGGCCCGACGAGGTGCACCGAGTGTCGGTCGCGCGGCAGATCCTCGCGGGCTACCAGCCGCCGGAGGGCATGTGGCCGCGGGAGCATGTGCCGACCCGCAGGGCGGCAGCCCAGAGAAAGTTCGCAGCGCTTTTGGAGGCCGCGGCCACCGACGTCTGAGCCCTCACCCTGGCCCTCCCCCGCTTTGCGGGAGAGGGGACTAAACGACTTCGTACTTTGTTGGCACCATCGTCATCGAGCTTCTTGGCGGGCGGGTGTACTTTCGTTTCTGCCGCGGCGGCAGCTTGATCTCCGTCTGCGGCACCGCCTTGTACGGGATCTGCGAAAGGAAATGGCTGATCAGGTTCAGGTGCGCTGAGCGCTTGTTGTCCGTCTCGACCACGTGCCACGGCGCCTCTTTGATGTCGCAAACCGCAAACATCCTGTCCTTCGCCTCTGAGTAGTCGACCCACTTCGCCCGCGCCTGCACGTCCATCGGGCTGAGCTTCCAGCGTTTGGTCGGATCGTTGATCCGGGCCAGGAACCGCCGCTCCTGCTCCTCGTCGCTGACCGATAGCCAGTACTTGATGAGGACGATTCCCGAACGCACCAGCATCCGCTCGAACTGCGGGCACGCGCGCATGAACTCGTCGTACTCCTCGTCCGTGCAGAAGCCCATCACGCGCTCGACCCCGGCGCGGTTGTACCAGCTGCGGTCGAAGAGGACCATCTCCCCCGCCGACGGCAGGTGCGTGATGTAGCGCTGGAAGTACCACTGGGTGCGCTCGCGCTCGGTCGGCGCGGGCAGAGCCACCACCCGGACGAAGCGCGGGTTGAGGAGCGCCGTCATCCGCTTGATCACTCCTCCCTTCCCCGCCGTGTCGCGGCCCTCGAACACGACCACGACGCGAAGGCCCTTGTGGCGGACCCACTCCTCCAGCTGCAGCAGCTCGACCTGGAGACGCCGGAGCTCCCGGACGTAGTCGGCCTTCTTGAGCTCCTTGAGCTTGTTCTTCCTCTTGGCTACGGCCATCGGGTGGAGATTATGTAGGTACGGTCTCCGCCAGGTGCAGCTTTCCCGCCCAATCGTCGAACGGCGCGTTGACATGGATGATCTGCTTCAGCCCCGCCTGTTCGAGCAGGCTCGCGGCGATGCCCGCCCGGTAGCCCACCCCGCAGTGCACGGCCACCGGCGCGCCGCGCGGCACGTCGGCGGCGTGATGCGGCACGTCGGGGACGTACATGTGAATGGCGCCCGGTACATGTCCCGAGCCCCATTCGTGGTCGTCGCGAGCGTCGATCACGGTGATCTCCTCGCCGCTCAGGATCCAGCGGCCCATGTCCTCGATGCCGGCGGTCTCGAACTGCGACAGCAGCCGGCCCGAAGCCTCCCAGGCCTCCATCCCGCCGTCCAGCGCGCCGGCGAGGTTGTCGAAGCCGATCCGCAGCAGCTGGCGCTGGGCCTCCACGTGCTGCTTCTCGGAGCCGCCCACCAGCACGATCTGCCGGTTGCGGTCGATCAGCCAGCCCACCCAGGCGCTGAACGCCTCGCCGGGAACCAGGCCCACGCAGTAGCTGCCGGGGATGTGGCCGCGGTCGTAGTCGACGCCACGGCGGATGTCCACGACAGCCGCGCCCGCGTCCATCAGCCTCGCCACGTCGTCGGCGCGCAGGCGCTTCGGCGGCGGCGGCGTGCGGCCGATGAGCGGCGCACCGGCCATGTTCAACGCGCCCATGTCCGCGTAGTAGGTGGGGTATCGGTGCTGGTCGAGGATCCGGGCGAGAAACTGCATGACCTCGGTGGTCAGGAAGTACGGATTGGTCATGCGCTCCTGGCCGAGCGTGGTCTCATGCCCGGCCCCGCCGCTGATGCCGCAGAACGACCCGCTGCCATGCGTCGGATAGACGGCGACGTCGTCGGGCAGGCCGCGCAGCCGGACCTGCAGGGTTCGCAGCGCCTCCAGCCCAAGGTGCGCGGCGAGATGCGGCCCGAACAGGTCGGTGCGCGCAACCCCGCCGACCATCACCGCACCACCCGAGAACAGAGCCTTCGGCCTACCGGCCTCGAGCACGAGGTAGCTCTGGTGGTCGGGGGTGTGGCCGGGCGTGTAGAGGGCGCGGATGGTGAAGCTGCCGAGCGCGAAGTCCGAATCCGGACCGAGCGGATCGATCGTCGTGCCCGCCAGCGCCGCCAGCTCCCGCGTCCCCGAGACGAAGTCGTTGTGCACATGCGTCTCGAGCGCGCGCACCACGCGCACACCGTTGGCTTCGGCGTGCGTCAGGTACGGGTCGACGTCGCGGAACGGGTCGATGACCGCCGCCACCTTCGCGTCCGGGTCGGCGACCAGGAAGCTGGCGTTGCCCAGCTCCTCAGCGGCGAAGGGTTGAACGGTGAACATAGCCCTCACCCTAACCCTCTCCCCTGCGGGGAGAGGGGATTAGAAAAGTGGCGCGGTCGTCAGGAGGAGCCAGATCGTGAACAGGGTTACCAGGACCGCGCCGCCGTAGAAGATCACCTGCGCGGGCACGCCCTTTGCCGCGGGCACGCCGAGGTCGACCAGCAGGTAGCGCAGCCGGTGCGCGAAGTGATAGAACGGGGCTGCGATCAGGACCAGCAGATACAGCTTCACGATCGGGTTGCCAAGGATGCTGATCCACGTGTCGTAGTGCCGGTCGACCACGGGCACGATTCCCAGCGGGCCAAGGATGCCCTGGACTAGCACGTGCACGGGGATCAGCACCGCCGCGATTACGCCGCCCTGCGCGAACATCAACCAATAGAACAGGTGGGCCAGGGCCGGCCGGCGCGCTGGCTCGCTCACCGGCCGAAGTACACCAGCACGAACGCGATCACCACCGACGCGACCAGCCACAGGCCGAACTGCGACAGCACGATCAGGCGCGATGGGATGGGCCGATCGAAGACCTTGAAGTGGAGGATAACGCCGGCGAGGCTTAGGAACGTGGTGCTGTGATACAGCGCGAACAGCAGCACGATCACGCTGAAGATCACGAACCCCGTCGAGCTGTGCGGGTAGTAGCCCTTCGGTCCGTTCTGGGCCCGCTGGATCTCGACCACGAACCAGAGCATCCACAGCGCCAGCGGCACGGCCGTGAACTCTCGGACGATGTACCAGAAGTAGTGGGCGGTTCGCGTCCACCAGCCCAACGCCATGGGCTGCCGGTAGACCCGGGTCCGAACGTCGCTCACTCTCGGTTTCCGTACGGGAGCACGAAGCGCATGGTTGTGTCGAGCTTGGTTTGCTGGATCGCCTTCGCAGGGTCGACTCCCTTGGGGCAGACCACAGAGCACTCGCCCACGAAGCTGCACTCCCACACGCCATCCGGGTCCGCCACCATCGGGAGGCGCTGCTTCAACCCCTGGTCGCGGGAGTCGAGGTTGTAGCGGCGCGCCAGTGCGGTCGCGGCCGGGCCCAGGAACTTGTCGTCCAGGCCGTACACGGGGCAGGCCGCATAGCAGAGCATGCAGTTGATGCACTGGCTGAACTGGCGGAAGTCGTCGATCTGCTCGTTGGTCTGCCGGTGTTCGCCGGCCCCAAGCGGGAGCTCCTGCTTGCGGATGATCCAGGGCTTGATCGACTTGAGCTTGTGCATGAAGTCATCGAGGTCGGTGACGAGGTCCCGAATGATCGGGAAGTTGTTCAGCGGCTCGACCGTCACCGCCTTGGGCCAGTAGTCGCGCAGGAAGGCGTTGCACGTGAGCTTGGGGACGCCGTCGACCATCATCCCGCAGCTCCCACAGATACCCATGCGACACGACCAGCGGTAGCTGAGGCTTCCATCGACGTGGGACTTGATGTAGTTGAGCGCGTCGAGCACGACCATGCTCTCGTCGGGGAACGGAATCTCGTACGACTGCAGGCGCGGCTTCTCGTCCTTGTCCGGGTCGAAGCGTGTGGCGCGGACGGTGATCTTCTTGTCTGGCAAGTCAGTAGCTCCGTGCTTGGGGCTGGAAGGAGGTGATTCGGACGTCCCGATAGTCGAGCCTGGGCGCGCCGTCGGTCGCGTGAGCCAGGGTGTGCTTCAGGAACTTCTCGTCGTTGCGGTCGGGAAAGTCGCGTCGCGCATGCGCCCCGCGCGATTCCTCGCGCGCCAGCGCCGAGTGCGCCACGGTCACCGCGCAGTCGAGCATGAAGTCGAGCTCGAACGCGGACGTGAGCTCGGTGTTGAAGGTGCGGCTGGAGTCGTACAGCTTCACCTTCTCGAAGCGCTCTCGGAATGAGTCCAGCCGCTTCGTCAGCTCCAGCAAACCTTCGCGGGTGCGGAATACGCCGGCGCCCTCGTCCATGCTCAGCTGCATGTCCTCGCGGATCTCGCCGATGCGCTCGTCGCCGTCGCGCTTCGAGAGGTAAGTTTCGTCGACCCGCTTCGCCTCGGCCTTGAGCATCGCATCGACCGGATTCGACCCGACCGCTTTCGCGGACGACGCGTAGTCGGCGGCCGCCCGGCCTGCCGCGGCGCCGAACACCAGGCACTCGGGCAGCGAGTTCGAGCCCAGGCGGTTGGCGCCGTTGAGGCCTACGTTCGCGCACTCGCCCGCGGCGTAGAGCCCGATCATCGGCGTCAGGCCCGAGATGTCCGCGTCGACGCCGCCCATCATGTAGTGCATCACCGGCCGCACCGGGATGGGGTCCTTCACGATGTCGATGCCGACGAACTCGCGCCCGAGCTCGCGCATGAACGGCAGCTTGCGGTCGATGACCGCCTCGCCAAGGTGCCGCACGTCGAGGTGCATGTACAGGCCGTGCGGCCCCTCGAAGCCGCGGCCGGCGTCGAACTCGGTGATCATGGCGCGCGAGATGATGTCGCGCGGCCCGAGCTCCATCTTGTTGGGCACGTAGCGCTTCAAGAAGCGCTCGCCATCCTTGTTGAGCAGGTAGCCGCCCTCGCCGCGTACCGCCTCGGTGATGAGGATGCCCGTGAAGGGCAGGCCGGTGGGATGGAACTGGACCATCTCCATGTCCTTCAGCGGCACGCCGGCCCTGTACGCGAGGGCCATCCCGTCGCCCGTGCAGATGTTGCCGTTCGTGGTGAAGGCGTAGATCCGTCCAAAGCCGCCCGTCGCGAGGATGACGGACTTGGCGGTCAAAGCGATGAAGCGCCCGCTGCGCATGTCCATCGCCACGACGCCCACGCACCGGCTGTCCTCGACCAGCAGCTTGGTGACGAAAGCCTCGTCGTGGCGGTGAATCTGGTCGTACTTCAGCGACGTCTGGAAGACCGTGTGCAGCATGTGGAAGCCGGACTTGTCGGCGGCGAATACCGTGCGCCAGGTGGTCATGCCGCCGAAGGGGCGGACGGCGATGGTGCCGTCGGGGTTGCGGCTCCATGGGCATCCCCAGTGCTCCATCTGCACGATCTCGACCGGCGACTCGCGGACGAACGCCTCGACGACGTCCTGGTCGGCAAGGTAATCCGAGCCTTTGATGGTGTCGAAAGCGTGCGTGTGATAGCTGTCCTCGGCGCTCATCACCGCCGCGGCGCCGCCCTCCGCCGAGACGGTATGGCTGCGCATCGGGTAGACCTTGGAGACCATTCCGATCTTGAGGCGGGGGTTCATCTCCGCCGCGGCTATCGCTGCCCTGATGCCGGCGAGCCCGCCGCCGACGATCAGGACGTCATAGCTTTCCTGGTCCACTTGCCCGTCAATGTTATTCGGACCACGGAATTGACCTCGGTTTGAGCGTCCCCTTCTGGAAACCGCCCGCGGAAAGCTACCCGGGCCGGCTGCCCGACAAGGCAGACGTGCTCGTCATAGGCGGCGGCATCACCGGGGTGTCGCTGATGCACCATCTCGGCCGTCGCGGAATGCGGGCGGTGCTGGTAGAGCGCGATCACCTGGCGGCTGGAGCGAGCGGGCGCAACGCGGGCTTCTTGCTCGCCGGCGTGGCCGAGAACTACGCGGCCGCCGTGCGGATCTACGGTCGCACCCAGGCGCGCAAGGTATGGGCGCTCACGAATGAGAATCACGACCGGCAGATCGAGGCAGTCGGGCGCGCGCACGTCGGCCACAGGCGACTGGGCAGCCTGGTCCTGGCCGCCGGCGAAGGAGAGGCGCAGGCGCTGGAAGAGTCGTGCGAGCTCCTGCGCGAGGACGGCTTCGAGGCGACGTGGGACGGTCGCGGACTGGTGAACCCACGCGACGGCGAGGTCGATCCTGCCCTCTTGGTGCGAGCGCTCGCAGGGACGCGGCAGAACGGCACCATCGTCGACGGCACCAACGTGTCCGCGATCGACGGAACGACCGTCCACGCCGGCGGACAATCATGTGAGGCGGGGGTCGTGATCCTGGCCACGAACGCCTACACGCCCGCCCTGCTGCCGCAGATAAAGATTCAGCCCACCCGCGCGCAGATGCTGGCCACAGCGCCGGTATCGGCTCGCGTGAGCGAGCTGCCGACCTACTCGCACCACGGCTACCGCTACTGGCGGCAGCTGCCCAGCGGCGAGCTGCTCATCGGAGGCTGGCGCGACACCTCGATGGAGACGGAGGTGACGGCGGTCGCCGAGCCGACGCCGGCGATCCAGGCCCACCTCGACGCCGCGGTGCGCGGGCTGGGCGTCGAGGCCGAAGTCACGCACCGCTGGGCGGGGACGATGGGGTTCACCGAGTCGGGCCTGCCCATCGTCGGGCCGGTCGAAGGCTTGAGGAACGTCTACGTGTGCGCCGGGTTCAACGGGCACGGGATGGGCTTCGCGTTCATGAGCGCGAAGCAGCTCGTCGATTCCCTGTAGAGATTGAGACTGCCCTGAGACTGTCAGCGAGACGTCCACAGGGCCACCATGCCGGCATGCGGCTCAAATGGGCGATGGCGATCGAGCTCACCGGACTCGCTGTTGTGATTGGCTGCTCGTTACTCAATCCTCCATTCGCGTCAACTGTCACGGGATCGGTGACCAGCGTCCAGTGGGGCGCTTCGGGCCAACTGTGCAGTTGTGACTACCTGATCGAGGTCGAGGGCCAGGACTTTCCGTTCCGCGGTCCAACGCGGCCCGCCGGCCCAGGCCCTTACGGTGGAGAAACCGTGGAGGTGGCTTACCTCGACACGACAACGGGCTGGGACGTGCTCTCCATAACGTCCGGGCCAGAAACCGCCGGCAGCGTGACCTATGTCACCCCGGACGGCGATATGTTGGCCGCCGCGAGGCTGACGACGTACGCAGGCTTCGCCGGTCTGATCGCAGGGCTGGTGCTGACGGTCCTTGGAATGACGTTCTTTATTCGTTGGGGGCGAGGGCGGGGGGCGCCTCTGGGAGCGACCAGCGGCGCGCTGGCGCCGATCTCGCTGGTCGGTGGCGTACCCGTGGTGCTGCTTTTCTCGAGCGTATCCGCGCCGATCTCAACCCTCGTTCTGGCCAGTCCGGTGTGGCTGGTGTCGGCGGTGGCAGCGTTGATCTTCGGCATCGCCAGCCTGCGCCGCCATGAGACGCCCTCGGCCCTGGCAAAGTACGCGCTCGCCGTGACCGGGGTGGTGAGCGGGGTCTTGATCATCTGGTGGATCGCGTTTGCGGTCCACCTGGCCAGCACGATCTCTTAAGACCCCCGTTGTTCTACGGCCGAGTGCCGGCCCCCGGACCCCTCGCGGCGACTTTCCAGGTTCGAGTGCCGGCCCCCGGACATGATCCTCGCCCCCCTCCCTACCCTCCCCACACGGTGGGGAGGTGAACGCGGTGGGGAGGTGGACGCCCCCCTCCCTGCCCTCCCCACACGGTGGGGAGGTGAATGTGCCCCTCCCTACCCTCCCCACACGGTGGGGAGGTGAACGCATGGTGGGGAGGTGAACGTCTTTCTAGTCGGGGAGGTTTGCTCTCAGGAAGCGCAGCCAGTTGTTGCCCATGATGCCTTCCACCTGCTCGGCGGTGAAGGCGCGGCGCAGCTTTGAGCGCAGGTCTGCGAAGTCCCGCGTGTCCTGCATCGCTGCGTGCTTCGCGTCGAAGCCGCCGTCCAGGTCCGTGCCGAGTCCGACGTGCTCCGGGCCGCCGGAAGCCCGCGCCAGGTGCACGGCGTGCCTCACCACGTCGTCGAGGGTCGCGGGACCGCTCGGGCGCAGGTGCGACGCATAGAAGCTGATGCCGAGCACCCCGCCCCGCCGCGCGATCTCGGCCGCCGTCGCATTCGTGATCTGCCGGTCCCCCGGCACGAGGTCGCGGGCGTTGCTGTGCGAGGACATGATCGGTCCGCGCCACAGCTCGAACGCGTCGGCCACCGCCTCGTCGGCCATGTGGCTGATGTCCAGGATCACCTTCTTGCGCCGCATCGCCTTGAGCAGCTGGACGCCCAGAGCGGTCAGGCCGCCTGGAGCGCGAGTGCCCCCGCTGTAGCGGGTCCGTCCCCACGCGGGGCCGATAATCCGCACCCCGCGGTCCGTCCACGCGCCCAGCTGGGAAGGTGTCTCGACCGGGTCCGCGCCCTCCATGAGCAGCACCCCCGCCACGCGCCCCCGGCGCCAGCCCTTGACGTAGGCGTCCAGCTCTCGGCGCGTGCCGATGAGCTGCAGTCCGCTCGCCCGGTAGTAGTTGACCTCGGCCAGGGCCATGATGTGCGCCTCGTGCGCGTTCTCGTACACGAAGCGGGTGCGCATCGAGCGGCGCGCTCGGGCGGGCGCCGTATAGAGGGTCGCGAACACCAGCCCGACGCCGCCCCTCGCCAGTGACGGCCGGCTGATCACGTAGCCCTTGGCCGGCTCGGACAGGAAGCCCCGGCCGTCAGAGATTGCGTTCCAGCCGATGTCCAGGTGGGCGTCGACGATCACATCGGCAGAATATCCTGCCCCGAGTTCCTGTACTAGGTAACAATGAAGTCATTCACTGTGAAGCCTGATGAAATGAAGCACCCCGACCTGTCTACCGACGAGCAGGGGCGCCTGTACAGCGTCGAACTGCGCGAGCTCATGGCCCCGCTGAACGTCGACCTGACCGCGGTCGAGGCGCTGTCGGCGCTCCGGTTCGCGGCGCGCTCGATCCACCTGATGCATGAGCGCTGGGCCGACAAGCACGGCCTCTCCGAGGGCCGGCTGGGCGTCCTGTTTCGCCTTTACCGCCGCGGTGCGTGCCCCCTGGGCGACCTGGCCGGCGACCTCGACACCACCCCACGCAACGTGACGGGCCTCGTCGACCACCTCGAGCGTGACGGCCTGGTCGAACGGGTGCCCGACCCGGACGACAGGCGCTCGGTGCGCGCCCGCCTGACCGAGGCTGGAAAGACGCAGATCGAGGCCATCTGGAAAGAAGGCCTGGAGCACCAGTTCGACGTGGTCCAGGGATTGAGCAGGGACGACCTGGCGCAGCTGCGACACCTGTGCCTGTTGCTGGTGGAGAACGCCAGGAGGGAGCTGGGGAAATGACCGCGACACTCGATCGCAGAAGGACGATTCTGGCCACTGCCGGCACGATGCTGGCGCTGCTGCTGGCGGCGCTCGACCAGACCATCGTCGGCACCGCGATTCCGCGCATCGTGGCCGACCTCAACGGCCTCGACCGGCTGGCCTGGGTGACGACGGCCTACCTGGTCACCTCGACGACCATGACGCCGATCGCCGGCAAGCTCGGCGACCTGTTCGGCCGCAAGCCCTTCCTGCTCGCGGGCATGATCGGCTTTGTCATCGCCTCGGCGTTCTGCGGCCTGGCCCAAGACATGACCCAGCTGATCGTGTTCCGGGGCATCCAGGGCATCTTCGGCGGCGTCCTGTTCGCCACGGTCTTCACGGTCATCGGCGACCTCTTCCCGCCCGAACAGCGCGGTCGAGCGCAGGGCCTCTTCGGCGCCGTCTTCGGACTGAGCTCGATCGTCGGGCCGACCGCGGGCGGCTTCATCACCGACCACTGGAGCTGGCGCTGGGTGTTCGAGGTGAACATCCCCGTCGGCATCGTCGCCGTCGCCGTGGTGCTGGCCGGCCTGCCCTACGTCCGCTCCAAGGCGTCATGGCGCGACATCGACTTCTTCGGCGCGTTCAGCCTCGCGGCCGGGGTGGTGCCGCTCCTGATCGCGCTGACCATCACACGCGACCACGCGTGGACCTCGCCTCAGGTCCTGGGCCTCCTCGGCCTGGCACTCGTCATGCTGCTGGCCTTCGTCTACGTCGAGTCCCGCGTCGAGCACCCCATCGTGCCCCTGCACCTCTTCAAGAACTCGACGTTCTCGGTGTCGATGCTGGTTGGCTTCCTGACGGCGTTCGGCATGTTCGGCTCGATCCTGTTCACACCGCTGGTCTTCCAGGGCGTGCTCGGCATCAGCGCCACCAACTCCGGCGCCCTGATCACGCCGATGATGTTCGGCCTCCTGGGCGCGAGCACGGCGACGGGCTTTGTCATGCGCCGGATCAAGTACTACCGCTACCTGGGCACGCTGGGCGTGGCGGTGATGATCTTCGGCATGTGGCTGCTCTCCCAGATCACGCCCGCCTCTGCCCAGTGGCACGTGGTCGCCGACCTGATCGTGGTCGGGCTGGGCATCGGGGTCACGTTCCCGCTGTACCTGACCGCGGTGCAGACGGCCCTGCCCCGCCAGTACCTGGGCGTGGCGTCCAGCCAGATCCAGTTCTGGCGCAACCTCGGCGGCACGGTCGGCAGTGCCATCCTGGGCGCCGTCCTGGCCAACCGCCTGCCCGACTACCTCAAGACGCGAGTGGCCGCGCTCAACCTGCCTCCCTCGATCCTGCAGAGCCTTCCCAAGGGCGGCAGCGCCAACTCGATCCTGGACCCAGCCCTCCTGGCCAGGCTTCCCCTTCCCTTCATCCACGCCATCCGAGCGGCCCTCGCGGACACGCTCCACGACATCTACCTGCTGGCGGGGCTGATCCTCATCGCGGCCCTGGTTTCGACCGTCTTCATGAAAGAGGTGCCGCTCACGAGCGCCTCCCAGGGCGTCGGATTCGGCGAAGCGGCGCCGGTTGACGAGGACATTCGAGAGGAGTCCGAGCGGGTTCCCGCGTGAACCGCGGTAAAGCCAGATGAAGGACGGTCTCCAAATTGCGGTCGGGGGCGTTAGAATCCCGACCGCAAAGCCAGAGGGGGTAGACCGGGCAACAGCCGCCGGCGGCCTCTGTGCGGGAACCAGGAATCGAGGAGGCCAGACGGTGAGTTTCTCGGATCGGACGTTGACGTGCCGCGACTGCGGTCGCGAATTCCTCTTCACGGCGGGCGAGCAGGAGTTCTACCAGTCCCGCGGGCTCCAGAACGAGCCCCGTCGCTGCCCCGAGTGCCGCGCCGCCCGGCGCGCGTCCGACGGCAACGGCCGCACGCGAGTCATGCACGACGTGATCTGCTCCAACTGCGGCAAGCAGACGCAGGTGCCGTTCGTGCCGACCGGCGCCCGGCCTGTCTACTGCTTGGACTGCTACCAGACGGTAGGCCGGCGGTAAGCGGCCCTCACCCTGCCCTCTCCCGCTTCGCGGGAGAGGGTTTTTTGCTAGGCGCCCTCACCCTTCCCTCTCCCGGTTCCCGGGAGAGGGTTTTTTTAGGCCAGCGCCAGGGGACGCACCGGGCTGCCCGTCACCCCTCGCATCTTCAGGGGCAGGCAGATGAATGCGAACTCGTGGATGCCTGCGGCTGCCAGCTCCTCCAGGTTCAGGTTCTCGATGATCGGGATGCCGGCCCTCACCAGCAGTAGAACGTGGCCCGGGAGGGTGGAGCCGACCTCGGCGTCGAAGCTTCCGCTCGTGTCGAATGCCATGTTGTCCGCACCAACGGCCTTGACCTCGAGCCCCGCCAGCCAGCGCGAACCGGCTGCGCTGACGCCGGCCGATTTCAGGTACTCGGACGGCCGGTCCCAGAGCGCCCCGTAACCCGTCCGCACCAGCACCACGTCGCCTTCTCGGACTTCGACGCCGCCCATGGCCGCGGCCTTCTCCAGCTCTGCGACCGAGATGAGGTGCTCAGGGGGCAGCCCACGCTTGCCGGCGACGTCCAGCAGCACTCCACGGCCGACCAGGGGCGCCATCGTTTCGATCCCAAGGACGGTGAACCCGGCCGACGACATGACGCCGCTGTTGACGTCGACCCCGCCGTGCATTTTCAAGTTCTCGGCCTGGTGTGACAGTGCGTCGATGTGGGTGCCGGTGTGCTCGGGCATCACCAGCAGCCCCGAAGCGCTTGTGCGCGGCGGCGGTTCGGGCACGCCCCGGCCGTGCTGGCGGTGGAGGAAGTAGTTGAAACCCGGCGCATGCGCGGGATGGATCGGCATACCTGGGTGACGGGGCTGCTCGAGGTCGAAGATGCGCGCGGCGCCGAGGGCCTCGACGAGGCTCACTGGTTACTCGCGATAGCGGTAGACGATCCGGCCGCGCGACAGGTCGTAGGGCGAAAGCTCGACGCGGATCCGGTCACCCGGCGTGATGCGGATGAAGTAGCGGCGCATGCGCCCGGCCGCGTAGGCGATCAGCTTGTGGCCATTCTCGAGCTCGACCTCGAACATCGCGTTCGGCAGGGCCTGAGATACGACCGCGTCCATGACGACCGCTGCTTCTTTCTGGTCGCCATCGTCGCGATCCGGCTTGCGAGCCTTCGGTGTTCGCGTACCACGTCGGGGGCCCTTGGACTTTCCCAAATCCGTAAGAGTCTACTTGGCGAGGGCTGAGAGCCGCGACTCGAGGCTCGCGGCCTGATCGGCGGAAAGGCGGTCCGCCGCCACGAGCCTGCGGATGGTCTCGAGCCATCGGCGATCCTCATGCACCGCCACGGCGATGAGCTTTGCGCCGCCCTCGACGTCGCCGGCCTGCGCGGTGGCGATCCCCGCCCAGAACCTCAGCTCGACGTTGTCGGGCGCCAGCGCCATCGCCTCCACGCGCTTGGCTTTCGCCCCCGCCGCGTCGCCGGCCTCGTCCAGCTTGTCGGCCTCCGAGTCGGCGTCGTAGGCGCGCCTGATGTCGAGCAGGCGGCGCAGCTCGGCCAGCGGCTCGGGCGAGTCCTCCACCCGAAGGTCGATGGTCCGATCCTCCCACGAGCGTCCTGTCGGGTCGCCCCTCACGACCAGCATCGCAGCCGACTGCTTGCCGCGGATGTCGCCGCCCTGGGCCTCGGCCGCGTCGAGCGCGGCCATCAGCCGCAGGGCCAGCGACCCGGCGGCTGACTCGAAGGCCTCGGCCATGGCGTCCCAGACGGTGTCCTTCTCCATCAGGTTGGCCTGGCAGCTGTAGCCGTCGCCCAGGCGGTGGCCGGCGGCGGGTATGCACTTCTTTCCGGTGTGCGCGGCGACCGTGCCGTTCGCATCGACGATCGCCGCCTGGCGGACCTCGGGCATGGCGTCGGCGGTGGTCAGCGCTCGCAGCGCCTGGTCGGCGCTCAGGCCCCCGCGCAGCATCTCGAGGCCGACCGGCCCGTAGCTCACGTTGACCATCGACTGCGTCGCGATGGCGCCGACGCCCGCAAGGGCCCACGGCACCACGGGACCGACCTGGAAGTAGTGGGACTGCACAGCGACGCCGAGCTCGCCTGTCTTTTCGTCACGCGCGACGATCGAGTACGTCACGCGAGCGAGTGTCTCATGCTTCCGTGCCGTGCCGTCCTGGCTTCACCTCGCCACAGTCGACATCACCCCGCTGCGGCGCCACCGCGACTTCCGCCTGCTCTTCGTCGGGAGGCTGGTCTCGTTCTTCGGCAGCATGATCTCCTCCGTCGCCCTTCCTTTCCAGGTCTACCAGCTGACCCACAGCGTGTTCCTGGTTGGCACGCTCGAGCTGGTGGCCTTTGGATCAGTCCTCGCCTTCGTCTTCCTCGGCGGCGCGCTGGCGGATGCACGCGATCGCCGGTCGATGGTCCTGCTGAGCGAGGTCGCGCTGACCGTCTGCAGCGTCGTGCTCGTCTTCAACGCCGCGCTGCCGCACCCGCAGGTCTGGGTCCTCTTCGCGGTGTCCGTGGGCTGGGGCGGGCTCGAATCCCTGCAGCGGCCGTCGCTGGACGCGATGCTGCCGCGACTTGTCGATCGGAACGAGCTCACGGCGGCCGCCGCGCTCGGCAGCCTTCGCGGCACGTTGGGCATGATCGCCGGACCCGCAGTGGCCGGGGTCCTCATCGCCTTGTTCGGCCTACCGATCACCTACCTCGTGGACGTCGCCACCTACGTCGTCGGCCTCGCCTGCCTCTACTGGATGCGTGCGGTGCCGCCGCCCGTTGATGCGGAGCGCCCGAGCCTGCGACGCGTGATGGAAGGCCTGCGCTATGCGCGCAGCCGGCCCGAGCTGATCGGCACCTACGCGGTCGACATCATCGCGATGTTCTTCGGCATGCCGATGGCCCTGTTCCCGGCCATCGCCCAGGGCCTCGGAGGGCCGGGCGTGCTCGGCCTCATGTACGCCGCGCCGGCCGTCGGCGCGTTCCTGTTTTCGGCCACCAGCGGCTGGACCTCTCGTATCCACCGCCATGGGATGGGTGTGATCGTCGCCGCCACCATATGGGGGATGGCGATCATCGCGTTCGGGCTCGTTCCGGGCCTGGTCGCCGCGCTCATGTTTCTGGTCGTGGCGGGCGCGGCAGACATGATGAGCGGTGTTTTCCGGTCGACCATCTGGAACCAGACCATCCCGGATTCGCTCCGCGGCCGGTTGGCTTCGATCGAGATGTTGAGCTACTCGTCCGGACCGACCCTCGGCAACTTCGAAGCCGGCGTCGTGGCGTCGCTGTTCAGCATTCGGGTATCGATCGTTTCCGGCGGCGTGCTCTGCGTGGTGGGCTGCGCGGTGGCGGCGGTGGCGCTCCCCGCGTTTCGCGCCTACGACGCCCGTCGGCCGGCAAGCTCTACGGTGTAGATCGATGGCGCGTTACGTCAAGCCCGACTGGTTCACCAAGAACGTCTTCAACCGCATTGTGGCCACGTTCACGCGGCTGGGCGTGAGCGTATGGGGTTCACGCATACTGCGAGTCAAGGGACGGACATCGGGCGAATGGCGCACCTCTCCCGTCAACCTGCTCACCTTCCAGGGGTCGCGCTACCTGGTCGCGCCGCGGGGAAACACGCAGTGGGTCCGCAACATTCGCGTGAGCAAGGAGGGCGAGCTGGTGCTCGGCGGTCGGGCCGAGAAGTTTCGGGCCGTGGAGATCCCCGACGAGCGGAAGCTGCCGATCCTGCGCGACTACCTGAAGCGCTGGAAGTTCGAGGTCGGGATATTCTTCCAGGGCGTCGATGCGGACTCGCCGGAGTCGGAGCTACGGCGAATCGCGCCCGATCACCCTGTCTTCAAGGTCGAACCGCTCTAGCTCTTCTCGGCGGCTTCCCTGGCGGGCGATTCGGTGGCCTCGTGGGCGGGCGATTCGTTGGACTGATGGGTGCCGGGGGCGCCGCCGGGCCCGCCCGGGTGGAACGTGCCGTTGTTCTCGGCGGTCTCCTGGGCGGCGCTCTCGCCGGCCTCGTGCGAGGCGGTCTCGTTCGACTTGAAGGCACCCGTGCTCGGAGACGGGGACGGGGACGGCGAAGCCGCGTTGGCGGTGATCAGTGGCGACAGGGCTACGACGGTGGCGCCGACGACGCCGCCGAAGCCCATCGCTGCCGCGATCGCGGAGGCGAAGACGAGGGTTCGGGTCTTGTTCATCGGCCCATCCTGTGAGCCGAACCTCAAAACCGGCTTGGAATGGGCTGTGAGTTTGGGCCTCTAGTCTTCGCCGTAGGTGAGCTCGCGTGGCTTCAGCGCCCGCCAGCGCTCGATCCAGCTCCCCTGGAGCTCGGGCTGCCGGGGCTCTTCGGAAAGCTGCCTCACCGCCTTCTCCACCCTCGCCGTGAACTCCCGGGATCCTTCCTTTACCAGTGGCGTCATCGGCTTGCCGATGCGCACCCGCGCCGGCGCCGGCAGCGGGAGCTTCTGGCCTTTGGGCATGATCCGGTGCGCCCCCCGGATGTGTACAGGCACGACCGGCGTGCCCGTCTCGTTCGCCAGGTGGCCGACGCCGGGCTTGAACTCCTGGATGCGGCCGTCAAGCGAGCGGCTGCCCTCAGGGAAGAGAACCAGGTTCCAGCCCGACTTGAGGAGCTGGCTCGACGAGTGCAGCTGCCCCTGCGCGCCACCGGTGCGCGAGAACGGGAACGTGTTCAGGAAGAGGCTCACCAGGTTGCCCAGCATCGGGCGCTTGAACCAGTAGTCGGCGGCCGCGGCGACGACCGTACGGTCGCGGGCGCGGTCGGTGAGCGCATGGAGGATCAGCGAAGTGTCGGCGTGGCTCGAGTGGTTGGCGGCGAAGATCACCGGCCGCTCGAGCTCCCTCACCCACTCGCGGCCCTCGACCTTCGGGTGAGACATAACCTCCGTGAAAGGAAGGAGGAGGCCGTGCTGGATCAGGTAGCGGATCGTGCGCACCGGCTCCTGTCGGGCCCAGCCCAGGTCGCTCGCCGGCGTGGGCACGACCACGCCGCGCTCGGGCCAGGTGTGTGGGCGCGGGCTGTCCCAGTGCCAGGCGCGTCTGACCCGCTGGAGGTCATGAACGGCGTCTCCAATCACACCGGTGAGCCTGGTTGGTCCTCTGTCGCCCGAATACCAGGGCATCAGCTACTCGACATCACAGAGCATGATCGGCGGCATCCGGAGGTGCGTCACGCTCGGGTGGCGGCCCACGGTCTGCTCCGCCATCTCGAACGCATCCTCGAGAGTCGTCGCGGCTTTGAAGCCGAGCCGGTGCACGACCTCACGCTCGCCGCCGACGATGATGATGTCGCCCGCATGGTCAATCCCGTGCGCTGCCCAGTAATGTGCATAGAACGGGTGAGCCCCGTGGTACGCGTGGGACTTCCGGTACAGCTGAACGAACCACGGGTCTTGGGCAAATCGCTTCTCATACTTCCGCTCAATCTCGACCAAGTCGGTCGTGTCGGCTAGCACTTCGTCGTAGTAGTCGATGTAGCTCGGGTGCTGAACTGCGTCGAACTCGTATCGGCATGGGTGCGTGAGGATCAGCACGCCGCCCTTGCGCAGGACCGGCTTGTGGCGATAGAAGTTGAAGAGGTAGCCGATGCCCATGCACACGACCAACACCGGGTTCATCGGCGCGTTGACGTTGTACGGCCCGAGGTACGGCACTCCCAGAGTGACGATGTCGGTCTGGCCCTCGACGCTGACGCTGATCTGCTTGCGCACCGCCTCCAGCGTCTTGTCGTGCACGGCGTCGACCTGGCCGGCGTTCACGGCCGTGAGCCCGTAGGGCGCCCGCATGGCGTGAAAGACGTTGCGCTTGAACGCCGGCGGGGCAAGGTCTGTGAACTGCTTCATGCCCAGGAACATGGCCTGGTCCTGCGCGGTCCAGTCCGTCTCGCGCTTCTGCATGAAGTTCGCGATCGCCGGGAACGCGTGGTTGTTGACCGTGGTCTCGATGTGGAAGACCCGCACGGTGTCCTCGATCAGCTGGCCCTGGCGGATGCACGAATGGTGCAGCGCCGAGTCGGGCGGGTTCATGTACGAGCGCGATCCGAGCAGCGTCTTGACGTTGTGGTGCGCGCGGATGCCTCGGTACGTGGCCAGTCCAGTGGCCATCGACTTGTGGCCGCCGTCCATCGGCACCAGGGTCAGGTTGACGTACACGACCAGGTCCGACTCGGCGGCGCGCTTGTGCAGCGTGACCTCTTCGCCCTGCGCCGTCTTGCCGATGTAGACGTTGGCGTCCGGGTCCTCGCCGTCGTGCTGGTACAGGCGGTCGGGCCAGAACGTAGTGAAGATGCGGTCGCCGACGATGTGCCGAACCTCGTCGGCGGTCATCCTGCGGTGCAGGCCGAGGGCGGCGATGAGATGGATGTCCTCCACGCCCGCCTCCGCCGCCATGTCGATGACCTCCTCCATGACCAGCTGTCGCACATCCGGCGCGGCCATCGGTGGAAGCGGCAGCGACAGGTCGTCGAAGGCGATCGTGAGCTTCATGCCCCGCCGCAGCAGCGACTTGAGGGGATCGTCCTCCAGCGGCTTGCCCAGGGCGCGTTTGATGGCCCGCTCGGGGTGGGCGATCGGCTCGAGCGGGTCGGGCGGGTAGACGATGCGCGACCCGAGCGGCAGCTTCTCGAGCCGCACGCCTTCGCCGAAATGAAACAGCACTGGCGGTGTGTTTCGGTCGACCTCGATTACGGCTCCCGGACGTCCCACTAAGCCCGTAATCCTCGCAGATCAAACGCGACCTTCACGGCGCCCAGGCGCCCGGCGCTCATCGCGTACGCGATCGCCTCGCGGTAGTCGCCGAGTGAGAACAGGGGTCCCGTCAACTTCTCCAGATGCACCTCGGGCGCGGCTTCCAGCGCGAGCTCGAAGGTGCTCCGGCCCTTGCGCTTCGGCTCCGAGCCGTACGCATAGGCGCCGGTGACCGTGAGCTCGCGCTGCCAGATCGCCGCCCAGTCGACCTTCTCGTCGCCGGGCATCCCCACCGCGACCACGGTGCCGCCACCGCGCGTGAAGCGCACCGCCTCGCTGAGGCTGCTGGCCCGGCCCACGCATTCGAACGTGATGTCCGCCCCGCCCAGCAGCAGCGAGCGGTCCATCCCGTCGAGCCGCCGGGCGGCGGTGGCGAAGCGGACGCGCTGGAAGACGTCGTCGGGCGCGATCACCTGGTCGGCGCCGAGCTTCCGGGCGAGGTCGCGCTGGGTCGGATGCTTGGCGACGGCGATCAGCTTCTTGGGCGGCGTGAAGAGCTTGACCGCGGCGACGGTCAGCAGCCCGATCGTGCCCGCCCCCAGCACCACGACGACGTCGTCCTTGGTCGCACCCCCGCGCAGCGCCGCGTGCACGCAGCAGGCGAACGGCTCGATGAGCACCGCGGCGTCGTCGCTCAATGACTCGGGCACGCGATGCACCTGCGACGGATGGGCGACGAGCACCTCTCCCCATCCCCCACCGGTGTCGGCGCAGTAGCCGGTCTGCAGGCCCACCTCGATCGGCCCTTCGGTGACGTTGTAGCAGAGGCCGGGCCGGCCCTCCGCGCAGCGGGGGCAGAGCGGGTCGATGCCGCGCACCTTGCAGCCCAAAGCGGGCTCGACGACCACGCGGGTGCCGTCGTCCAGCATGCCCACTACCTCGTGCCCGGGCACGAACGGGTAGCTCGTAAGCGGGTCGAGGTACAGCGAGGCGTGGCCGCCGATCGCCGCGAGGTCGGAGCCGCAGATGCCGCTCAGGGTGGGCAGCACGCGCATCCAGCCGCTCGCCGGGAGCTCGGGCTCGGGCACCTCGCCGAAATGAAGCATCGAGAGGGCGCTGGTCGCGACGAAAGGATTGCCTCCGGAGGCGCGCACGAGCGCGAAGGAGGGGATGCTGCGTTCGAAGGTCAGGGCTAGCGTCGCACTGCCTCCCGGTACTCCGGGGAGCGCGGGTCGGGCATCGGGAGCCGCCAGTTGCCCGGCGCCATCCGCCACCGCTCGATCCGCCAGCCTCGCTGGCCGGCTACCTGCGAGAGCCGCGCGTCAGGGTTCACAGCCACGGGCGTGCCGACCAGCTCGAGCATCGGAAGATCGGACAGCGAGTCCGCGTAGGCGAAGCTGTCCGACAGGACCACGCCGTTGCGCGCCGCGTACTCCTCCAGGAGCGTGCCGCGCGCCTCGCCGGCGGGTGGCGGCGACTGCAGGTCGCCCGTCAGACGGCCGTCCCTGACCAGCAGGTGCGCGCAGTCGACCTCCACGTCGAGCAGCTCGGCCAGCGGCTCGACCACCACGTCAAGAGCACCCGTGAGCAGCAGCACACGATGTCCGGCCCGCTTGTGCTCACGAATCCGGCGCATGCCCTCCGGATACACGCGCCGGAGCGTCACCGCGTTGAGCGCCTCGCGGCCGAGTCGCCGCATGACCTCGTAGTCGAGCCCGTCGTACTCGCGATAGAAGCTGCGCTGAAACTCAGCGCGCGACCGGCGCTCGAGATAGAGCCAGCGCGGCGCCTCGCGCAGCATCTGGGCCATGAACGACGGCCAGTCCTCGAGCGGCTGCGCGCGGAGCCGCATCCAGAAGAAGTACTCGACGATGTTGGTCTCGACCAGCGTCCCGTCGACGTCGAAGACCGCCAGCACGTCGGCCCGGCCCGCGCGCCGCTCGATCGCCGAGCGCACCGAGCTGCCCTCGGCCTTGCCGGCCGTGCTGCCCGTCGGCTGCCTGCCCTTGCGCGCCACCGTCTCCGCGCGCGACATCCGCACGACGGTTGGGAAGTGCACCTTCTGGAAGTAGTGCACCCACTCGTACAGCGCCGGGTCGAAGGGAAAGGTCTTGCGCTCGGCCTCCGGCACGTTGTCCCAGATCGAGGTCACGTTGCGAGTGTCGAAGATGCAGTCGACCTCGGTGTAGACGCCGTAGAGCTGGATCAGGTTGACTCCCCTCTCGAGCCGCTCCCGCTCGGCGTTGAGGTCGTCAGACAGCTGGGAGACGCCTGCCCCCAGCGGCAGCCGCTCGACGATCCACTGCGCCGCCTCGGTGAAGCGCAAGGCCGTCTTCGCGCGCGACGAGAGCTCGCCCCGCGTCGGGTACGTCCAGGTGGGCGTTCCGATCGCCTGGCCGTATCGATCGCGCAGCGGGTTCTCGCCGAAGTAGCTCGCGGCCTCGTCGGTCATCTGCCTGAAGCGCAGCGGATTTCGCGTGCCCGAGGCGGCGTGATAGATCCGCGGCTTGGAGTCGGGCGGCGGGTTCGCCGCGACCGCGAGCACAGTGTTGACGACGAAGTCCGCGGGGATGATGTCGAGCAGCGAGTCGGGCAGGCCCGAGAAGTCGCGGAGGATGCCGCGGCCGAACGCGAGGATCAGCGGCTCGGCCATCCGGAAGCCCTCGAGCCATCCCGGGAACGGCTCGGCGAGCGCGCTCTCGATGATCGATGGCCGCACGATCGAGAGCGGGACGTCGCCGTGCAGCTCGACCACGGCATGCTCAGCCATCGCCTTCGTAAACGAGTAGATGTCACTGAAGCCCATCGCGTTCGCGTGGACGCGCCCGCGCTCGACGAGCTTGTCCTTCACCCACTTCTCGCGCAGTCGCTCCGTGGCGCGGGCGCGGGCCGGGGTGCCCGCGGGCCCCATCCGCGATCGGGCCTCGCCGCGCAGCTGCTTGAGGATCTCCGGGCGGCGCGACTCCTCCTCGACAGGCCCACGCAGCGACGAGAGCACCTCCGCCTCGTGGCGCCAGTTGAGCCCGGGGTCGAGCGGCGGCTCCTCGCGGACCAGCCCGCGCAGCATGCCGCCGACATAGGCGGTCGAGATGTGAACCAGGTGCGGTCGCGAGCCCGCCGCCTTCACCGCCTCGACGAGGCGCGCGGCGCCCAGCAGGTTGGTCTGCGCCGACAGGTCCGCGGGGTTGTCGAACTCGACGGCCGCCGCCGAGTGGATGACGATGTCGCATTCGCTCAGCTGCCGGCGGCTCGACTCGGTCAGCCCGAGGCCATCGACGCCGAGGTCGATCTCCAGCACGGCCAGCTTTTCCCTGGCCAGCTTGGCGAACGCCTCCTCGCCCAGCTCCTCTTTGAGGCGCTTGAACGCGGGGCTCGACAGGATCTCGCGCTCGAGGCGCTCCCCGGCCGGGCGCCGCGCGCTGGAGCGGATGGCGAGGTTGATGCGACCGACGTCCGGGATCGAGCGGAGGCATTTCTCGACGATCGACTTGCCGAGGAAGCCGGTGGTGCCGGTGACCAGGATGGTCTTGCCCCTGAAGGCTTCCTTGATCAAGAGGACCTAGTCTAGTTCGCTCGCTATTCCTCTACTGGGCCTGGCCGTGGTCGAGGGCGGGCAGCGACACCGCCGGCGACGCGTTGGCGTCGGTCCACCCCAGGTCCGTCCTGACCGTCACCCAGAACCAGTAGGTCTGGCTCGGCCGGCCGTGGAACACGGCAGACCCGGCGCGGGTCGGGCCGGTCCAGCCGAGCATCGTGCCGTCCTGCTGCACGTAGTCGACGTTGAAGACGTCGCCGGCGCCCGGGCTCGACCACGAGACATGAATGATGGTGGGGTCGGCAAGGTCCGCGACCGCGGAGACGCTGACATGAGGCAGCGGCACGTTGGCGAAGCGCGGCGAGCCCGTCACCCAGAGGTCGCCGAGGTCCTTCGTGTACGGGTCGGGGAAGGAGCCCGACCAGCCGTAGGGGTCGATCGGTCCGTTGCCATTCACGTAGTAGAGGCCGAAGTGGAGGTGCGGCCCGGTGGTGTTGCCGGTCATGCCCGACCGGCCGATGACCATGCCGCGAGGCACCCACTGGCCCCTCTGCACGTCGATCTCGGACATGTGCCCGTAGTACGAGAGCAGGCCGTTGCCGTGCTCGATCTCGACCGTCAGCCCGCTCAGGCAGGTGTGACACGAGGGCACGACCCAGCCCGCAAGCCTGACAATGCCATCGGCCGCGGCGGCCACGGGCTCGTAGTAGAGGCCGTAGTCGTACCCGTCGTGGCCGTCGTAGTAGAGGTAGTCGTGCTGGCCGGGCGTCTGGGCGTAGCCCTCGGTGAAGCCAGGGTCTGGACCACCTACCGATTTCGTCACCACCTGGCCGTCCCACCTGCACAGGCGCCCGTTCGCCTGGTAGTCGGGGTAGCAGTGATCGAATAGGGAGGTGACGTAGTGCGGACCCATGAAGGGCAGCGTCAGAAACGCTCGGCCCGACGGCTGCTCGCCGGTGCTCGCGGTGCCAGTCTCGATGGCGCCGTAGGGCAGCTGGCTCGGGTAGAACCAGCGGGAGTACTGGCCCGGGCGTTGGCCCGGGGGCAGCGCCTCCACCGCCTGCACCGAGGCTGAGGGCAAGAGCTGGAGGGCGAAGGCCGCGACGGCGGCGATGATCCTGACTTCCCGCAAAGCGAACCGCCAGTTTATGACCGGCCTACGTGCAACGGCCGCGTATCCAGTTAAGTTTCGCAAATGGCCTCTTCACAGTCCCCGCCCATCGAGGTTTTGAGCCAGGGCAGGGCCGCGGTGTTCGAGGAAGCGTCAGGTCCGAGCGGGGTCCGGGTGCGCGAACGACCGTACACACCTCCCAAACCCGGCCACGTCGCCGTGGAGATCCGGGCCGCCTCGATCAATCACCTCGACCTCTGGCTGGCCCATGGCGCGCAGCGCATCCCCCCGCCGCGGGTCATCGGCGCCGACGGCGCGGGTGTGGTCAGGGAGTCGGCCGACCCACGGTGGCGCGCGGGCGACGAGGTCGTCATCTTCCCCACCCTGTGCTGCTGGGAGTGCGAGCGCTGCCGGGCCGGCGAGAACGTGCAGTGCGAGCGCTTCGGGGTGCTGGGAGAGCACACCGACGGCACGGCCTGCGAGTTCGTGCACGTCGACGGCCGCAGCCTGTTCCCCAAGCCGTCCGAGCTGTCGTGGACGGAGACTGCCGCCTTCCCGCTCACCTTCCTGACCGCCTGGAGGATGCTCGTGACGCGGGCGCGGCTTCAGCCGGACGAGACTGTGCTGGTGATCGGGGCCGGTGCCGGGGTCGCCGTGGCGGCGATCCAGATCGCGCGCCACCTCGGCGCGCGCGTGCTGGCGACCAGCCGCTCGGAGCTGAAGCGAGAGCGGGCGATGGAGCTGGGCGCGGAGGCGGTCTTCGACTCATCGGGTTTCAGCGCGGCGGTCAGGGAAGTGACCGGCGACGGGGTCGATGTGGTCTTCGAGCACGTCGGGCCGGCCACCCTCGACGAGTCGATGCGCTCGCTCGCCATGGGCGGCCGCATCGTGACGTGCGGGTCGACCTCCGGCGTGAAGGCGGAGATCAGCATGCCACGGCTCTTCTTCCGGCACGCGAGCCTGCTGGGGTCGACCATGGGCAACGCGTCTGAGTTCGAGGCGGTGCTCAAAGCCATCGACCGCGGCCTGCGCCCAGTAGTCGACAGCGTCTATCCGTTGTCCGAAGTGCAGGGCGCGTTGACGCGTCTTGACGCGGCGGAGCAGTTCGGAAAAGTAGTGCTGTCGGTCTGAGTTATTAAGGAGTAGTTCCGGCGATGAGAGGCTTCAAGACATTTCTGCTCCGTGGCAATGTGGTGGATCTCGCGGTCGGCATCGTCATCGGCATCGCGTTCGGCGTCGTGATCACTGCCTTTGTCAAGGACCTGGTGACCCCGCTCATCGCCGCCCTCATCGGCAAGCCGGACTTCTCCGCGCTGACGTTCACGATCAACCACAGCAGGTTCCTGTACGGGGACTTCATCAATGCGATCCTGGCGTTCGTCGTCATCGCCGCGGTCATCTACTTCTTCGTCGTCGTCCCGGTGAACGCGCTGATCGAGCGCTCCCGGAGGGAGCCCCCCGCCGATCCCACGACGAAGAAGTGCACGGAGTGCCTGAGCGAGATCCCGCTGGCCGCCAAGCGCTGCGCGTTCTGCGGCGAGCCTCAGGCCGCTTAGCATCCGCCGAGTGCCGGCTCCCGAACCTCGAGGCAGCCGCCGAAGCGTCCGAGGGCCGGCACTCGACTACGTGGGCACGACCCAGAGCTTTCCTGCGGTCTCATGGCTGAGCGTCACGTCCGCGTCGCCGGCCCTCAGATGCAGGGTCCGGCCGACGTCGTCCACCTCGACGACGTGGAGCCGGCGGCCAGGCGTGAGCCCACGGTCGAAGAGGTAGGCGAGCAGGCGGGGCGCCTCGCGCTCGGCCACCTCTGACACGCGGGTGATCGCGGCGCGCGACCCAGGCGTCAGCTGGGCGAGCCGCACCTCCCGCGCGACCGGCTTCGAGTGGCCGGGGATGGGATTGCCGTGCGGGCACGTGCGCGGCCGGCCGAGCACCTCGTACAGCCGCTTCTCGACCACGTCCGAGACGGCGTGCTCCAGGCGGGCCGCCTCCTCGTCGGCCGTGACCCAGTCGAGGCCGAGCCCGTCGGTCAGCCAGCGCTCCATGATCCGGTGCCGGCGCACGATCGACTCAGCCTCGGCCATGCCTTTTGGTGTCAGCTCGATCTCCTTGGTCCGGGTCATCCTGACCATGCCGTCGCGGGCCATCCGCCGCAGCGCGATCGTGACTGTCGGCCGGCTCACGCCCAGCCAGTCGGCCAGGCGCGCGCTGCGAAGCGGCTCGCCCTCCGACCACATGTAGTAGATCGCCTCGAGGTAGCGGGAGATGACCTCGGAGGGCCCTCGGGGGCTCCCGTTAGACTTGTCTAATCGTGTCTTTTGCACGTACTAATCAATCATGAGCCAGGCCGCCGCCGTCGCACTCGGCGCGATCGCCGGAGGCACCATCTTCCTCGGCCTTCCGGTCGCCCGCATGCGCGGCCTGCCGACCCCGGTCCAGGGGTTCCTGAACGCATTCGCCACCGGGATCCTGGTTTTCCTCCTCTGGGACATCCTGAGCCACGCCGGCACTCCGGTTCAGGCGGCCCTCACCGCTCGGTCGGGCAGCTCGTTCGCGGGGATGGCGGTCATCTTCGGGGCCGGTATCGCGGCGGGTCTGCTCGGCCTTGTCTACTTCAACCGCGCGCTCTTCGGCCGCCTGCGCCACGGAACGCACACGCCCGGCCCGCGCAACCTCTCGATGGCCATCGCCACCGGCCTGGGCCTGCACAACCTTTCAGAGGGCCTGGCCATCGGCGAGTCCGCGCACGCAGGGGCGATCGCCTTCGCCGGGGTGCTGGTCGTGGGCTTCGCGCTACACAACATCACCGAGGGCTTCGGCATCGCGGCGCCGATGACCACCGACCCCAAGCCGGTCTCGTGGGCATTCCTCGGGCTGGCGGGACTGATCGGCGGCGGGCCCACATTCGTGGGCACCTGGATTGGCTACCTCGCGAGCTCGCCCTACCTGAGCGTCGCGTTTCTGGCCGTCGCGGCGGGGGCGATTCTGTACGTGTTGAACGAGCTGTTCAATCTCGGCCGGCGCCTGAGCTCACCGCCGATGTTCGCGTGGGGCTTGCTGCTCGGCTTCCTGACCGCCTTCGCGACCGACCTGTTCCTGACCGCCGTGTCGGGAGCCTAGCCAGACGCGACTAGTCGGCGAACTCCAGCTCGTCAGGCTCGCTGTCGTCCCAGTCGGGGAAGCGCCACTTGAACAGCCGCTCCTGGACCTCGAAGAGACTGTCGAGCGCGTCCTGGACGTGACCGTCCTCGCGCAGCGGCTCCCGGATGGGCCCGGGCATCGCATCGACCAGGTCCTTGAGCTCGGCCCGGAGCGGCGCCGGCACGGTCTTGACCCCGTCGCGGTTCATCTCCTCGAGCTGCCAGAGCACCCTGTCGGTGGCCTCCAGCATGCGCTGGAAGGCGTAGCGGCGCCGGTTCTGCCGGCGCAGAGCCGTCTCCTGCTGCTCGATTCGCGTGCTTGTGTGATCAATCATGTGCGACTTTCTCCAGCTACGTTTTCTAGCTTACCGGCTCCCGAGCCCATTCTCAAAGGCGACTTGTGACCGACTTCCTCGCCCGCACCGAACGCCTGTTCACCCCGTTCGAGGCCTGGGGCGAGTTCAGGAGAGGTGCCAGGCAGGCCGCGGTCACCTTCATTCTTTACGACGCCGAGGGCCAATGGCGCGTGCCATTTGTGCGCCGGCGGGCGGATCTGCCCGACCACCCGGGCCAGGTCGCGCTGCCGGGCGGGGGCGTTCGGGCCGGCGAAACCGCCTGGGAGGCGGCCCAGCGCGAGGTGGCCGAGGAGATCGGGGTCCCGGTCGGGCGCCTCCGGCCGCTCGGGGCCGGAGAGCCCATCTACGCGTCGGTCAGCAACTTCTCCGTGGTCCCCTTCGTCGCGCACCTGCCCGACCCCGTGCCCGTCTTCGTCCCCGACGAGCGCGAGCTGGTGGGCATGCTCGAGATCCCCCTCGACCGGCTGCTCGACGACAGCGCCTGGCTCACCTCAGCCGAGCCGTGGCGCTTCCGCTACCTGGCGCACGAGGAGAGCGTGGTGTGGGGCCTGACCGAGCGGATCGTGGCGGGCCTGGCCCCGAAGCTGAGGGAGGCGCTCAGCGGCTCAGGTCACGAAGCTGAATGAGCGACCAGACCAGATACCCGCCGAGGGCGAGGACGGCAAACCCGTAAGCCACCACCAGATAGCTCACGGCGCTTTTACCTCCCCCGACCTCCCCACTCTGTGGGGAGGTGGCGCCGCGCGCAGCGCCGCGCCGGAGGGGGGCAATGGGCTTGGCACCAAGGTCGCCAAGGGCTGCTTGTCGAGGAGCGTCTCGATCCGGTAGCGGATCGCGATCAGCGTGCCCGCCAGCATGAGCGTGCACGCCATCGTGAAGAGGAACGTGAACAGCATCTCGGGCGGCAGCGCGTCCGTGGCGATGACGGGACCCGGATGCTGCGTCCGCCACCAGTCGACGCTGAAGTAGACCACCGGCACGTCGATGAACCCGAAGATGCCGACGACCGCCGCGAAGCGCGCGGCCTGCCGCCCCGGCGCGGCCAGCCTGCGCACGAGCAGGTAGCCGGCGTAGATGATCCACAGCACCAGCGTCGACGTCAGCCGGGCGTCCCACGTCCAGTAAGTGCCCCAGATCGGCTTCGCCCAGAGCATGCCCATAACCAGCGTCACGGTCGTGAACACCACTCCCACCAGGGCGCCCGCTCGGGCCAGCCGGTCGGCGCGCACGCTGTCGCGCCACAGGTAGAGGACGCTGCCGACCAGCACGACCGCAAAGCTTGCAAATGCCGCGATCGCCGCGCTCACGTGCAGGTAGAAGATGCGCTGCACCGGGCCCTGGAGGGCGTCGGTCGGGGCGAAGAAGAAGATCAGCGCCGCGGCCACCAACATGAGCGCCACCGCGCCGCCCGCCGCGCCCAGGTACCTAGTCATCCAGCACGAAGCGCGCGGCGAGGGAGGTGAGCACGACGAACAGTATGTCGAAGTCCAGGAGCAGCTTGAGCGCCTGGTCCATGGTGCCGTCGGCGCCCATGGCGACCTGCACCGCCTGACCGCCGGCAACGATGAAGGGGATCCATAAAGGCAGGGTCAACAGCGGCAGGAGCAGCTCGCGCGCGCGCAGCTGAGCGACCATCGCGGCGAACAGGCAGCCCAGCGCCGCCATCCCGACCGTCGCCAGCAGCACCGCGAACACCAGGCCGAACGAGATCGGCACGCCGAAGAACAGAGCGAGAGCGGGCAGCAGGACCGCCTCGCAAAGCACGAGGAGCAGCCCCGCGGCGAGGGCTTTGCCCGCGAAGATCGCCGCGGGCGCGGCCGCGGTCAGGAGCACCGCCTCGAGGGTCGCCTGCTCGCGTTCGGCGGCGAAGGCTCGCCCGAAGGCGACCAGGCCCGCAAACACGAGGGCCAGCCAGAGCACCCCGGGCGCGATCGCGGGCGCGCTGCGCGAGTCGATCTGAAACCCGAAGTTCGCGATCACCAAGGCGAGCACGACGAACTGCGCGAGCGCGGGCACCAGCTCGCGCGTCCTCCACTCCGCCACGAGGTCCTTGCGGGCAATCGCCACTGCGACCGCGATCGAACGCGTCACTGGACGATCCGCAGCCGCGATCCCTGGCCGAGGACGCGACCCTTACGCAGTGTCAGCGTGCGCTGGCAGAGCCGGGTCGCCAGGGCCTGGTCGTGTGTCGCCAGCACCGCGGTCCGGCCGTTCATCACCGCCGCGATCAGGTCGGCCCCCTCGGCGTCGAGGCTGGCGTCGGGCTCGTCGAGGATGAGCAGCAGCGGGTCGTGCAGCACAGCGCGCGCGATGGCGAGCCTCTGCTGCATGCCGCGGGACAGCTCGCTGGCCCGCCGGCGCGCCACCTGCGTCAGCCTGGCCAGCTCGAGCGCCTCCGGCACCCGCGCGCGATCGGCGCCGCGCAGGTCGCAGAAGAACGCGAGGTTCTCCTCGGCGGTGAGCGCGCCATAGATGCCGGGCGCATGCGCGACGTAACCCATGCGGCCGCGCAGGCGACGGCGCTCGCGGAGCGCGTCGAGTCCCATGATCTCGAGCTTCCCGGAGCTGGGCCGCAGCGCTGTGGCCAGGATGCGCAGCAGGGTCGTTTTGCCCGCCCCGTTCTCGCCCAGCACCGCCACGTGATCGCCGCGCTCCACGACCAGGTCGACCGCGTCCAGCGCCGGCTCCGAGCCGAACCAGTGGGAGACGCTCTCGGCGACGATCGCGCTCACCTCGCCTCGGGATCCTCCGGCGTGCGGATCAACGGCCACAGGACGAACGGCCCGGAGAGGAACAGCAGGAGCGTCGCCACGATCAGCGTCATGACACCTGCCTGACGCGAACCAGCGCCGGGACCGGCAGCGGCGCCCGCTCGCCCAGGTTGCCCAGAACCACGCCCAGGATGATGACGATCGCGCCCGCCCAGATCCAGCTCACGAGGGGGTTGACCAGCACTCGAAAGGACGCCGAGCCGTCCGCGTTGGCGCCGACCAGAATGACGTAGACGTCGGCGGTGGCGGTCGTACTGATCGCGACGTGCGTGAGCGACTGGCCACCCAGCCCGGCGTACGTGGCACGCGCGGGCTCCAGCGTCCTGTCGCCGAAGCTCATCGACGCCACCAGCTCGCTGTGGTCGGCGAGCTGTCTCTGCTCGGTGCCCGTGTACGCGAGCGTGTAGCCGCCCACCGACACCTGCTGGCCCGGACTGAGCGTCACGTCCTTCTCCTGCTGCCAGAAATGCGACGACGCTATGCCGGCGACCACGACGACCAGGCCGAGGTGCGCGAGGTACGCCCCGTAACGGCGCCGTCGCCGGGCGAGCGGCGCCAGCGCGATCGGCCATCCGCCCTGCCGCCGGCCTCGAACGATGGCGCGGGCGAACTCGAAGCCGCATGTCGCGGCCACGCCCGCCGCGACGGGCAGGGTCACGAGCGCAGGCAGAGACCGCACGCCCGCCGCCACCATGACGACGAGCACTGCCAGGGCGGCCACGGCGGGCCAGCGCAGGGCTCGCGCCGCCTCCTTCCCCGCCCTCCGCCAGGGCAGCAGCGGGCCGGCGGCCATCAGCGCAAGCAGGGCGACGAGCAGCGGGCCCGCGGCTCGCTCGTAGTAGCTCGCCCCCACCACCCGCTCCTGCCCGAGCATGCCCGAGACGAGCGGAAGCACGGTGCCCCACAGGACCACGGCCACGACTCCGACGAGAAGCAGGTTCTGGAGCACGAACGCTCCCTCGCGCGACAGCGCAGCCGCCGGTTCCTTCTCGCTCTTCAGGCTGCCTGCGCGCAGCGCAAGCAGAGCGCCCGAGAAGACGACGCATATGAAGAGGAAGGCGAAGAACCAGGGGCCGATCGCGCTGATCGCAAACGTGTGCACCGACGGCACCACCCCGCTGCGCACGATGAACGTCCCGAACACCACGAGGAGGAAGGCGGTGATGACCAGGCCGAAGTTCCAGGCGCGCAGGCGTCCGCGATGCTCCTGCACCTGCGACGAATGGAGGTATGCGGTGGTCGCCAGCCAGGGCATGAGCGCCACGTTCTCAACCGGGTCCCAGCCCCAGTAGCCGCCCCAACCCAGTACGTGATAAGCCCACCACATGCCGAGCACCAGGCCCGCGCTCTGCAGCGTCCACGCGAGAAGCGCGAATCGGCGGGTGTGGGCGATCCAGGCGGCGTCCGAGCGGCCGGCGAGGAGCGCGGCGGCGGCGAAGCTGAACGGGATGGCAAACGAGGCGAAGCCCGCCAGAACCACCGGCGGGTGAATGAGCATGCCGCCGTCGCGCAGCACCGGGTTCAGCCCCAGCCCGTCTGGCGGCGTCACCGACAGGACGTCGAACGGGCTCGCGACCATGACGAGCACCACCAGAAAGAACGTGGCGATCGTGGCCAGGATCCCGGCGGCGTAGGCCGCGAGCCGAGGACCGAGCCGCGAGCTGGCGACCAGCGACGCGCTGCCCAGCACGCACAGGATGAGCGTCCAGTACAGCAGCGAGCCCTCCTGCCCGCCGTAGAACCCCGCGGCCACGAGCGGCGTCGGGGTCGACAGGTCCGTGTGCTCGACCACGTAGGCAATGGAGAAGTCGTGCGTCAGGAGAGCGATCTCCAGCGCCACCGACGCAAGGACCACCATCGCGGCCGCTGCGTAGAACGCCCGCCGCCCGACCTGGATCATGACCGCGTTCTGCCGCCATCCGGACCAGAACGAGAGCAGCATCGAGAAGCCGCCCATGACGAGGCCCGCGAGGAGGGCGCCAGAGCCGATGAAGGCCAGTGTCAAGACGTATACGGAGTGGTCGAGAAGCGGGATGGACACTTGGCGAGGACGTTCCGGGCGTGGAAGATCCCGTCCGCGCCAAGCTTGCCCTCGGCCACCACGGTGATGCCGGGCTGGAAGATGTCGGGCAGTGGACCCTGGTAGTCGACCACCACAGAGTCGGTCGAGTCCTTCTCGGTGAAGCGAACGTGCAGGCCGCCGTCGCTGCGCAGGACGTCGTTCTGGACGACGCCCGCGACCCGGACGTCGCCTGCCTGCTGGTGCGAACGAAGCTCGGATACAGTCAGGTAGTACTCAGAGGAGCCTCCCGAAGCCGAGTAGATCAGGTAACCGACGCAGGCCGCGACCACGAGCATGAGTGCCGCCCACTTGAGCGTTCTGGTCACGTCGCAATAAGCCCCAGGTAGTGATCGAGGGTCGTGGGGTCGAGCGGGCCGCTGAACGACGCGATGACCAGCCCGTCCGAGTTGATGAACACGGTCACCGGCGGTCCGAACACGCCGTACGACTGATACGAGCCGTCGACGATCGGTCCGACCGGGTACGGATGCGCGTGCGTGCGCTCGAACTGCGCTGCGCCTGAATCCGTGTCCTGCATGTCGGCACCCAGGAACGCCACCCCGGGATGGCTCTTCAGCCCGGCCGCGAGCACGGGCAGCTCCTGCGCGCATGGCCCGCACCACGAGGCCCAGAAGTTGAGCACGACGGGCGTGCCGTGGAGCTGCGACACCTGCACCAGCCCGCCCTCGATCGGTTTGATCGCGAGGGGCGGCGCCGGCCGCCCGAGCAGCTGCGGGCTGGTGAGCGCGGCGTGCTGCAGGCCCCAGCCCAGCGACAGCATCAGCACCGACCCGGCCACTATCGCACCGCCGGAGATCAGCGCGGTCCTGGCGTTCAACCGCCCGAGTCTAGTCGATGGCAGCCGCGCGTTCTGGAAGCGCGTTGGCCGCGGCGATGCGCCCGTACAGGCGGCCGCTCGCCTTGACCGTGCGCTCCAGCGTCTTCCGGTTCACGTCGATCAGCCCGAAGCTCACGGTGTAGCCGCGCGCCCACTCGAAGTTGTCCATGTTGGTCCAGTGGTAGTAGCCGCGGACGTCGACGCCGTCCTCGATCGCCAGCCGGACGTTCTCCAGGACATCGCGCAGGTAGTTCTGGCGCCAGTCGTCATCGGAGGTCGCGATGCCGCTCTCGGTGATGTACACGGGCTTGCCCAGTGAGCGGAGCTCGTTCAGGACCTGCCGCATCCAGCGGGGGTCGGAGGCGAACCCGAAATCCGTGAGCGGCAGCCCGGGCACGTTGAAGCGACGTATGAACTGGTCCTGCGGCCGGGTCGGGTCGAACGCGGTCATCTGCGCCCAGTAATGCGCGATGCCGATGAAGTCGCTCGTCGCCTCCACCACCCGGCGCATGTTCCCCGGAGCCACCGGCCAGCGGTCGACAGTGAACTGGGCGGCGCGGGCGGCCCACTGGTCCCGGCGCTTGCCGCTTGCGGGCAGGAACAGGAATTTGTGATGCGAAAGTCCCACCGGCGTGTCGGGCCACCTTCTCTTGATGGCCGCGTACGCGAGCTCGTGCGCGTTGCGCATGTTCGAGATCACGCGGTAGAAGCCGGGCAGGTCGCCCTTGTGCCCAGGTGGAAACTCCCCGCTGATCCATCCGTTCGCGGCGTAGATGTTGGGCTCGTTGATGGTGCACCACCGGCCGACAAGGTCGCCCAACTCGTCCGCCATCCGACTGACGAACGGCAGGAACGCTCGCGCCGCCTCGCGGTTGGCCCAACCACCCTTGCGGGTGAACCACAACGGGCTCGTGAAGTGATGCAGCGTGACCATCGGTTCGATGGCCTGCTCGCGCAGCTCGCCGAGGACGTCGCGGTAGTGACGGATCTGACGCGTGTCGAACTCGCCCTCTGAAGGCTCGATGCGCGACCACTCGAGGGACAGGCGATGAGCATTCTGGTTGAGCTCGCGCAGCAGCTTGAAGTCCTCTCGGTAGCGGTGATAGTGGTCGCACGCGACGGTCGACGTATCGCCGTTCGCGATCCGGCCGGGCTCCTGCTCGAACTCCCACCAGTCGCAGTTCCGGTTGTGCCCCTCGACCTGGTGGGCGGCGCTGGAGGTTCCCCAGCGGAAGCCTTCCGGGAAACGCCCGCCGGCACCGCTGGGCTCAGGACTCACGCGGCGGCGCTCGCGGGTTTGGCCACGCTCGGGGGCGGCGTGTACTGCCAGCTCACGGGCGTGCCATCTTCGAAGTCGATCGTCAGCATGCCCGCCTTGTCGACCGCCTTGCGGTACATCTCCCGCTCGTTGTGCGCGCGGCCCTCGAGCAGGATCCACGCGGCCTGGATGGGATCCGCGTGGCTCACAACCGCCGCCGTCTCGCCCGGGTGCTCGCGCACGACCCGCTCGAGAACCTTCAGCACGCGCCCGCCGAGGTCCTCGACCGATTCGTCCCCGGGCACGATCCCGCGGCGCGCCTTGTGCACGAACCACAGCGGCCGGCGCAGCGGGATCTGCCAGTAAGGCAGGCCCTGCAGGTATCGGCTGAAATCGGCCTCGCGCAGCTCGGGGTCAGGCTCGAGCTCGGCCGCCTCGCGCAGCGACTGGTTGATGATCTGGGCCGTCTCGACGGCGCGCGCGAGCGGACTGTGGACGATCCGGCGGATACCCTCCCCGCTCAGCCTCTCGCCCAACGCCGCTGCCTGGGCGCGGCCGCGGGCGCTGAGCTGAAAGCCGGGCAGGTGTCCGTAGAGAAGGCGGTGCGGGTTCTCGACCTCGGCGTGGCGGATCAGGTAGATGCGCGTATGCAAGTCAGGACGATCGTACGCAACCGGCGTCTAGAGGCTGTAGGCGCCCACCGACGTCCGGTTCGTGCCCGACGATCTCCCGTGCTCCAGCGCGTGATAGGCCTCGCGCAGCAGGTTGCCGGTGTACTCGCGCCGGTTCATGAGCCCGGCCTCGAACTCCTGCTGCACCATGCCGATCGTCGCCGCACCGCAACTCACTGTGATTCGCTGCCAGCCTCCGCTGTTGGAGAAGTCATGTGACGCGATCGCGCGCCGGATCTTGTCCGCCGCCAGCGTGGCCCCCTGCTGGTCGGTCTCCGGCAGGATGATCACGAAGTGCGGAGAGCGGTCGGCTTCGAGGAAGCCGAGGGTGTCCGTGTCGCGGATGGCGCGCCCGAGCGTCTCCGCGAGCTCCGCCATGAGCGTGTTCACCTGGTTCTGATCGAGCTCGTTGTGGATGTGCTCCGCGTGGTCGAGCTCCACCACCAGGACCGAGAGGGGCCGGTGGTAGCGGACCGCCCGGTTGGCCTCCTGGCCGATGAGCGCCTCGGCGAACTTCTGGTTCCAGATCCCGGTAACAGGGTCGACGACCCCGAACAGCGGACTGGAGGTGCGGTCGGACTGGCTGTGCCCGCAAACGTTGCAGTACTGCGCGCCGAGGGGTACGTCTGAGCCGCAGTACCAGCATGAAGCCATGGGCGGCATTGTAGCGACGGGCCTCAGAATTCGATCTGGGATGGACGATCAGGGCGAACTCTTTCCCCCGGCCGCGGGCGCTCCGCCGAGCCTGCCCCTGGCCACCCGCATGCGGCCCAAGCGCTTCGACGACCTGGTCGGCCAGCGCAAGGTGGTCGACGTCCTGCGGGAGCTCACCCGCTCGGGGCACCTGCCGAGCATCGTGCTCTGGGGGCCGCCCGGAAGCGGCAAGACCACGCTGGCCGGGCTGCTGGCCACGGAGACGAGCGCGCGGATGGTCTCGCTGTCGGCCGTGACGGCCGGGGTGGCGGACCTGCGCAAGGTCGTCGCCGAGGCCAAGGTCCACCAGCGGGCCGGCCTGCGCACCGTCCTTTTCATCGATGAGATCCATCGTTTCAACAAGGCCCAGCAGGATGCGATCCTGCCGCACGTCGAGAACGGCACCGTCACCCTGATCGGCGCCACGACCGAGAACCCGTCCTTCGAGGTCATCGCGCCCCTGCTGTCGCGCAGCCGCGTCTTCCGCCTCGAGGCCCTGGACCGTGAGGAGCTGAAGCGGGTCGTCGAGCGCGGTCTCGCGGAGCTGCACGCGACCATCGCGGCCGATGCTCTCGACGCGCTGCTCGAGGGCGCGCGCGGCGACGCCCGCGTCGCGCTCAACGGGCTCGAGGCGGCGGCGGCGCTGGCGGGCGCCGGGCGCGCGCAGGGCGCACAAGAAGAACAGAGCGAAATCGAACTGATCCACATCGAGCGCGCCCTCCAGGAACGCCACCTGCTTTACGACAAGGCGGGCGACCAGCACTACGACATCGTCTCGGCGCTCATCAAGAGCGTTCGGGGCAGCGACCCGGACGCGGCCGTCTACTGGCTCGCGCGGATGCTCGAGGCCGGTGAGGACCCTCTGTTCGTCGCCCGGCGCCTGGTCATCTCGGCGGCCGAGGACGTAGGCCTCGCGGACCCGCAGGCGCTCCAGGTCGCGATCGCGGCCCAGCAGGCCGCGCACTTCGTGGGCATGCCCGAGGCGGTGCTGCCGCTGACCGAGGCCGCGCTGTATCTCGCTCTCGCGCCGAAGTCGAACTCCGCGCTCACTTCATACGGGGCCGCGCGCGAGCTCATCGAGGAGACCGGCAACGAGCCCGTGCCGATGCATCTGCGCAACGCCGTGACCGGCCTGATGCGGTCGATGGGCTACGGCCGCGACTACAAGTACGCACACGATTTCGAGAGCGGCGTGGCCGACCAGGTCCACCTGCCCGCGAAGCTCGCCAAGCGCAAGGTCTACCAGCCGAACCCACGAGACAAGAAGTAAAGATCCCCTCTCCCGCCATGCGGGAGAGGGTCAGGGTGAGGGCTCTACCATTTCCAACCGTGGCGGATGCACTCGTAATCTTCAAGCCCGATGCCGCGCATCGCTTCGCGGTGCGCGCCGGCATCTGGTCCTGGCTCTCTACGGAGCGCGAATGGAAGATCGAGTCGATGGCCTGGTATCAGCCGCCGGCGACGCTGATCGAGAGCCACTACGACTTCCTCCAGGGCCGCCCCTTCTTTCCGTGGCTGGTCGACTTCATGACCGCGCTGCCGCTCGTGGTCGGCCGGGTCACCGCCTCGGCCGAGGCACTGGAGCGGATGCGCTACGACCTCGGCGAGACACGCATCGCCCAGTCGCGGCCGGGTTCCCTTCGCGAGCGGTTCGGGATCTTCGGCGGCATCAACTGCGTTCACCTGTCGGACGCGCCCGAAACCGGGGCGGCGGAGGTCAAGCGCTGGTCTGCATACCTGCCCCTTGAAGGACTCGAGGTCGAGCTCGACGACAGCTCCGACAAACCCGACCACACGCATCACCTGCGCTCGCTGGCGACGCAGGTGGCCGGCGGCATCCACGTGGAGGCAGCGACGACGATGATTCGTGAACTGATTGTTGAGGAGACTGAGCTCACCGGCGAGCAGCTCGGAGCCTTCTACCGGATCACTTTGGGGGCTCTGGCTTAGGCGGCTCGGGCTTCGCCGCGTGCGCCTCGGGCGACTCCTTCGTGTAGACGATCACGGGCTTGGTGAAGAGCTCCGAGTTCGGGACCACCATCATGTCGCCGGCCTCGGTGCGCAGCAGCGTGACCCTCAACCTCACGTCAGACACCGTGCCCGCGTGGCCGTCGAGCGAGATGCGGTCCCCGATCCGGATGTGCCGCTCGAGCAGCACGTAGTAGCCAGAAACATAGTCCTTCAACAGGTCCTGCACGCCCAGGGCGGCCACCACGGTGGCCAAAAGGATTCCGACCAGGGTGACGTTGCCGTTCTGCAGCGCAAAGCCGAAGGCAGCGAAAAGGCCGAGCACGATCACGCCGATGTAGACCACGCGGCGCACGAGCACCACCATCTCGGCGCGGACGTTGCGGGTCCGCAGCTGCTCGCTTAGAACATGCCCGAGGACCCGCGAGGCGACCAGGAAGACGAGGAACGCGACCAGTCCGATCGCGACGAACTCGAGGTTCTTGATGTCCTCGGGCGACAAAGAGAACGACCCCGCCAGCGGCGGAATCATTCCTCGGTCTCGGCTTGCTCCTCGGCTGCCGGCGCCCCTTCCGCGGCGGCCTCGCCCTCGGCCACCACGGCGGCCTCGGCGGCGGGCACCTCTTCCTCGACTTTCATCTCGCGCTTGTGCACGATCTTGACCACGAGCTCCTCTGGGTCGGCGAGCACGGTCACGCCCTTGGGCACGCTGATCTCAGAGACGCGGAACTCGGACTCGATCTCGGCCAGTGGGGTCAAATCGACCTCGAAGGCTTCCGGGATGTCCGTGGGCAGGCACTCGACCTCGAGCGCGTGGATCGGCTGCAGGATGTCCGCGTCGCCCCGCTTCACGGCGGCCGACTCGCCGGTCAGGTGGACGGGCACCTCGACATGGATCTTCTCCGTGAGGTTGACCTGGTAGAAGTCGACGTGGATCGGGCCCAGGCGGCGAGGATGGGTCTGGATCTCGCGCACGAGCACCTTCTCGGTGCGGCCGTCGACCAGGAGGTCGACCAGGTGGGTCCGTCCGGACCTGACGAACACCTTCTGGAACTCCAGCCGGTCGAGCGTCAGCGGCGTCGGCGCGGCCTTGCTGCCGTAGACCACGGCGGGCAGCTTGCCCTCGCGGTAAAGGCGCCGGGCGCGCTTGCCGATCAGCTGGCGGGTGGAAGCATTGAGTTGCATAGGAAGGCCTCAGGTGGAGAGGCGCTGCCTATGATATCGCAACCGGTGCAGAACCCTCCTCCACCCCTCGGAGCGCCACCCCCGGCGCCGATGGCGCCCTATCAGGCCCCCCAGTACACGGGAGGCCAGACCTACGCCGGTTTCTGGATCCGGCTGGTGGCCCGGCTGCTGGACAGCCTGATCGTCGGCATCCCGCTGAGCATCGTGCTGGGAATCCTCCTCCTGGCGGGCGGAGGTCTGGCCGCGGGCACCAACAACTCCGACCAGAACACGCAGAACGCGGCCGCCGCCGTGTTCAGCGGCATCTTCATCGTCTTCTACCTGATCGCGATCGCGGTCAGCATCGGCTACTGGGTCTACTTCTGGGGCACCACCGGGTCGACGTTCGGGATGCGGGTGCTGAGGCTTCGGGTGGTCGACGCCAACACCGGCGGCCCGATCGGCATCCCGAGGGCCCTTGTGCGCTGGCTCATGACGATCGTCAACAGCTGGGCGTGCTACATCGGCTGGATCTGGGTGGCGTTCGATCCCCGCAAGCAGGGCTGGCACGACAAGGTGGCCAACTCGGTCGTCCTCCAGGGCTGAAGGCTCTGCCCCGATGCAGGTCCCTCCGCGTCCCCCTCCGCCGCCCGGCTTCGCCCCACCTCCTCCCCCCGGCGGTCTCCCTCCGCCCAAGGCACCGGCTGGCGGTTATGCGGTCGATCCCTATAAGCCGGCCTGGGCGGAGCACCAGGATGCGTTCGCGCCGACGTATGGCGGCTTCTGGATTCGTTTCGCGGCCATCTTCATCGACAGCATCATCGTCGGGGTCGTCATCCTCGTCCTTTTTCTCGCCATCGACTTCATCGCGTACCGCCTGGCGGGCCTTAGCGGTTCGACGGTCGACCCCAACGCCAACGGCGTCGACACGGTGAGCCGGCTCATCAGCTATGTACTCTCGATCGGCTACTTCGTCTACTACTGGGGCATGGGCCAGACGCCGGCCATGCGGCGCCTTGGACTCGCGATAGTGGACGCGACCACCGGCGCACCCATCGGGTTCGGCCGAGCTGCGCTCCGCTACCTCGGGTACGTCCTCAGCGCGCTGCCGTGCTACCTCGGCCTGATCTGGGCGGCCTTCGACGGACGCAAGCAGGGCTGGCACGACAAGCTCGCCCACACGGTGGTGATCCGGGTCTGAGGGAACCAGATCCCCTCTCCCGCCGTGCGGGAGAGGGTCAGGGTTAGGGCCGATAGTCCGTCCCCTCTCCCGCTTCGCGGGAGCGATCAATAAGTCCCATCCTCCTCGCGCCTGGCGCGCAGGGTTAGGGTGAGGGCCGATAGTCCGTCCCCTCTCCCGCCGTGCGGGAGAGGGTCAGGGTGAGGGCGCTCCCTCGAGCGCCTGGAAGATCTGCGCCGCGACATCGTCCATGCTAGCCAGGTCCGGCGTCCAGAACCGGATAACACGCCAGCCGCGGCCTTCGAGCCACCTTGTCCGCTCGGTGTCCCGCGCCTCCTGAACATCGTTGCCATGGCTTCCGCCGTCAACCTCGATGATCAGGCGCCGAGACCTGCATGCGAAATCCGCAATGAACGGACCGATCGGCACCTGCCGGCGAAACTTGTAACCGAGGAACCGCCGCGAGCGAAGAGCGGTCCAGAGTCTCTTCTCAGAGTCAGCCATGTTTTGGCGTTGCTCACGGGCCCGGATTATCAAGAGTCGCTCCGCCACGAACGCATCATGTGACGCGCTCGCCTCAGAGGGAACGGCCTTTACAGCCCTCACCCTGACCCTCTCCCCTGGCGGGGAGAGGGGATTTCTACTCCGGGAACCTCTTTTTCAGCCAGGCCACTATGTCTTGCAGCGGGGTGCCTGGCGTGAACAGCTCGGCCACCCCCTGCTTCTTGAGCGCCGCGATGTCGTCGTCCGGGATGATGCCGCCCCCGAACACGACGATGTCGGTCGCGTTGCGCCGCTTCAACTCCTCGACGACCGCCGGGAACAGCGTCATGTGCGCGCCCGAGTGCAAGGACAGGCCGATCACCTGCGCGTCCTCCTGCAGGGCCGCGTCGACCACCATCTCCGGCGTCTGCCTCAAGCCCGTGTAGATCACTTCGTATCCGGCGTCCCGCAGCGCGCGGGCGACGACCTTGACGCCGCGGTCATGGCCGTCAAGCCCGACCTTCGCCATCACGATGCGGATCGGCTTGACCGCGGCCTTCGGCATCAGATCACCGCCTGCTCGGTGTAGAGGCCGAAGACCTCGATCATCGTGCTCATGATCTCGCCCTCGGTGGCGTAGGCCCGCACCGCCTCGAGGATGTACGGCATCAGGTTGTCCTTGCCGGCGGCCGCCTTGCGCAGATCGGTGAGAGCCTTGCTGCACCTGGCCTGGTCGCGCTTGGCGCGCACGGCACGAACGCGCTCTACCTGCTCGCGCTCGAGCTTCGGGTCTATGCGCAGGATCTCGATCGGCGGCTCGTCGTCGACCGTGAACTCGTTGACGCCGACCATGAGGCGGCGCTTCTGCTCGAGCTCCTGCTGGTAGCGAAAGGCGGCGTCGGCGATCTCCTTCTGGAAGAAGCTGGCCTCGATGGCCGGGATGACGCCGCCGAACTCCTCGATCCGCTTGAAGTACGCCTCGGCCTGCCGCTCCATCTCGTCGGTCAGCGCCTCGACGAAGTAGCTTCCGCCCAGCGGGTCGATGGTGTTCGCCGCGCCGGTCTCATAGGCGATGAGCTGCTGGGTGCGGAGCGCCAGGCGCGCCGCCTTGTCGGTCGGCAACGCCAGGACCTCGTCCATCGCGTTCGTGTGCAGCGACTGCGTGCCTCCAAGCACGGCCGACATCGCCTCCAGCGCCGTGCGCGCGATGTTGAGCTCGGGCTGCTGAGCGGTCAGCGAGACCCCGGCCGTCTGCGTGTGGAAGCGAAGCTTCCACGAGCGCTCGTCCTGCGCCCCGTACCGCTCGCGCATCCAGCGCGCCCAGATTCGACGCGCGGCTCTGAACTTCGCGACCTCCTCGAAGAAGTCGATGTGGGCGTCGAAGAAGAAAGAAAGGCGAGACGCGAAGTCGTCGATGCGCATGCCGCGCTCGATGCAGGCGTCGACGTAGGCCATGCCGTCCGCGAGCGTGAACGCGAGCTCCTGGGCCGCGGTCGAGCCGGCCTCGCGGATGTGGTAGCCCGATATCGAGATCGTGTTCCACTTCGGGACCTCTTTCGCGCAGTACTCGATCGAGTCGACCACCAGCCGCATCGAGGGCTCGGGCGGAAAGATAAACTCCTTCTGGGCGATGAACTCCTTGAGGATGTCGTTCTGGAGCGTGCCGCCGAGCTTCACGAAGGGCACGCCCTGCTTCTCGGCGACAGCCAGGTACATGCACAGCAGGATCGCGGCCGGCGAGTTGATCGTCATCGAGGTCGTGATGTCCCCGAGCGGAATCCCCTCGAACAGCGTCTCCATGTCCGCCAGCGAGTCGATGGCGACGCCGCAGTGGCCGATCTCGCCCCGGCTCGTCGGCGCGTCCGAGTCCTGGCCCATCAGCGTCGGCATGTCGAAGGCGACCGACAGGCCGGTCTGGCCGTTGGCCAGCAGGTACTTGTAGCGCCGGTTGGTCTCCTGCGCGGTGGCGAAGCCGGAGAACTGGCGCATCGTCCACAGCCGGCCGCGGTAGCCGGTCGGGTGGATGCCGCGGGTGTACGGGTACTGCCCGGGCATCTCCTCGGCGCGGGTCGGCAGGTCGTCCGAGGTGTACAGGGGCTTGATCGGGACGCCGGAGATGGTGGAGGTTTCGATGCCGTCCTTGCGCCTGGTGGTGCTGGACTCGAAGTCCTCTTTCCAGACCTGCTTCGGGTCCTTGGCTCTGACTTTCATAGGGCTTGTGAAACCCATTATCCGAGTTCCTACCCCACGAACTCAGAGGCTTCGCCGTGAGTTCGCGGGGACCCCTTCATAGAGCGCAGGATGTCCTCGGCGACTTCGTAAGGAGTTCCGTCCTCGAGCAGGCGCCGGGACAGCTTCGAGTCGTCGGCGAGCGCCTCGCGAGCCCGCTCCCGGGCGACCTCCGCGACCACCTCCGCGGTCTCATCCTTGAGCCTCCGCTCGGCCTGGGCGGCAGCCCGCCCGGTCGACTCGAGGTGCTTCCGGTGCGCCTCGATCGCCGCCCACAGCTCCTCGATGCCCTCCCGTTTGGCTGCCGAGGTGGCCACGATGGGCGGCTTCCATGAGGCCTTGGGCGAAAGCGAGAGCATCGCCCGCAGCTCGATGGCCACGCGCTCGTGGCCCTCGAGGTCCGCCTTGTTGACCACGAAAACGTCGGCGATCTCGAGGATCCCGGCCTTGATCATCTGCACGCCGTCGCCGAGGTTCGGAGTCATCACCACCACGGTCGTGTCCGCGACCGCCGCGACCTCGAGCTCGGACTGCCCGACGCCTACGGTTTCGAGGATCACGGGGTCGAAGCCGAAGGCGCCGAGCAGGCGGACGGCCTCTCTCGCGGCCAGCGACAGGCCGCCCAGGTGGCCGCGGGCGCCCATGCTGCGGATGAAGACCTTCGCGTCGAGCGCGTGCCTCTGCATGCGAATGCGGTCGCCGAGGATCGCGCCGCCCGTGAAGGGCGAGTTGGGATCAGTGGCGACGACGGCTACGGACCGATCGAGCGTTCGCAGGTAGGCGACCAGGCCGTCGACCAGCGTCGACTTGCCCGTGCCCGGCGCGCCGGTGAAGCCCACGACGTAAGGCGGGCTCTGGGCCCGGTCGCGCAGCTCTTGCTGCAGCCGGCGCACGGCAGGATCGCGCCGCTCGACCAGGGTGATCGCGCGGGCGAGGGCGCGAACGTCCCCGGCCCGAAACCTGTCCGCCAGATCCGAATCAGTCGTAGCGGTGTCGAGATTACAGGGCGAACCAGCGCACGCCGAAGTCGTGGCCGAGCACGACCACCAGCCCGTAGGTCTGCTGGCCGCGCGCCGGCGCCGGGTTGGAGGGCGTGGCGGGGACGACCGTGGCGCCGAAGTAGCCCGCCAGCCACTGCGCGGTCTTCGGGAACTGTCCGCCCGAGTAGTCGAGGATCACGGTTCGGGAAGCCCCGCCGTGTCCGATCGGGTCGGCCAGCTGCAGCCCGAGCGGGTCCAGCATCGTCGTGACGCGGTTGGCGAGGTCGTTGTACGTGTACGAACCGTTGGCGAACTGGATCGGCGCCTTCTCCGCGAGCACCGACTGGTCGATGAAGACCGACGAGATGTACTGGTGGATCGTCCGAAACGAGGGGTCTTCGGCGCAGAGCTGCGACGCGTACGGGCCCATGCCGCAGTCGCCGCTGTAGAGGAAGTTGCCATCGGCGGCGCCAGAAGGCGCGGTCAGGGCGACCCGAATGATCGAGCTGTCCGGCAGGTTCTTGCCCCAGTCGTAGATCGCCTTCATGTCCGAGAGCGACATGTCGGTGTGGATGTTCTTCTGAAGCGCGTCCAGCAGCTGAGGCGCCTTGGCGAAGCCGTTCACCGTGGTCGTCTTCTTCTTGATCGCTTCCATGATGTCCTGCTGCCGCCGAGAGCGGCCGAAGTCGGACGCCTGCTCGGGCTCGACCGCGTGCCGCGAGCGCGCGATCTGGAGCGCCTGCTCTCCATTGAGATGCTGGCAGCCGGCCCTGTAATGGATGGGCAGGTAGCCGTGCCCGTAGCTGGGATACGAGTAGTCGTCCAGGTTCGAGGTGAGGCACACGTCGACGCCGCCGAGCGCGTTGACCATGTCCCTGAAAGCAACGAAGTCGACTGCGATGTAGCGGTCGAAGGTCAGCCCGGTGACCTTGCCGACCTCGTGCTCCGCCGCATGGCCGCCACCGTCACGGCCCTGGTACGCCGAGGCGACGCAGCAGATGATGTTCGTGTAAGGGACCTCGTACGCGGCGTTGATCTTGTTCGTCCACGTTCGGTTTGGATCGCTCTGAAGATTCATGCGGACGGTGAGGTCGCGCGGGATGGACGCGAGCATCACGCGGTGCGAGTTGGGATCGATGGTCACGGCCATGATCGAGTCCGTGAGGTAGGGCGCGTCGTTCTCGTAGCCGCCCATCCCCAGCAGCAGGATGTTCACCTGCTGGCCGTGCTGCAGCTTGTAGGCGATGGTTCCGGGCTGCGGCTCGACGGCCTGCACGACCTCACCCAAAGGGTTGATGTGGTGGCCCGTGGTCGCATTGATGAAGTCGTCCAGGCGTTTGTACGAGAACGTGGCGCCCAGCACGATCGCGACCAGCAGGACAGCACCGATCATCGCCGGGACCGACCGGGTCAGGCGGTAGGAGACGTTGTGGCGGGATCGCCTGGCCCTAGGCCTGGCCCTGGACATGCGCACGGGGATTCTACCTTGCAGGCTTTAGAAAACGCCCATCGACGCCTGAGGGTTACGTCGTCGTCGCGTTCTTGCCGATGACCACAAAGAAAAAGAACCAGCCGATCGAGGCCAGGAAGCCGAGCACGCCGAGGATGAGCCCCCCGATCGCGAGCCCGCCGCCTCCCAGGGTGCCCCCGCTCTGCGTGATCCTGCCACGCGATAGGAAGCCCATGATCGCTGCCGCGGGCCCGAGGATGACCCCGAGGAACACGACGCAGCAGACGAGCGACAGGATGCCGGTGATCAGCGAGGCGATGGCGAGCCCGTCCGTGCGGGTGCTGGCGTACTGCATCCCTCCACCCGGCGTGTAGCCGCCTCCGGGCGGCGGCGGGGGCGCGAAGCCTCCTCCTCCCGGCGGCGGGGGCGGCGGCATGTAGCCACCTCCGCCGGACGGCGGCGGGGGCGGTGGCGGAGGCATGGACCCACCTGACGGAGGGGGCGGTGGCGGCGGAGGCGTAGACCCACCTGACGGAGGCGGCGGCGGAGGGGGTGGAGTCGATTCTCCACCGGGGGGAGGGGGCGGCGGCGGTAGCTCCGACATGTGTCTCCTCCTATGACGCCGCCTGGCCGGCGGCGTGCGAACCCGACTCGAAGCTCCGGTAGACCCAGGCCTGGACCGCCAGCGCATACGCGGCGGTGAACACGACACCGACGAGGCATACGATCGCGCCGAGCGAGCTGATCAAGCTTGCGGCGATCAGCATAAGGCCCGCGATCAGGGTGTTGGTCAGGTTCGCTCGTGAACTGCGCACGATCTCGCGGACCGACAGCCCGCCCCGGATGCCGCCCCGGTCCGTCGCGAGCACGATCGCCGGCGTCGCGAACGTCAGCGCGAGGCTGCCGATGGTCGTCACCCCGAAGGCGGCCACGTTGAGGAACAGGGAGACCAGGATCAGGCCCGCGTTGCCGGAACCGCGACCTTGCCCGAGAGCGATCAACAATGCCGGCAGGTAGATGAGCAGGGCGACGAGCGCCACCGCCAGGCTGTAGACCAGCTGGACGGCGAAGAGGTGAATGCCCCGGCCAAGGTAGCCGAGATTGGCCGGCGCGAGGCGCTCCTCGCCGGCGCGGAGGCGCTCGAGCGTGGCCAGCATCCAGCCCAGGCCGTTGATGGCTCCCGCGATGGGGATCAGCAGGGTGAGGCCGATGATCAGGACCTTCACCGGCCACTCGGGGTCGCGCACCGGCCAGGCGAACGCGTCGGTGACGCGATCCAAACGGTCCGCCTAAAAGCCGGAGCTGGAGACGTCGTTGAGCGCGTTGAAGATGATCACCAGCCAGACCAGGGTCACGATCGCGCCGATCGCGGTCGTGATGGCGCCGAGGATGCGGCCCGCGTTGGCCGCGCCGGCGCCGGTGAGGGAGCCGTTCGAAGCCGCGATGCGCTCGCGGGCGCCCTTGCCGAGGAAGTACGCGATCGGGCCCGCGATCATCCCGGGAAGACCGAGCGGAATGGCGAAGATCAGCCCCAGGATCGCGAACACGAGGGAGGCCGCGGCCTTGCCGTCCGTGACGACGGGGCGCTCACCGGCCGGCGGGGGGTAGTTCGGGGGCGGAACGTATGGAGCGATCTGGGGAGCCGCCTGGTGCTGCATCGACGCGGGCGGCGGAGAGGCCATCGCCTCCGAGCCAGTTTCGCTCAACGGAGCAGCGAGCGTGCGATCACCACGCGCTGAATCTGGTTCGTGCCTTCGTAGATCTGGGTGATCTTCGCGTCCCTCATCATCCTTTCCACCGGGTAGTCGCTGATGTAACCGTAACCGCCCAGGATCTGCACGCAGTCGGTCGTCACCTTCATCGCCATGTCGGAGGCGAACAGCTTGGCCATGGCCGCGATCTTCGTCAGGTCCGGCGACTTGGCGTCGACCTTCGTGGCCGCCCGAAACACGAGGTTGCGCGACGCCTCGATCTGCGTCGCAATGTCGGCCAGCATGAACTGGATGCCCTGGAAGCTCGCTATGGACTGCCCGAACTGTTTCCTCTCCTTCGCGTAGTTGAGCGCGTACTCGAAGGCGCCCTCGGCGATGCCGAGGGCCTGAGCGCCGATCCCGGGCCTAGAGCGGTCCAGCACCGCGAGGGCGATCTTGAATCCCGCGCCCTCGTCGCCGAGCCGATTCGCCGCCGGAACCTTGACGTCCTCGAACAGGATCTGCGCGGTCGGCGATCCTCGGATTCCCAGCTTGTGCTCGAGCTTCGGCGCCTGCCATGGGCTGTGCTCGCGCTCGAGCACGAACGCGGAGATGCCGCGATGGTCGGCGTCAGGATCGGTCTGCGCAAACACGACTAGCGTGCCCGCGATGCTGCCGTGCGTGATGAACTGCTTGGTGCCGTTGAGCACATACTCGTCCCCGTAGCGCTTGGCGCGCGTCTTCAGCGCCGCCGCGTCCGAGCCGCTGCCGGTTTCGGAGAGCGCATACGCGGCGACCTTCTCGCCGGAGGCGAGCGGAGGGCAGAGTCGCTTTTTCTGCTCCTGTGAGCCGGCGACTAGGATCGGGTAGCTGCCCAGCGCCTGCACCGCGAGTATCAGCGACGAGGTCGCGCAGGCCTTGGCGATCTCCTCGATGCCCATGCAGATGGTGACGCTCGAGCCCGAGATGCCGCCGTACTCCTCGGGAAACGGAATGCCGAGGATGCCGTTCCGCGCGAACAGCTCCTCGATGTCCTTCGGGTACTCGGCCTTCTCGTCGATCTCGGCCGCGCGCGGCGCGACCTTGTCCTGTACGAGCTCGCGGATCGTGTCGCGGATCGCGATCTGCTCTTCGGAGAACTCGAAGTCCATCGTCGGTCCGAATTATCGGGACTTCAGCAGATCCCGGGCGATCACGTAGCGCTGCACCTGGTTGGTGCCTTCGTAGATCTGCAGCGCCTTGGCGTCGCGCACGTGCCGCTCGAACGGGCTCCCGACGAGAGTGCCCTCCTCGCCGGCCAGCTGCAGGGCGTTGAGCGCGACGTCCATCGCAGTGTCGGTGCAGTGGAGCTTGGCCATCGACGCCGGGCCCGTGAAGGGCTTGCCGGCGCTGCAGAGCCACGCCGCGCGATAGGCGAGCAGGCGCGCGGATTCCACCCGCGTCGCCATGTCGGCGAGGGCGAAATCGTCGCCCTGTTGGCGGGGACGATCCGCGAGCGCTGATCGCGCCTGGTCGACCGCTGCCTGCGCGATGCCAAGCGCCTGCCCCGAGATGCCGATACGCCCAGAGTCGAGGGCGCGCATCGCCACCGTGAAGCCCTGGCCCTCGGCCGCGAGGCGGTTCGCCGCCGGCACCTTCACGTCCTCCAGCACCAGCTCGCCCGTGGGCGATCCGTTCAGGCCCATCTTCTTGAAGACCTGGCCGACGCGCAGGCCCGTGGAGTCGGCGGGCACGATGAACGCGCTGATGCCCGCAGCCCGCTCGTCCGGCACAGTCCGTGCAAACACGATGTAGAGGCCCGCGCGGCCGATGTTGGTGATGAACACCTTCGTGCCGTTCAGCACGTAGTCGCCGCCGACCCGGTGGGCGCTCGCCTTCAACGACGCGGCGTCCGACCCCGCGGCCGGCTCAGTCAGCGCGAAAGCGCCCAGCAGCTGGCCCGACGCCAGCAGCGGCAGCCACTTTCGTTTCTGTTCCTCGTCCCCGAAGAGCAGGATGGGTTCGCTGCCGACGCTGGTGTGGACGTCGACGATCACGGACGTCGACGCACATGCCTGCGCGAGCTCCTCGATACAGAGGGTGAAGGCGAGCGCGTCGAGGCCGGCGCCGCCGTAATCGCGCGGGATCAGCACGCCCATCAGACCGGCCGCGGCGGCAGCGGCGATCGCCTCGTCGGGGAATCGATGACTCTGGTCGACGTCGGCCGCAAGCGGCTCGACCACGCTTTGCGCCAGCTCGCGCACCGAGGCGCGAAAGGCTTCGTGATGCGGCGCCAAATCGAGATCCACGGAAGCGCGACTTACAATAGAGGGTCGCGATGGAAGCAGGCCCCCGCTATCTCGAAGGCACGACTGTCGGCAGTGGCCGCGACATCATCGGCGTGCGCCGCGATCGCATCGCCGACATCATCAGCACCGGCCGCGAGATCATCTCGCGCGCGAAATCCGAAAAACTTCTCCCGGACACGATTACAGGAGCCACCGCGGCGCTCCTGGTTACGATCGCCGGGTACGGCGAGCCACTCTCGGAAGGACAGTGGCGCGAGCTCGCCGGCGTGGTCGGCGGGATCATGCGCGACAACACTTATGCGGACCTTGCCCGGCTTCGGACGTTGATTACTCAGGAGCAGTTCTTGAACGTGGCACGAAACCAGGGCTATGGACGTTTCATCCGGCGACTCGATGATGGCCGCTGGGTTTGCGAGCTGGCGCCGAAGCTAGAAGACCTCCCGGACGAGTGACGTCATCGTCCGAATAGTGCGGTCACGTCCAGTCCGCATCCTCTTCGCCGCCTTCTTCGCGGTGGCGATCCTCAGCCCGGCCGCGGTGGTCGCGGCTGTCGTCTGGAACGTCCCCACGACCGCACCGGCGACGAGCGAGCTCGTGGACAGCCAGCCCGTGCGGCTGCTGCCCCCGCCTGACGTCGTGCCCGGGTCCCTCCCCTCGGGAGCGAACAACGTGTACGCCAACGACATGGCGACGGTCGTGCCGTGCCCGCTGTGCCAGCTTCCACAGCGGGTGTACGTGCCGAACAGCATGGCCAACACGGTCGACGTGATCGACCCGCTGACGTTCAAGGTCATCGATCACTACGGAGTTGGGCAGATACCTCACCACATCACGCCGTCATGGGACCTGAGCCAGCTGTACGTCGAGAACGAAGGCTCGAGCAGCCTGACGGTGCTGGACATCCACACCGGCAAGCCGGCGGGCACGATCAACATCCCCTTCCCGTACAACCTCTACTTCACCCCCGACGGCACCAAGGCGATCGACGTGGTCGAGCGCCTGATGAGGATCGAGTTCCGCGATCCGCACACGTGGAGGCTGATCCGCGCGGTGCCCATCCCCTGGGCCGGCGCCGATCACATGGACTTCAGCGCTGACGGTTCGTACCTGTTGATCTCGACCGAGTACTCGGGCGTGGTCGCGAAGGTCGACACTGTCAACATGCGGCTCGTCGGCTACGCGAACGTCGGCGGCCTCCCCATCGACGTCAAGGTCTCGCCTGACGGCAGCGTCTTCTACGTCGCGAACCAGGGCTCCGACGGCGTTTCGGTCATCGACCCGAACACCATGAAAGTCATCCAGTTCATACCCACCGGCCGCGGCGCGCACGGTCTCCAGGTCTCGCGCGACGCCCGCTACCTCTATGTGTCCAACCGCCTCGAGGGCTCCATCTCCGTGATCGACTTCTCCGCCCGCCGGGTGGTCGCGAAGTGGCACATCCCCGGCGGCGGCAGCCCCGACATGCTGCAGCTGAACCCGGCCGGCACCGAGCTGTGGGCGTCAGGCCGCTACAACGCGACGGTCTACGTTTTCAGCACCGTCACGGGCCAGCTCATAGCCCGCATCCCGGTCGGCTCGCAGGACCACGGGCTGACCTACTTCCCCAACGTCGGCCTCCACAGCATCGGCCACAACGGCGTTTATCGCTAGCGCGGTCTCGCCCTGCGGCGAGTGCCGGCTCCCGAACGCCGGGAGGTGGTCGGAGCCTGCCGAGTGCCGGCACTCGCACGCACCGGCGTGGCGTGGATGACTGCTAGGAAGCCCCGAGCAGGCGGGCGATCAGCATCCGCTGCACCTCTGACGTGCCCTCTCCGATCTCGTTGACCTTCACGTCGCGCCAGTAGCGGGCCACGGGGTAGTCCTCCATGAACCCGTAGCCGCCGTGGATCTGGACGGCCTGGTCGGCCGCGCGCTTCGAGGTCTCGGAGGCGTAAAGCTTCGACATCGCGGCGAGCATCCGCACCTCGTCCGACGCCTTGCGCGAGCCGTGGTGGTAGGCGGTGGCTGCTCGGTACACCATCGTCCGCGCCAGCTCGGTCTCCATCGCCATGTCGGCGAGCTTGAACTGGATCGCCTGGTGCTTGGTGAGCGGCTTGCCGAACGACTTCCGTTCCTTCGCGTAGGCCAGCGACGCGTCGAGACACGCCTGAGCGAGCCCGACCGACAGGGCGGCGATGGCGATGCGCCCGCCCGTCAGGGTGTGCAGGAACTGACGGTATCCGCCGCCGCGCTCGCCGAGCATGTTCTCGTCCGGCACGGTGCAGTTCTCGAAGCTCAACGGGTGCGTGTCCGACGAATGCCAGCCGAGCTTCCTGTAAGCGGGAAGCACGTGATAGCCCTCCGTGCCCATCGGGACGAGGAACGCACTGATCTCGGGGCCACCGCCGTTGCCCTTGCCGGTGACCGCGGTGAGCGTGACCCCCGCCGAGATGTCGGTGCCGCAGTTGGTGATGAACTGCTTGGCCCCGTTGATGACCCAGCCTCCGTCGCGCTGGTCGGCCCGGGTCTTGGTCGCGCCGGCGTCCGACCCTGCCTCTGGCTCGGTGAGGCCGAACGACCAGAGCTTGCGGCCCGCGAGCAGGTCGGGAAGCCAGCTGTCCTTCTGCGCCTGCGTGCCAAAGTCGTGGATGGGAGCCGCGCCCAGGCAGACGGCCGCCTCGAGCGTGATGCCGACGCCGGTGTCGGCACGCGAGATCTCCTCGATGGCCAGGCACAGGGACAGGAAGTCGCCGCCCGCTCCCCCGTGCTCCTCGGGAAACGGGAGGCCGAACAGACCCAGCTCCCCCATCTGGCGGACGACGTCGTAGCCGAACTTGTGGTGGCGGTCGAGGTCCTCGGCCGCGGGTGCCACGACCTCGCGGGCGAAGTCGCGACATAGGTCACGAACCGCTTGTTGCTCGGTAGTAAGGTCGAAGTCCATCGGCTCCAATCGTGGCACGCCATAGGCTTAGCCCGTGACGGTTTACGCCGACGCGATCGGGATCATCGAAGGCATCCAGGCCCTCGACGGCCCGAACGTCAACCCCGTGTGCCGCACACGTCTCTACACCCACGGGCACAGGACCGAGAGGTCCCTGGTCCTCCTGCACGGCTTCACCAACTGCCCGGCCCAGTTCGACGAGCTGGGCCGCCGCTTCTTCGAACGCGGCTGGAACGTGCTGATCCCCCGCTATCCGCGACACGGCTATGCGGACCGGCTCAACACATCGATAGCCGAGCTCACATCAGAGCAGCTGATCGCCGTGGCGCACCGATCGGCGGACGCCGGCCGCGGCCTCGGCGAGAAGCTGCACGTCGCGGGGCTGTCGCTCGGCGGCATCCTCACCGGCCACCTGGCCCAGACCCGCGAAGACATCGAGCGCGCGGTCCTGATCGCTCCCCTCTTCGGCCTCAGGCCGCTGCCCGCCGCCGCGTTTGTGGCCCTGACCCAGATCGCCTACGTGCTGCCGAACTTCTACATCTGGTGGGACCCGAAGGCAAAGGACCGCATCGGACCGCCCCACGGATACCCGCGCTTTGCCACGCGCGCCTATGCCGCACTGTTCACCCTGGCCAGCCGCGAGATGGCCGCCGCGCGGCGGGCCGCGCCCAGGGTCACTTCGATCGGCGTGATCACGAACGCCGGCGAGCCGCGCCTCGACAACCGCTTCACCTATCAGCTCGTCGAGGCATGGCGGCGCCACGGCGCAAGCGTCGATACGTTCGAGTTCCCTGTCTCCGAGAAGCTGCCGCACGACCTGATCGACCCGGTCAGCAACCCGCCGGAGGTGATCGAGCGCTCCTATTCGGTGGTCACGAAGTTCATCGAAGGCTCATAGCCTCCGCGCCATCTCGAACTCTTGCTGCGGTTCGCCCTTCCTCACCGGGGCGACGCCGCCGGTGCGTGTGAAGCCGCACCCGGCGTAGAGCTTCTCCGCGCCGGCGTTACCGTCGGCCACCCACAGCCGCACCTCACCGAAGCCCGCGCCTCGGGCCCAATCCACCACCGCGTCGACGAGCTGCGCGCCGACGCCGCCGCGCCGGTGATCCGGATGGACCCACATCGATATCAGCTCCGCCGCGTCGCCAGTCTGGACGACGATGCCTCCCGCCGTGCCCACGACCTGCTCGCCGGCGCAGGCGACGAACTGGGTGCGGCGCGCCAGGCCCTCGATCCACTCCGACTGGGTTAGCGCCAGCGCGTCCTCGAGGGTGGCGCTGAATGCGTAAGGAGCATCGCGCAGCGAGGCGAGGCGCACGTCCCTGAACTCCCGCCAGTCGCCCGGCGCCAGCCTCCGGATGCGAACGTCAGTTGCCGAGGACGAACACTTTGAGCGCCCAGCTGATGGCGATCGCGCTCACCGCGCCCACGGTCAGGAGGTGCCACTGCCGCGAGGAGAGGTTCACGGTCCAGGTCCGACCCGTGATCACGCCGGAGGCGAGCCCGGCGGCGCCCATCAGGGATCCGACGAAGAACAGCGGCCCAAGGGGGTACAGACGCACAGCGTCGGTAAGGTCGCCCTGCCACATGTACGCGAACGACCGCGTCCCACCACAGAAAGGGCAGGGATGTCCGGTCAGGTAGTAGAAGGGGCACGGGGGCAACGCGACGTGAGTTGCATGCAGAGTCCAGTAGAAGCGCGTGTAGAGGAGCCAGACGGTCAGGCCGGCCAGCATGCCCAGGTCGCGCATCCGGTCGCTCGGCACCGCCCTGTAGAGCGCGATCGGCGAGACCATGACGCCGAGTCTAATCAGCGCAGCAGCGAAACGATGTCGTCGGTGGTCTCCGCGACGGCCACGCCCGCGGCGCGAAAGGCCTCTTCCTTGCTCTTCGCGGTGCCGCGGTTGCCCGAGATGATCGCGCCGGCGTGGCCCATCCGCTTGCCCTCTGGCGCCGTCCGGCCCGAGATGAAGGCCACCGTCTTCAGGCGGCTCCCTCGGCCGAGCAGCTCAGCGGCCCGCTCCTCGTCGGAGCCGCCGATCTCGCCGATCACGACCAGGTGGGTCGTGGCCGGGTCCTTCTCGAAAAGCGCGACCACGTCGGCGAACGTCAACCCCAGCACCGGGTCGCCGCCGATGCCGACGATCGTCGACTGCCCAAGCGCTGACGAGCTGAGCGCCGACGCCACCTCGTAGGTGAGCGTGCCGCTGCGCGAGACAAGACCCACCGGGCCTGACGAGGTGATGCGCTGGGGGATGATCCCGATCTTCCCGACTCCTGGCGTTATGAGCCCCGGGCAGTTCGGACCGATCAGGTGCGCGGCGGGGTACCCGCGGAGGTAGTCCTTCACCCGGATCATGTCCTGGATCGGGATGCCCTCGGTGATACAGACGATCAGCGTGATCCCGGCCGCTGCCGCCTCCATGATCGCGTCGGGCGCGAAAGGCGGGGGCACGAAGATCCCCGAGGCGTTGGCCCCGGTGCCGGCGACCGCCTCCTCAACGGTGTTGAACACGGGCACGCCGAGGTGATTCGTCCCGCCCTTCCCTGGGCTGGTCCCGCCGACCAGCTGCGTCCCCATCAGCTTCATCTGTTCGGCGTGGAAGGTGCCCTCGCGGCCGGTGATGCCCTGGACGATGACTCGTGTGGACGTGTCGAGGAGGATGCTCAACTCGCCTCCCCACCGTGTGGGGAGGTGGCGCCGCGCGAAGCGCCGCGCCGGAGGGGCTCTATCACGTCAGAATCGCGAGTCAGGGCGACGATCTTCTGCGCGGCTTCCCAGGCGTTCGCCCCCGGCTCGATGCCGTTCTGCTTCAGGATCGCGCGACCCTCCTCCTCCCGCGTCCCGCTCATCCGCACCACGAGCGGCAGCTTCATGCCCAGGTTGTTCTTCGCCGTCACCAGGCCGCGGGCAACCTCGTCGCCCCGCGTGATGCCACCGAAGATGTTCATGAGCACGCCCTTCACGCGCGGGTTCATGAGGATCACGCTCAGCGCGTTCTCGACCACCTCGGCCCTCGCGCCGCCCCCGATGTCGCAGAAGTTGGCGGCGTGCCCACCCGCCCGCTGCACCAGGTCAAGGGTGCTCATGCACAGGCCCGCACCGTTGCCGATGATTCCGATCTCTCCGTCGAGGGACACATACGTGAGGCCGCGCTTCTTGGCCTCGACCTCGTATGGGTCGCCCTCCAGCACGGAGCCATAGCGCTGCTCGAGCTCCTTGTGCCGCCACATGGCGTTGTCGTCGATCTCGAGCTTGGCGTCGCCGGCGACGATCTCGCCGGCCTTGGTAAGGACCAGCGGATTGATCTCCGCGGTCACGGCGTCGAGCTCTGGGATTGCACGGTGCAGCTTCTTGATCACGGTGGTCAGGGCGCGCGCCAGCTCGCCGAGCCCCGCCCGATAGACGAGGCCGTTGAGCTCGAAATCGAGAGGGCCGCGCCACGGGTTCGGGTAGAGGCGAGCGATGGCGTCGGGTGCCTCGTCGGCGACCTGTTCGATGTCCATGCCGCCCCTGGCCGACAGCATCAGGATGTTGGCGCGCGCGTCGCGGTCGACCGTGAAGCCGAGGTAGATCTCGCGGTCGATCTCGAGCGCGGTCTCGCAGTACACCAGCGGCACCTTGAAGCCCTTGATGTCCATGCCGATGATCTGCTCGGCCGCCTTGCGAGCTTCGTCGGCCGTCCGCGCGAGCTTGATGCCGCCGGCCTTGCCCCGACCGCCGACGGGCACCTGAGCCTTGACGGCCACCGGACCGAGATCGGAGCAGGCCCGCGCCGCCTCGTCCGGGGTGCGCGCCACGCGGCCGGGCGGGATGGAGATGCCGAGCGAGGCCAGGACCTCTTTGGCCTGGTACTCGAGCAGCTTCACCCGAACAAGGGTAGCGTGGGCTCGGTGGTCGAGTGCCGGCCCTCGGACCCTTCCCCGTCGTGTGTGACGTTCGGGAGCCGGCTCTCGACGGAAACGTCGCTCACAGCGGGATGTTTCCGTGCCAGCGCGGAATGCGCTTGCGCTCCTTGCGCAGCGCGATCCGCAGCGCGCGGATCAGCATGCCCCGCGTCCGGCCCGGCTCGATCACGTCGTCGATGTAGCCGCGATCGGCGGCGATGTACGGGTTGGCGAATCGCTCCGTGTAGTCCGCGACCAGCTCGCTGCGCAGCGCCGCACGGTCGCCGGCCGCCTCCAGCTCGTGCCGGAACACGATGTTGACTGCGCCCTCCGGCCCCATCACCGCGATCTCCGCCGTCGGCCAGGCGATGTTGTAGTCCGCGCGGATGTGCTTCGAGCACATCACGCAGTACGCACCGCCGTAAGCCTTGCGGGTGATGACCGTCAGCTTCGGCACCGTCGCCTCACTGAACGCATAGAGCAGCTTCGCGCCGTGGCGGATGATCCCCCCGTATTCCTGGTTCGTCCCCGGGAGGAAGCCCGGCACGTCGACGAACGTGATCAGCGGGATGTTGAACGCGTCGCAGAAGCGCACGAAGCGCGCCGCTTTCACCGATGCGTTGATGTCGAGAGCGCCGGCCATCACCTTCGGCTGGTTGGCGACGACACCAACCGAATGGCCGTCGAGGTGCGCAAAGCCGACGACGATGTTCATCGCGAAGAACTGCTGGACCTCGAAGAAGTCGCCGCCATCGACGACCATCCGGATCACGTCCTTGATGTCGTAGGGCTCCTTCGAGCTGTCGGGGATGATGGTCGCGAGACGCGGGTCGGCCCGCTCAGGATCGTCCGTGGCCGCCGCTCGCGGCGGCTGCTGGTCGCAGCTCTGGGGGATGAAGCTGAGCAGGCGGCGCGTCTGGGCGAAGCACTCGTCCTCCGACTCGGCCAGGAAGTGCGCGACGCCCGACTTCACGTTGTGGACCTCGGCGCCGCCCAGCGAGTCGAACGTCACATCCTCGCCCGTGGTCACCCGGACCACCTCCGGCCCGGTGATGAACATGTAGCCGGTCCCGTGCACCATGAACGTGAAGTCGGTGATCGCGGGCGAATAGACGGCACCGCCGGTGGCCGGCCCGAGGATCAGGCTGAGCTGAGGGATGACGCCGCTCGACTCGACGTTGCGCCAGAAGATCTCGGCGTAGCCCGCGAGCGACACGACTCCCTCCTGAATCCGCGCTCCGCCCGAGTCGTTGATGCCGATGATCGGGATCCGGTTGCGAAGCGCGAGGTCCATCACTTTGATGACCTTCTCCGCGAACACCTCGCCCAGCGAGCCGCCGAAGACGGACGCGTCGTGGCTGAAGAGCATCACGTCGCGGCCGTCGATCTTCCCCATGCCGGTGACGACACCATCCCCGGGGATGCGTTTCGACTCGAGGCCGAAGCCCGTGGCGCGGTTGGTCGCGAAGATGTCGATCTCCTCGAACGAGTTGCGGTCGACGAGTCTGGAGATGCGCTCGCGCGCGGTCAGCTTGTGCTTGGCGTGCTGCCGGTTGAAAGCCTCGGCGTCGCCGTGGCCGGCCTCGTACTTGCGCTGGCGCAGCAGGTTGAGGGGGTCGACCTTGCGCCCAGGTCTTTGAGGGTCGCTCACCTCCGGGACTGCAAGAACATCCAGCGGTGCCCCTCGAGGTCTTCGGCGCGGTAGCGCTTGCCGTTCTCGCTGTCCTCGAGCTCCGACAGGATGCCGGCGCCGCCGGCTCGGGCGCGCTCGTAGTGAGTGTCGATGTCGTCGACGTAGACCAGCACGCCGTCGATGATGTAGGGCACGGTCGACCAGCGCGCCGCCGCCTCGCACGACTCGCGGTGCTGCTTAGGTCCCTCGTACTCGAGGCTCGGGGTCGCCAGCATGACGAGGCCGTGGTCAGTCTCCAGCTCGCCGTGACTGAGCCGGCCCTCCTTGGTGACCATTCGCGTCCGCTCGCGGAAGCCGAACACCCGCGCCAACCAGTCCATGGCCACGG
>Ga0207646_10000383_pt1 | contig 59419 bp, 60 predicted proteins | sample KBSK5502metaG_FD_184343 | JGI IMG/M metagenome (GOLD analysis project Ga0207646, IMG submission 184343) | Corn, switchgrass and miscanthus rhizosphere microbial communities from Kellogg Biological Station, Michigan, USA - KBS K5-50-2 metaG... | ecosystem: Host-associated > Plants > Roots >... | reverse complement strand
GCGGGCTCAAGGCTAGGCATCGCGGCTGCGCCTTCCCCGGCTGCGACCGGCCGATCAACTGGACCCAGCCGCATCACATCGACTTCTGGGCCCATGGCGGCAACACCAACATGCGCAAGCTCTTACCTCTCTGCTACCACCACCACCGCCTGGTCCATGAGGGGGGATGGCAGGTGATCCAGACCGACGAAGGCGTCAAGTTCATTCCGCCTGACCATGAGGTGTACCGGAGAATCCGGGCGCCCGGGATGCGCTGGGCCGCCTGAGCCCGGATTAATAAACCGACTGTCGGTCTGTTATACTCCGAACATGGCGCGGACCCTCGATCCGGCGGTTCACATGGTGCGGCGGGAGGCTTTCGTGGAGGCCGCCGAGCGGCTGATCCAGACCCGGACCTATGAGCGCACTAGCATCCAGGACATCCTTGACGAGCTCGGTGCCTCGCGTGGAGCTTTCTACCACTACTTCGAATCCAAGCAGGCGCTGCTCGAGGCGGTCATCGACCGCATGGTCGAGGCCGGGTTGGCTTCTGTCGAGCCGATCGTTAAGGATCCGACTTTGTCGGCGGCCGACAAGATCGTGCGCATGTTCGGCGGCATCGGACGCTGGAAGACGGATCGCAAGGAGCTCATCCTGGGGTTCATCGACGTGTGGGTGTCGGACGACCACGCGATCGTGCGCGAGAAGTTCCGCCGCAAGCTGGTGACGCGCTTTGTGCCGATCCTTTCGGGGATCGTCAGGCAGGGAATCGAAGAAGGGACCTTTCGCGTGGAGGCACCTGACGACACCGCGCGGGTCTTGATGATGCTGATCCAGGGCTTGCAGGAGGAAGCGACCGACCTTTACGTCGCGAGCCAGAAAGGCGCCGTCGGGTTCGATGCGGTCGTGTCCAGGTTCGATTCGTATACGAGTGCTTTCGAGCGAGTGCTCGGGGTGGAGGCAGGGTCGATCGACCTGGTCGACAGATCGATACTTCAGGCCTGGTACGGGAACCGGATAAGGAGGCCACATGCCGTCGATCATTGAAGTTGAAAAGCTCACCAAGAGCTACGGCGGCAAGCGGGGCATCGACGGCGTCTCGTTCGAGGTCGCCGAGGGCGAGGTGTTCGGCTTTCTCGGCCCCAACGGCGCCGGCAAGACCACGACGATCCGCCTCCTCATGGCGCTTATCCGCGCGGACGGCGGCACGGCGCGGATCGCGGGACTCGACTGCTGGGAGAAGGCGCTCGAGATCAAGCGCCTCGTCGGCTATGTGCCCGGCGAGCCTTCGCTCGACCGCAACCTGACCGGAGGTCAGATCCTCGAGTACTTCGCCCACCTGCGGGGCGGCGTCGACCGCGCGTACCTGAAGAGTCTCATCGAGCGGATGGACCTCGACACCTCCAGGAAATTTCGCCAGTACTCGACCGGCAACAAGCGCAAGGTCGTGCTCGTCCAGGCCTTCATGCACAGGCCGCGACTGCTGATCCTCGACGAACCGACCAGCGGCCTCGACCCTCTCAACCAGCAGGAGTTCGACGGCATGGTCCGCGAGGCGCGCGAAGAAGGTCGCACGGTCTTCCTCTCTTCCCACGTCTTGAGCGAGGTGGAGAAGACATGCTCGCGCGTCGCGATCATCCGCGACGGCCGCATCGTCCGCATCGGCGGCGTGCACGAATTGAAAGACATCAAGCGCTACGAGATCACGATCGCCTTCGCGCACCCTGTGCCTGCCGACACCTTCACCAAGCTCGACGGCGTCGCTGAGGTCGAGAGCCTCGACGGCGGGTCCGCCGTGCGCCTCGCCATGCAGGGCGCGGCTGACGCTGTGATCAAGGCCGCGGCGCAGTTCCCGGTCGTCTCGCTGACCAGCTACGAGCCCAGCCTCGAGGACATCTTCCTGCGCTACTACGAGCGCGACGGACAGGCGCCGAGGGAGGAGGCGGCTCGTGTTTAGGAGCATCTACCTCAAATCGTTTCGCGACTACCGGGTGCCCATCCTCGGCTGGGGCCTGGGACTCGGCCTCCTCCTGGCCGTCGTCTTCGCCGCGGTCCCAGCCGTGTTTGCCACGCCTGCCGCGAAGGCCGCCGTCGTTGCGCTGGGATCGTCCTACGCATGGATCGCCGAGCCGATCAAGATCGACACGGCCGGCGGCTACGCCACGTGGAAGTACGGGATCACGATCCTGGTCGTCGTGATCTGGCCCCTCCTCGCCGGCACCGGCATGCTGCGCGGCGAGGAGGACCGCGGATCGCTGGACGTTCTCCTGTCGCTGCCTCGCGGACGCGTCCGCGTCGCCCTGGAGAAGGTGGCGGCGCTGTGGACGGCGCTGCTCGCCATGGGTCTCGTGATTGGGCTGCTGGCCTACGTGGGCGCCGCCAAGGTCAGCTCCGACATCAGCCTCGGCGCGACCCTGGCCTTCGGTGTGAACCTGGCCCTCATCTGCGCCGTGTTCGGGTCCATTGCGCTGCTCGTCTCGCAGTTCACGCAGGAGCGTCGTACGGCTTCGGGTGTCACAGCTGGAATCCTGCTCGTGGCAATCGTGGTGGATATGGTCCATCGCGTCGTGCCCAACACCGTCTGGCTGAGCCAGCTCTCGCCCGTCTACTACTACAACCTGAGCAAGCCGCTGGTGCCGGGCTATGGCGTCAACCCTGGCGCGATGCTGGTCATGGTGGGCTTGACCGTCATCCTCAGCGGGGCCGCCGTCTGGCTCTTCGCGCGGCGCGACGTGGGCGGTGTGGTCCTGCACCTGCCTCAGCGGACGAACATGGAGACGCGCGCGTTGCCCCAGTCCGATTGGTCGTTGCGCTCGGTCTATTCGCGCAGCCTCGGCATGATCGTGACCCCCACCCTGTGGTGGACGCTCGCCATCGCCGGGTTTGCGGCGTGGATGGTCGTCATCGTCAAGCAGACGGAGACAAGCCTGAAGTCGCTCCTGCAGGGCTCACCGGCCATAGCCGCCTTCCTGAAGCTGGGTGGGAGCGACACCGCGACGAACGCCAGCATCCTCAGCGCGTTCTTCATCTTCATGCCGGTGTTGTTGATGGCGTTCGCAGTCACCCAATCCAACCGGTGGTCCGCCGACGAGGAGGACGGGCTGCTGGAGATCGTTCTCTCCACTCCGCAGCCGCGTTTGCGCGTTCTGCTCGGGCGCTTTGCCGCACTCGCCACGGCCACGATCTTCATCTCGGTGCTGACGCTTGTCGCAACAGCGGCCGCGTCGGTCGTCACGGGCGTCGCCCTCGACTACGGCAACCTGGCGGCAGCCTCGTTGTCGATGATCCCCCTGGGGCTCCTCGTGGCCGCAATCGGCTACTTGTTCGCCGGCTGGCTGCGCGCCGCCGTGGACACCGGCCTGCTGAGCTTTGTGCTCCTGGTCTGGGTCTTCATCAGCTTCATCGGTCCAGGGGTGAACCTGCCGGACGCGAGCCAGAAGCTGTCTCCGTTCTACTACTACGGGACGCCCTTGCTGCACGGCATCCAGCTCGCGGACCTGCTGGTGGTCGTGCTCGTCGGGGCGGTCGCTCTGGGGATCGCTTCGGCGCGTTTCATGCGCAAGGACATCGCCGTCTAGCGTCTTACACATTTCTTACCGGAGACCGACCTGAGCCGGACTAGCGTTCAACTTCCAAACGGGTCTGGGGTTTTCGGGGTGGGGTTTCAGTTTTCGGAGGGATGGAAGATGAAGAGGGTGCTCGTTGCCGCCGTGCTGGCGGCCGGGATCCTGGTGCTGTCGCCGACCACGGCGGGGGCCTGGGCCACGTACTGCGACTGGGACCCGTTGGTGCTGATCGCGACGCCCGGTGGGCACATCGTGCCCGTCTACGACAGCGTCTGGACGTCGAGCCCGCTCGACCTCGGCGTACCGCTCGAGAGCTACACCGCGACCCGTGTCTACGACGCCCAGGGCACGCCGCACACGGCGGTCGACATGGCGATCTGGGTGCCCACCGGCCTGCTGTTCCAGTACTCGACGATCGACGAGGTGACGACGGGCCTGCTCGGCTCCGGCCAGCTGCTGGCCAGGCAGGGCGGATACAGCGGGACGACCACCCATCTGAAGTTCACACTCGCCGCTTCGTAGCGCAGCCGTGACGCCGCGGCAGCGGTCCGAGCTCTACAGGGTCGGGGTAGGCCTCGTCGCGCTGGCGATCTTCGCCGGGACGGCGGGGCCCCTGGCGCGCGAACGCCCCGACTGGTGGCTGGTCGCCGCGCTTGCCGTCGCGGGGATCCTCGCCCTCGAGTTTCCGCTCCACGTCAACATCAGCGAAAAGGTGAGCGTGGCGACGGCGGTGTTCTTCGCCGCGGTCCTCCTCCTGCCCATGCGGCAGGCGGCCGCGCTCGTCGGCGCGCTCCAGGCGATCGACATCTGCATCGCGGCGGTGCGAAAGGCGCGCGCCAGGAAAGAGCGCCCGCCGATGCGGGCCATCGCCAGCAGCATCGTCTTCAACGGCGGCCAGGCGTACCTGTCGACGCTTGCCGCGGCGTTCCTGCTGTCGAGCTCGGGTGTCTCCGCGCGAGCCGGCCTCGCCCGACCTGCCGACGTTGTCTTCCTCGTCGGGGCCGCCGTGACCCTGTACGCGGCCAACCTGCTTTTCGTCGCGATCGCGATCGCCATCGGGACCTCGCGCAGCCCGCTTCCGCTGTTTCTCAACACCCAGAAGCTCGTTTACGTGCAGTTCGCGGCGCTCTACCTGGTCGGCACCGCCGCTGCGTTCGCCGCCGTACGTTACAGCTGGCTGCCTGTGCTCGCCATCGTGCCGGCGGTGCTCGTCTATCACTCGCTTCGGCAGCGCGTCGAGATGGGCCGCGAAGCGATGCGCGCGATGGAGCGCATGGCCGAGGAGGTCGACCGGCGCGATCCGTACACCTACAACCACTCGCAGCGGGTCGCCATCTACACGCACGCGATCGCGCGCAAGCTCGGGTTCACGTCCGCGGACGTGGAGCTGCTCGTGCTCGCGGCCAAGGTGCACGACATCGGCAAGATCCGCATCCCCGACTCGGTGCTCCTGAAACCGGCCAAGCTGACGCCCGAGGAGCGGCGGATCATGGAGACCCATCCACGTCTCGGGTTCGACATCCTGAAGCCGTTCTCCGAGTACGCCAAGGTGCTCGACCTGGTGCTCACGCATCACGAGCGTTATGACGGCAAGGGTTACCCGAACGGGACCATCGGCCGGCGGCTGCTGCTGATCGCGCAAGTCATCCCCGTCGCCGACTCGCTGGACGCGATGACGAGCGCGCGGGCCTATCGCGGGGCCCGGAGCTGGGAGTCCGCCATCGAGGAGCTGCGGGGCGGGGCGGGGACGCAGTGGAACCCGCAGGTCGTCGGCGCGGCGGCCGCCGCCTTGGGCGCTGAGCAGAAGGACAAGCGCGTGCCCGCGCGGGAGGTCAGGCCGGCGCCCGCTCCGGTCTAGTCGTTCACCGGGCCGAAGCTGACGTCGTGCCGCTGGCCAGGGGCCAGCAGCTCGAGCAACCCTCGGGCCTCACCTGCGATGGCTACCTGGTCAGGCCTCCGCAAAGCTTTGACGAATGGGGTGACATGGAGCCTGGTCGCGCCGCGCTCAGGCTTGGGGTGCCACATCGCGCGGACGAAGCCATCGACCAGGACCGCGCCCTGCATCACGCCGTTGGAGCTGAACATCCCGAGGTGACGGCCCTCGGGCATGATGCGGGTGCGGTCGGCGTGGCCGAGCAGGATGTTGTCGTAGTCGGGCAGCAGGCGAACCGGCGCCGGCGTCTCGGCACCTGGGCGCGGTGCGCCGGGGACGTCGAAGAGCTCCGCGCCCCTGGCGTCGCGAAATGTCTTCAGTCGCGGCCGCAGCCTCTCGAACACGACGCGCATCGAGAGGCCTGACCATGCCCGGAAGTCCGCGGGGGACGCCGGGCCGAACGCAGCAATGTAGCGCTCGACGAGCCGCTCGGGGGAGGTGGTCGGGCCCGGCGGGCGGCCGATCCACGCCTCGATGGTCGTCAACGCCACCGGCCCTCCGGCACCCCATATGCCCCGCGGCGGGGTGAACACGAGCGGGACCATGTAGCGCACGCCGTAGGCCATCGCCAGCGCGTCGCGCCCCGGAAATCTCTGCGCCAGAAGCCTCGCCAGCTCGGCGACGGTGCGCGGTTGGTCGCCCATGATCTCGCGACCCGCCTCGACGATGGCCGCGACGTCCGCCTCGCTCATACCGCGGCCCCACGGGCTGCCCCGCATGTAACCGCGCTCGCCTAGCGGCATGAAGAGCGGCTTGAGGCCGAGGGCGTCGCGCGTGGTGACCAGGTGGATGGTGTTGCGCATGAGAGACATGCGCACTGCGTGGCGCGTCTCAATGAGGCGTGAGAGCTCCCCGGTGCGAAATCCCTGGAGCCGCGACCACAGGCCGATGTAGGGAAGGTTCGGGGCCTGGCCTTGCATGCCGACCAGGCGCTCGATGGTAGAGGCGGCGGAGGCGCGGCGGCGCTCGAGCAGCAGCTGGCGCGCCAGCAGCGCGCGGTTCAGCGCGCGGCGATCGAGGGTTTGGGCGCGCGAGGGCATCGGCCCATTTTCATCGGTTCGCGACTCCCCACCCGGCGCCTGTGGCGCCGACCTCCCCGGCTAGCGGGGAGGTGAAGGTTAGAGGCCGGCCTGGAGCTTGGCTTTCTCGCCCACTTTGCGCATGCGGTCGAAGCGCTTGCGCATGTCCTTGCGGCGCTGCTCGCCCCGGTCGGGGTCGAGGAAGTAGGTCGCTGCAGCCGCGAGGCCCATCCACATCATCAGGCGCGTGAGTCTGAATCGCAGCATGTCGATTAGATAACGGCGAGCCGGGGTGCGAGTACTGGGAGGGGGCGCGACCGCGCGCCCCCTCGAGGTGGTCGTTACGGGGTGGGGTCGGCGAATGCCCCGCCGAAGATGTCTGTGTTGCCGAACGTCGCCGGGCAGACCGCCAGTGGCGCGGGCTTGGGGACACCTCCCGCACCGCGAAGCGACATGCGCCAGGTGTCGACCGCAGTGCAGTCGGCGTCATTCCGGGCGTCATTCCAAACCGCGGCGCCGTAAGTCCGCGTCGCGGTCGCGTAGACATAGTCACCGAGGAACTCGCCTTTGAGGTTGTTCTGGCTGCTTCCACGGGGATCCCCGCTTACGCCGCGGTCAAGCTCGGTGAACGCGCCGGTCGAAGCTCCGCTGACGTCGGCGTGCACCATCACACCAACCAGGCTTCGAGGATCGGTCGTGTTGTTCCGGTACGGCGTGGTGAATGCGTTGTACACGACGTACACGTCGGTGCCGTTGGGTGAGATTGCGGGGGCGGTGTAGTAGCCGTGATCGTTCGCTCCGGTCTCGACAGCTCGAGGAGTCGACCACTTGGCGCCGCCGTCCGCCGACTCCGTGAAGAAGACGTGTTGCTTGTCGATCGTGCCGCTGACGTAGCTCATGACGATCCGGTTGGTCGCGTCGGCGCCGGTCGGCGCGCCGTTCGCGATATCGACACTGGGCGCGTTCGCCAGGTCGCTCCTGGCACCGGCGATGCCGTCGATGGTCGGCCTGCCAAGCACCGCGTCGAAGAGGCCCGGCTGGGTGACTGGCCCCGCCACCGGATTGGGACTCGACCAGGTCAATCCGCCGTCGGTTGAGGTGGACATCACCTCGAAGGTCTGGTGGCCACCCGACGAGAGAGTGGCCTTGCCGAAGACGTACGCGGTGCCGTTGCTGCTCGAGCGCACGGTGCAGCCGTCGAGCGGGTTCCGCTGGCCGTTGTTGGCCGCCGCTCCAATCGGGTGCTCGGTCCAGGTGTCCCCGCCGTCGGACGAGACGGCCACCTGCAGCTGAGCCGGCGCGGCGCGTCCCAGCTCCTGACCCTGGAACCTCGCCCAGCAAACGTAGACGTTGCCGAAGAACGGGCTGGACGATGCGTTGTCCGCCCAGATCTGCTCCTTGTCGGAGAAGGTGGTCCCGGACTGGCGCGAGATGATGACCGGCGCCATCCACGCGTTCTGATGGTTCGCCGCCGCCGCTGTGACGTTATCCGTGCGCGAGATCGCGATCGCCTCGAAGCCGTTGAAGGTCTCGTTGGCGGGGACGGAGCTGAAATTCGAGGTCAGGTTCGAGTAGTAGAGGCGCGAGCCACTCGCCCACGTGAACTTGCCGTTGACGAGCCTGGGGCCGAAGGCCACTCCGGGGTCTCCGTCGGCGACGAGGCCGTTCTCGAAGTACAAGGGCAGCGTGCCGATGGGTCCGACGTGCGGTGTGCAGGGACCGCTGAGGCAGTGGCGTGCCGACCAGCCCTGGTAGGTCGGCTGGGTCCAGGTTTGACCCGAGTCAAAGGAGAAATACACTCCGGACACGCCGATGCCCGCCGTGAACGGGCAGGACGATGCATTGCACCCCTGCTCGTCGATCTCGTCGTTGCTGCCCGCGACGAGGACGTTGGGTGCGTGGGCGTCCACGGTGATCGCGGGCTCGTTCTGCTTGTTCTGCGAGAACGGCGTCGGTGGACTTCCGTTCGAGACGCGGACATCCGTGCTCGCGCCCAACGCCGTCGCCGCCGCGATGAGCACACAAGCGGCCGCGATCGGGATCGCTGAAACCCTCTTCATGTCGTTTCCCCCAACTGAACGGCGGCTGAAGAATGTTTGCCTCAGCCCAGTCTAACGAGGCCCGCGCCGGTAGCCAAACAGCGAATATGGAAGCCCCCCTCCGAGCCGTATGTTGTACGCCTTGATGACCCGCCGCGGTCTTCTGCTGTTTGCCGCGATGTGCGTGATCTGGGGCATCCCGTACCTCTTCATCCGCATCGCGGTCGGCGAGCTCTCGCCGGCGACTCTCGTGTTCGTCCGGACAGGGGTGGCTGCCCTGATCCTGGGGCCGCTGGTGCTCGCGCGAGGCGGCCTGCGTCCGATCGGCAGCCGATGGATTCCGCTCCTGGTGTTCGCGGCGGTCGAGATCGCGGGCCCGTGGTTCTTTCTCTCGAGCGCGGAGCAGCACATCACGAGCGCCCTCGCCGGCCTGCTGATCTCGGCCGTGCCGCTGGTCGGAGTGGTGATCGCGCTTGCGCTCGGCGTGCGCGAGCAGATGGGAGCGGCCAGCATCGCCGGCCTGGTGCTGGGACTGGTCGGGGTGGCGCTGATCGTGGGCTTCGACCTTCGCTTCTCGAGCCCGATCGCGCTGCTCGAGATGGCTCTCGTGGTGATCGGCTACGCGCTCGGCCCGGCGATCCTCTCGCGCTTCCTGACCGGCATCCCCTCGGTCACTGTGATCGGAGTTTCGCTGGCGATATGCGCCGTGGCGTATGCCCCGTTCGCCGCCGTCCAGTGGCCGCACCACGTGCCGAGCCTTGCCGTGCTCGGTTCTGTGGCGGTGCTGGCGGTGGTGTGCACGGCGATCGCGTTCCTTCTCTTCTTCGAGTTGATCGCCGAGATTGGACCCGTGCGTTCCACAGTCATCACCTACATCAACCCGGCCGTGGCGGCGATCCTCGGGGTGGGGGTGCTGCGCGAGAGCCTTACCCTCGGCATGGGCCTCGGTTTCGTGCTGGTGCTCGCCGGGTCGACGCTTGCCACGCGCCGCCGGGCCCCGTCGGAAGCCCCTCGAATGGCTCCCGAGGCCCAGGCCCAGGAGGCCCTATGATGCGTGTGGCCCCCGGCGAGGGGAGTGCTGCCGGCTCGGTGGTGGTTGAGGAGCGAACCATGGCTGGATTCGACGCGACCGTGCTCAAGCAGATCGAATCTGAGGTGCGCACGATCAAGGCCGAATACCGAGGCAAGCTGCCCGAGGAGTCCATCGACCTGGTCGCCGACGAGTCGATCCAGCGCCTGGCCGATTCCAGGGTGCCCCAGTTCGTACCTCTGTTCGTAGGCCGCTTCACGCGCCAACGGCTGCGCGAGCTGGTGGCTTCGGAGGCCGGCTGCCGCAGCTAGTCGGGCCTTCGCCCGGCCTCGCTCGTACTTCGGGCGAGCGGCACGTTTCCTCGGTGTCATGCGAACGTGGGCGAAGCGTGTCTCGGTGGCCCCTTCGTTCGCATCCGTCGCCGCCGCGGTGTGCGGGGCAGCGGCCGGCGCGCTCCTCCTAGGCGGTTGCGCGAGCTGCGAGGCGACGGTGCGCCAGACCGCCATCCCTGTGGTTACCGCGGGCAGCTTCGACGGGATCGAGGCCGACCAGGCGAACCACCGGATCTTCCTGGCCGACAGGACCGTCCAGGGCATCGACGTGATCGACGTCTCGGGCGCGGCGCCCCGCTTCGCGGGCACGGTCGACCTCGGCACCCCTCCGAACGGCCTGGCCTACGCCCCGGACCGCAACCGGCTGTTCGCCGGCCTCGAAGGGGGCAGCGTCGCCGTGGTCGATATGGACAGGAGCTCGGCCAGGTACCTGACGGTGATCGACCGCGTGACTGTGGATGGGATGTCGGCGGACCTCATGGACTACAGCCCGAAGACGGGGCGCGTGTACGTCGGCACGTCTGAAGGTGGCACGGTCGTCGCGATGGACGCTTCGAACGACGTCGTGATGGACCGCTACGACATCAAATCACCGGTGGGGCAGCCGCGCTACGACCCGACCGACGGCAAGCTCTACGTCGACGCGACCGGCGCCAACGCGCTGCTCCAGATCAACCCCGCGGATGGCAAGGTGACGCGCACGTACACGCTGGCGCCGCACTGCCATCCGAACGGCGTGGCGATCAACCCCAGGCGCCAGCTCTCTCTCGTCACGTGCGCCGGCAGCACGACGTTGATCAAGCTCGACACCGGCCTCGACGAGGTGTCGATGACCGTGCCGGGCGGTGACATCGTCGCTTACGACCCCACGCTCGACCGTTTCACCATCGGCTCGTCGCACGGCGCACGGGACAGCTCGATCGGGGTGCTGGACGGCCAGGGCCAGTTCATCGGCTCGGTGGCCGTGTCACCGAACGCGCGCGGTGCGGTGTTCGACGACGCGAGCGGACTGGTCTACGCGGTGGGCGCGGCCGGTTTGTTGAGCTTCTCGCCCTCGGCATGCGCGCCGCCGCCCGACTGGCTGAAGTTCACGGCGGATTGGCGTTCTTCGCGATGCCGCTGCTGCTGTTCGCGCTCTTCTGCGTGTGGTACGCGCGGCGCCGGGCCCGGCGCGATCCTCAGGCGCCGCTCGGGCCGACCTGGGAGCAGCTGCGCGCGGAGGACCTGGCCACGGAACGGGAGCGGATCCGGGCGCTCGAGGACGCGATCTATGGGCCGGTCGTCGAGTCCCAGTCGCTGATCGTGAGAACGACGTTGCCGGTCTTCTGCTCCGTCTCCACGTAGCGCGCCGCGTCGACCACCTGCTCCATCGGATAGGTGCGGTCGATCACTGGCTTGAACCTCCCGGTCTCGACGAGCTCTTTTAGAAGGAGGAGGTCTTTCTGCGCGTACACCGGCGGGAGCTGGAACCTGACCTTCTTGTCGCCGAACCGCTGCGTCCAGAAATGGAGGAGGAGGTTGCGGAAGCCGTCGGTGGCCAGGTAGACGCCGCCTGGCTTGAGCGAGCCCTTGGTGTGCTGGAAAGTGTTTTTGCCGACCGCATCGAAGATGGCGTCATATTTCTCGCCGTTCTTCGTGAAGTCTTCCTTCGTGTAGTCGATGACTCTGTCGGCGCCGAGCGATTTCACGAGCGCGAGGTTCTTGGTGCTGCAGACGGCGGTGACGTCCGCGCCGAGATACCTGGCCAGCTGCACGCCGGCGGTGCCGATGGCGCCTGACGCGCCGTAGACGAGGATGCTCTGGTCTTTGTGCACGTTGCCGACGCGCAGGCACCACAGCGCGTTGAAGGCGCCGTCGGTGATCGCCGCCGCCTGCTCGAAGCTCGCGTTGGTGGGCATGCTTGCGATGCGGGCGCTCTGCTTGACGCAGGTGAACTCTGCGTGCGTGCCGAACCTGAGCCCGGTGTTGCCGAAGACTCTGTCCCCGACTTTGAAGTCCGTGACCACCGCGCCTTTCTCCACCACCTCGCCCGCGAACTCGCTCCCGAGGATGCGCTTCCTCGGTGCGCGCACGCCGGAGACGAGGCGGCTCAGTGCGCTGACGAAAAGACCGCTCTTGCGGTTGGCCTCGCGCGTGTGGACGTCGAGGCGATTGACAGTCGCGGCGTGGATCTTGACGAGGAGCTCCTCATCCTTCGGGGTCGGCCGCGCGACCTCCTCGATGCGCAGCACGTCCGGGGGCCCGTAGTGGTCGTAGACGACTGCTTTCATTCGAGCATCATCACGAGTGTCCCAAAAAGCCGGTATCGAGCCGCGGTCAGAGGCTACAGAGAGGACAGTCGTCGAGGTACGCGACTCTGGTGGGCCGCCTTGCCCTCGACAAGGGTCAGCAGCGGTCTCGTCTCTATGAAAGGTTCCGCAACCCGGGCGGCTTCAAGGATTCGCGGCCGGCCGCCGTCGCGACAGAGACGCGCCTCGAGATCTATCTCGGAATTCGATCTCGCCTTCCCACCCTCGATCGCCGCCCAGGTGCGCCGGCAAAGCACGAGATCCCGACCCTGCGCAAGACAGATGCTTTCAGGAAACCGGAATCTTTTCCGCAGGAGCTCAAAGTCCAGAGGATCCATCAGCTCGCATCGCCAGCCATCGACGTCCTTGTAGAACCCGCCTCGAATGACCCGATTGCCGCCTGCCACCAGGACATCAACCAGCGGCAGCAGGTGACCGTAGGGCCGGCTCCAGTCCGGGGGGTCGAGTGGAACCGATTGTTTCACTGCGACACCGTCTGGGCGACAGTTGACTTCACCAGCGCTTTGACGACGCGAACGCGTGCCGAGCCCAGCCGCCGGATTGTGTATCGGCCGATCGCAGCGGGAAGGAGGATTGTCTCCGCGTACGCAATCGCGTGTGAGCTTCCCGACTCTGTCTCGATGATGGCGCCTGCTCCCTCGACCACGTTCAACACGTGGAAGCGATCCCCAGTCTTCCCTTCGGCCGGCCGCTCGCCATCCAGCACGATCCGCCGGACTTCGAAGAAGACCTCGGGGAGCGTTCCGATGACTTCCTCACACCAGTCGGGACCGGTCGCCACGGTGCGCGGCGTCTGAACGAGCTCAGACGTCACCGCCCTGCCGCTGCGCCGGTTCAGGTTGGCGAACGCGTGGTTGACGTGCACGGGTCGCGAGCTGCCATCCTCGTCCCGACGCAGCCAGTCGTAGAACCGCAGGCTGTATAGATATGGCGTCGCGCTGATCTCCAGGACCACGTTTCCCTCGCCGCTCCCGTGTGGCGTCCCCGCCGGGATCATGAAGAGCTGATGTGGTGTTCCGGGCAGCTGCTGGACGTAGCGCTTGATCTCAAACGGCTGCCCGTCGACCTCTGCGTCGTGGGCGAGCCTCTCGAAAGTCTCGAGGTCGGTGTCGTCGCGCAGGCCGAGGAAGATGCTCTTGTTGGGCCTCCCCACCATGACGTAGTACGACTCGTGCTGTGTATACGGCCAGCCGAAAACCCGCTGCATGTAGTCGGCTTGCGGATGGCAGTGGATGGACAGATTTCCGCCGTCCAGGGTGTCGAGGTAATCGAACCTGACTGGAAACGACGAGCCAAATACCTCCCGCACGCCCTCTCCGAGCACGTCCCCTGGGCACTGCGCGACGATCAACTCGAACGGGATTTCCACCTGACGCTCGTCGTCGTGACCCAGGAGCACGCCACTCTCCGGTGCGATCAGCTCGAATCCAAGCGCTGTGTTCCGCACGGTCGGATTCATGCCCAGAACGCGCTGCGCCCAATGTCCGCCCCACGACGCGGCGTTGAATATGGGCCGCGTTCGGAACGGCCTTCGCGCAAGGTCGGCCGCGGTGCGTCTCAGAACGTGGCCTTCGATCGAGGCGGGTCTTGCCGGATCCTGCATGTCGATCCAGCAATCGATGCGTCCGGAGATCGCGAGCCGGTGGCGGTCGAGGAGGGGCCAGTCGATGTAGAACAGTCGCTTCGTGGTTCCGGGATGAGAGTCCGCCGGCTGGCCCAGGTTGTGCGCATCGCCATCCGTCACGGCCGCCTCCGCGAATCGTTTCGGGAGGTCCGCGTACCACAGCACCTGGTGATTGAAGAGAGCTGCGCCAGGTCCGAACACGACGGTCAGCTCCCCGCTTCGAGTATCTGGGTCCGGGATCATTTCGAAGAGATCCCCGAGCGTGCCCGACGCAAGTGTTGCGAAGTCAGGATCGTCGGGGAGCTCGGGCGACTCGGTTCGCTCGAGGATGGCCGGCCACTGCGCCATGTGCGGACGCACCGGCATCAGCCGGACATCACGACCGCGCTCCCGAACCGCCGCTTCGATCCCGCGGCTTGCGGCGTCCCAGTCGAGGATGGCCGGCCCGTCGACCGCAAGCACCCGCGCGTCCCGAGGGATTGTCGCGGCCGGGCCCGCCCACCCGATATGCACGTTCCCGCCGAGGGGTTCGTAACGAGGCAGCGGGTTGTAGACGGGATGCAACACGCCGGGCTCGGGCGAAGCAGGATCAGGCAAGATAACGATATCATTCGCGACACGCCCCACACTGCGGCCCCCATCACGATGCGGCCCTCGATTTCGAAGCGTCACGTCGAAGCTCGAGCAGGCAGCGCCATCAGAATGGCGCAATGGTAACGTTACCGCCACCTCGCCGCAAGTCCACGCTCAAAGGGAGCGGCCGGATGAAATGAGTGCGACCCCTCGCCCGCTGGTTCGTACCTCCTGGTTCGATCCGGAGCGATGGCGCGCCGCCCTTCGAGACCGCGTCGTATCCACCCGCACGTCGGTCGGTGGGCGCCTGGTCGAGGCCACGCCCGAACCCCTTCTACGCGGTGACGCGGGCGAACTCAAGCAGTCGATCCGCGTGCGGTTCTCGCCGGGCCTGAAGGACGGTGCTCCTGCTGACGTGGAGGTTCGGCTTGCCTCTGGCGCGCTGTTGAGCACCGAAGTCGAGCCGGCACCCCGCGGAGCGATCCGAGTGCTCGTGCCCGAAGCCCAGCAGCCGGCGCGGATCGCGATGCGATTCCCCAGCCTTGATCCCGCAGCCGAGGTGCGTGTCGAGCTCAGCCCCCAACGCCGGTGGACGATCCATTTGATCCACCACTCCCACTTCGACAACGGCTACACCGACACCCAGGGCCAGGTGCTCACCAAGCAGCTCAGCTTCCTCGACTCGTGTCTGGACCTGGTGCGAGCCACCGAAGGCTGGCCGGATGACGCCCGGTTCCGCTGGTGCGTCGAGTCTCTCTGGGTTTTCAACCGCTGGGCGGGGTCTCGCCCTGCGAGGTCCGTCGAGGAATTCGTCGATCGCGTTCGCGAAGGCAGCTTCGAGCTCACCGCCATGCCCTTCAACATGCACAGCGAGGCTTGCTCGACCGACGAGCTGCACGAGCTGCTGAGAGGCGCCCATGACCTGCGCTCGCGTTGGGGCATATCGCCTGTCGTGGCCATGCAGAGCGACGTTCCGGGTGCGGTGGTCGGGCTGCCCGACGTGCTCGGTGAACATGGCGTCCGCTACCTGTCCGTCGCGCACAACTGGGCCGGCCGGTCGGTCCCTCAACTCGTCGGCGGCCAGGACTTGCCGCGGCTCTTCAAATGGAGAGGAGAGGGCGGCCACGACGTGCTCGTGTGGATGACCGACACTCCACACGGCCTTGCCTACATGGAGGGCCCGCTGATCGGTTTCGACGATTCCTTCGATGCGGTCGACGACCTGCTTCCGGCCTACCTAACTTCGCTGGCGGCAAATCCGTATCCGTACGATGGCGGGCTCTCAGGCTGGGCGGCCGATCGCGCCACGGTCGACCGGCGTCCCTACCCGTGGGACCTGCTTCACCTGCGCGTGCAGGGCAGATTTGGGGACAATGCGCCGCCGCGCCTGGCCATCGCCGAGTGCGTTCGCAGGTGGAACGAGAAGTGGACGTGGCCGCATCTCCGTCTTTCCCGTAACGTCGATTTCTTCGAAGCGGCCGAGCAGCGATTCGGCTCACAGATCGAGACGTTCAAAGGCGATTGGAACGACTGGTGGGCGGAGGGGCTTGGATCAGCCGCCCTGCCCATTTCGTTCAGCCGCCGGGCCCAGAGCATGATCGCTGACGCTCAGACCATCGCCGCGATGGCGGGACCAGGCACGCTCGAAGACTCCCGCGTGACTGACGCGTACGAGTCCCTTGCGCTCTTCGATGAGCACACGTGGGGCGCCGCGAATCCGTGGACTGACGGCGACTCCGGAATCGATTCCGGCGAGCAGCAGTGGCACTGGAAGTACGCCCAGGCGCTTCGCGCGCACGACGGCTCGAGCGGCCTGTTAGAGCGGGCCACCAGCCAGCTCGGGGAGCGGCTCGGCGCCTCGCCAACAGCCCTTGCGTCCTTCTGGGTGGTGAACACCGCCGGGTTCGACCGCGGCGACGTGGTCCAGTGCTTCCTGCCGGAAAGCCTGGTTCCGACTGATGTTCTGGTGGAGGTGAGTGACGCGAGGAGCGGGCTGGCAATGCCGTGCCGGATCAGCGCTCAGGTCAATGAAGACCACCGCAACGCGGGGCGCTCAATCGAATTCCGCGTGGAAGCCGTGCCGGCGGTGGGTGGGGTTCGCGTCGACGTGAAGGCCGGCTCGGCAGTTGACGACCAACCCCGGCAGAGCGGTCCGCAGGACGTCCTCGAGAACCGGTACCTGCGGGTGCGGGTCGACCTCTCGCGCTCGTGCATCGTCTCCATCATCGAGAAGGTGACAGGGCGCGAGCTCGTCAATTGCGACGCCGCCGTGGGCTTCAACGGCTACATCTACGATCAATACGCATCCGCCGGCGGCTTCAACCACCAGGCGAACAAGCTCGAAAGCAGCGACCGCCTCGAGCTGCTCGCAAAGCGTTCGGTAGCGCGCCCGGCGGCAGTGCTGTCGCGGACCTGCGACGCAATAGCCGAGAGGCTTGTATTCGAGTCCCCGGCCGACGGCGCGCGATGGGTTCGCACGACCCTGACACTCCACCACGACATCCCACGACTCGACATCGAGAACCGCCTCTCGAAGCCTGCAACCATGGCCAAGGAGGGCGCCTATTTCGCGTTTCCTTTCGCGTTCCGCAATCCTGCGGTTCGCGTGGAAGTGACCGGCGGCGTGGTCGGAACTGGCATCGCGTCCATTCCCGGCGGGGCCCAGCACATGCGCGCGATGAGGCGCTGGGTCAGCCTCGAGGAGGACGGCTTCGCGGCGGCGTGGGTCACGCGCGACGCGCCGCTTATCGAGATTGGCCAGCTCGCCCTTCCGTATGCACCGTTCCCGCCGACCCTCGAGCCCGAGCCGGCGACGCTGTACTCATGGGTTCACAACAACCTCTGGGACACGAACTTCCCGCCGCAGCAGGGCTTCGAGACGGCCTTCCGCTACGCGGTGGCGGCCGCGCCGGTAAAGGGCGCCGAAACAGGACCGTCGCTCGCGATGCGCACCGCAACCGCGGTCTGTCGCCCACTCAGGCCAGTGCTCGCGCGCTCGACGCGCGATCTGCCGGAGGCCGAGGTTCGGCTGCTGGCGGTCGAGGATCCGCGCATCCGGCTCATCGGGCTTAGCGAGCCCAGGCCCGGGCAGCTGCTGGTTCGGCTGCAGTCCACCGCGGACGAGCCGGTGGTTGCACGGCTCAGGCTCGGAGTGGCGATTGAACGCGCGGAACGCGCGACATTTCTCGGGGATCCGACCGACGAGCTGGCCGTCATCGACAGCCGGATCGCCGTCGAGCTTCCGGCCCGAGGAATCGGGGCGGCGCTTCTGACATTGCCGACATGAAGGCTGTTGTACCTGTGCTCGAGATTGGAGGTACGCATGTCTCCGCGGCCCTGATCGACACGAGTCTTTGGGCTCCCGTCCCAGGAAGCAGCCGGCGCGGATCCCTGGATTCAGCTGGATCGAGTGCTGAGATTCTCGAGCGGATCTCCCGGTGCGCGACCGCCCTGGGCGCGGAACGCGACGCCACCTGGGGAGTGGCCATTCCGGGCCCGTTCGATTACGCAAACGGCATCGGCACCTTCGAGGGCGTCCGGAAATTCGACGCGCTGCGGGGCACCAACGTCCGCCATAGCCTCCTCGACTCAATCCAGCCGAAACCGAATGACATCGTCTTCGTCAACGACGCAAAGGCCTTCGCCCTCGGTGAGTGGCACGCCGGCGCAGCGGCCGGCCATAGGCGCGCGGCTGCCATCACGCTGGGGACCGGGGTCGGATCCGGCTTCGTGGCCGATGGATCGGTCGTCGAACATGGGCCAGAGGTTCCGCCCGAAGGTCGCGTCGACCTCCTCACCGTCAACGCTGGACCTCTCGAGGACAGCGTGTCGCGCCGCGCGATCCTTGCCGGTTATGCGCGCCTGCGATGCGAACCCAACGACCCAGATCTCGACGTGCGTGATATCGCGCAGCTCGCTCGAGACGGTGACATCGCGGCCTCTGAGGCGATCACGACCGCTGTCACGACCCTCGGTCGCGTCCTGGCGCCATGGCTGGAATTGTTCGGCGCGAGCGTGCTCGTGGTCGGGGGATCCATCAGCGAGTCGTGGGATTTGATCCTCGAACCGTTGAGGTCGGGCATGATGAGCGTTCGTCCTGACGTGCTCGGACGAATGACGGTGACGCGAGCCCGCCACCCGGAAACGTCCGGTCAGATTGGAGCGGCGGTCAGCTCCATCCAGGCGATCAAGCGATGAACGCTCCCACGGTGAGAGATGTCGCGCTCCGCGCCGGCGTCAGCCCGATGACTGCGTCGAGAGCGCTCCAACGTTCCAGCAAAGTCGCGCCGGATACTCGGGAGCGGGTGTTCGCAGCCGCCGCTGAGCTGGGTTATCGCCCCAACGAGCTCGCGCGAAACCTGAGGCTAGGACGGAGCACCGGCCTGATCGGACTCGTCGTCACCAACCTTGCCAACCCCTTCTATTCGCAGGTGGCGCTCGGCATCGAAGCGGTTGCTCGCGAGCACGGCCTCAAGGTCATTTTGGGCAACACGGCTGAGGACGCGGAACGTGAGCGGAGGCTTGTCGAGGAGTTCGCGGTGCGAAGGATTGACGGTCTGATCGTCGTGCCGGCCGGAGGCGATCATTCACACCTCGCGTTGCAGAAGCTGGGAGTTCCGGTGGTGCTGGCCGCGAGGCCCCCGTCCAACCTCGCCGCCGACTGCGTCCTGGTCGACGATTTCGGCGGTGCGCGCGAGGCAACCATGCAGCTGATCGCTGGGGGTCGGCGACGAGTTGGCTTCCTGGGTTTGCCTGCTGCCGCGTGGACCGGCTCGGAGCGCTTTCGGGGTTTCTGCGTAGCGCTCAACGAAGCCGGGATCGCCGTCAACGAGCATTATGTGCGACGAGGCCAGCGGACCATCGAGGACGCCGAGCAGGCGTGTCGTGAGCTGCTGGCGCTCGCCGAACCACCCGACGCGCTCTTTTGCGCGAACAGTCGCAACACGCTTGGTGCGTTCCGCGCCATCAGGGCGAAGGGCGCGGACGTCGAGCTCGCGGGCTTCGACGATTTCGAGCTCGCAGACGTGCTCGGCGTGCGGTTGATCCTGGTCGCCTACGACCCAGAGGAGCTCGGACGCGAGGCCGCCCGGCTGCTGATCGACCGCCTGGACGCAAGATCGGGCGCGGCCGAAAGCCCCCCGCGGCGCCTCGTCGTTCCGACAACGATCCGCACGTATGGCGATAGCCCTTCGCGATAGCCGGCAGAACATCGAGGGAGTTAGAGGTTCATGGAGATTTGCGTCGAGACGACCGCCGGAACAGTGCGGGGCTGGACCGACGGGTCGGTGGCCTCGTTCCTCGGCATTCCGTACGGCGAGGCGCCGACCGGGGCCAGACGTTTTCAACCGGCGGGTGCCGCCGCGCCCTGGTCGGGCATCAGGAATGCCACGAAGTTCGGGCCTGTCTGCCCTCAGATGCTGCTCACCTTCGACTACGCGTGGTGCGGGTTCGTCGGAGTCGGCGCCGAGGTTCGGAGCGAGGACTGCCTCACCATGAATGTCTGGACGGCCGCGCCCGATCGGGGCAGCTCACTGGCGGTGCTGTTCTGGATTCACGGAGGTGGCTTCGGATCTGGCGGTCCGGGATTCCTGAACACGGACGGGATGGCGCTGGCTCGACGGAGGGACGTCGTGGTCGTCTCGATAACCCATCGCCTCAACGTGTTCGGTCACCTGTTTCTCGGAGGAATCGCGGGCGAGGCCTATCGGGACTCCGCCAATGTCGGACACCTGGACATCGTCAGGGCGTTGGAGTGGGTCCGCGACAACATCGCGCAGTTCGGTGGCGACCCTGGACAGGTGACGCTGTTCGGCCAGTCGGGAGGAGCCGCCAAGATCGGATGCCTGATGGCGATGCCCGCCGCTCGCGGGCTGTTTGGGGGGGCGGTCATGCAGAGCGGCGTCCGAACGGTTGGCCCGACGCTCGAGCAGGCGGATGACTACGCTCGGCGGCTCCTCGACCAACTCGGCCTCTCGGCCGATCAATGGCAGCGGCTGCTGGAGCTGCCTCAGGAACAGCTCCTGCAGGCGGCGACCGACCTCGATCTCGTCAGGAAGCGAGACTTCATTGAGCCGGGGCCCGTTCCGGACGGCTCGGCCTTGCCATTCCCCGTGATCGACGCCGTCCGCGCCGGGTCGGCGAAGGACGTGCGACTGATCATTGGCACCTGCGTCGATGAGCTGCAGCTCAGCTGGAAGCCGATCACCGAGCGCTCGCCGCTGCGGGAGGTGGAAGAAAAGCTGGGCGAACACGGCCGCCAGGTCGTCGAGGGCTATGTCGCCACCGCCTCGGATGGGTCGGAGGACGATGTGGCGAAATTGCTGACGTCGGACTGGAAGTTCCGCATTCCATCGATCCGGTTCGCCGAGGCCCAGCTGGCGACCGGTCAGGTCGACGTCTACATGTACCTGTTCGGTTGGTCGAGCTCCGTCATGCCGGAGGCCAGGGCGGCCCATTCGATGGACATCCCATTCTGGTTCGGTAACACGGCAAAGATGCCGGTCACCGCGGGCGATCCGTCGAGCGCCGATCTCGAGCACCACATGACGAACGCTGTGGTGTCTTTCGCGCGCACCGGAAAGCCGAACCACGCAGGGCTCCCGGAGTGGGCTGCGTACGAGCCGGCCCGGCGCGCCACGATGATCTTCGACCACCCGTCCCACACCGAGGAGGATCCCGACCGTCGGAACCGCGAGGCCTGGAACGGGGTTCCCGACAGCCGGCTGGGAGTCTAGAGGAGGGTCGCGTCAAGATCGCCTCTTGACAGATTGGGTATTTGGATATATCAACATATCCGACACCGCGGCCCGGTGCCCAACAGACCGGTCGGAATTAAAGGAGTGAGCGGATGTCAGAGGCATTGACCCGTCGGAAGTTCCTGACCCAGGGTGGTAGAGCTGTCCTGGTCGGCGGTGCCACGATGGGCGCGGCGGGGCCGCTGCTTGCGGCCTGTGACTGGTTCGCCAAGGCAACCCCGACCTCGACCGCCGAGGTCGCCTACACGTTTCCGACCTTCACTCCGCTCCCCGACGTCCAGCTGGTGCAGGACGCCATAAACAAGCTGATGAAGCCGCGCTACGGCGTGACCGTGAAGCTCAACCCCATCGACTCCGGCGCATACGACCAGAAGCAGAAGCTCGCGATTGCCGCCGGGGACGTGCAGGACATCGTTTACTCGGTGCCCTGGATCAACAACTACTACGTGAACGTGGCGCAGGGCGCGCTCCTTCCGCTCGACGACCTCCTCAAGAAGCATGCGCCGAAGACACTGGCGAGCATGACTGGCCAGGCGTGGAACGCAACGCGCGTGAAAGGCAAGATCTACGGCGCCCTGAACCAGCAACCATGGACCCGGCCGATCGGGCCACGGATCAGGAAAGATCTAGCGGCCAAGTACGGCCTCGACCTCACACAGGTCAACACCTTCCAGGACCTGACTCCCTGGCTGGCCAAGGTCAAGGCCGGCGAGCCTTCCCTGACTCCGATTGGCTACGGCACGATCTCGGACCAGGGCGCACCGTACAGCTCGGCGCTGCTGGGATACGAGATCGTAGACGGCGTCTCCACCGACGCCGGCATCATCGGCGTCAAGGCCAACGATCCGAACCTCAAGGTCGTGAACATTGCGACGCTGCCGGAATTCCGGACCCAGCTGGACCTGGCGCGGGACTGGTACCAGAAGGGCTACTACCCGAAAGAGCCGGCCGGCGACCAGGCCACCGCGAACTGGCGAGCCGGCAAGTACGCGATGGAAATCGGCGTCGTCCACAGGGACTCAGTAGGTCAGCTGAAGGCATCCTATGGCTTCGAATTCGTCGCCAAGGGTCTTGGACAGCTGATCCTCACCACAAGCGGCATCATCGCCACGATGAACAACGTCAGCAGCACGTCGAAGAACGCGGAGGCTTCGATGAAGGTCATCGAGGCCTTCAACACCGACATCGAGATCTACCACCTGATCTGCCGCGGAATTGTGGGGACGCATTACGTGGTGACAGACGCGGCGAACGGTGTAATCGGTTTCCCGTCGGGCGTGACGCCGAGCACGGATCGATACTTTCCGCAGACTTCGTGGATGTTCGGCAACATCTTCAACGACTACTACTCCTCAGAGGACACGGTGGGAGCCTGGCCGCTGTCTCACAAGGACAACCAGAACGCCACCCCCTCGCAGGCGCTCGGATTTGCTTTCGACCCGACCAATGTCAAGACCGAGCTGGCCCAGGTGCAGCAGGTCCAGCAGCAGTACGGATACCCGCTCCTCTTCGGGCGGATCGACCCGAGCTCCGGTCTGCAGACCTACCTGGGCAAGCTGCACGACGCGGGTGTCGACAAGGTCATCACCGAGATCCAGAAGCAGCTTGACACCTGGAAGACATCCAAGTAAGACGGACTCCTCCTGCTATTGTGGGCGGCCGGCACGCGTCGGCCGCCCACACTTCCTCTACATGATTTGGACACCTCGATGACAGAGTCCAGAGCCTGGGCCGTCGACCCGGGCAACCCGCTGCCGCTCTACTACCAGGTTTATGCGTCGCTGCTGCAGCGTATCCAGGGTGGGGAGTTTCCCCCCGGAAGCTTCATTCCCGCCGAGAGGCAGCTGACCGAGGACTACGGGGTCAGCCGGATCACCATCATCAAAGCCCTCAACGAACTCTCACGCGAGCATCACATCAAGCGCCAGCAGGGCCGCGGAACCGTCGTGCTGCACCCGGCTGAGCGCGCCGAGAGCGGGCGCGGCTCCATTGCGTTCATATGCCACGTGCTCGATCACCCCTACCTGTTTCATGTCCTGATGGGTATCGCGCGCACGGCTGCAGAGAGTCATCGCAACCTCCAGGTGATCAGCTCGTTCGACACCCAGGACCTGGAGTCGCGCCACATCAAAGAGGCGATCGCCCGCAACGTCGATGGGATCATCGTCTTCCCGCATCACCGATACCAGAACCAGGACCTGTACGAGGAGCTGCAGCGGAAGCGGTTTCCCCTGGTCATGGTGGATCGCTATTACCCGCAGATCGAAACGGACCGCGTCGTGTTCAACGACGAGGTGGCGGGGTACGAGCTGGTCAGCAGGCTCTTGCAGCGCGGTCGCCGCCGGATCGCGGTCATCTCGTATTTCGAGATCGAGGCAACCAGCGTCAACCACCGATTGGGCGGCTACCGGCGGGCGCTGCAGGACGCGGGCCTGCCGTACGACGAGGACCTGATCTGGCTCGACGTCTACCAGTCGTTTCACCGGCCTGAGGAGATGCTGAGCGACGTCTCCGCTCGAGAGCGCCTTCGGAAGCGCCTGGCGCAGTTCCAACCCGACGCTCTACTGACGTTGAACGACGACGTCCTGGAGCGGGTCACTTACGACCTGCTGATCCTCAGCCACACGGTACTCCCGGTATCGGGGTCAGACCGAAAGCGTTCGCAACCGATCGACTGGCAGGGAGAGATCGCCACGTTCAGCCACAAGCCGCCGGCGCCACACGCCCCTTACCGTGTCCTGGCGGCCGTCCATTCGGGCGAGAGGCTGGGCTCCGAAGCGGCCAGGCTCTTGATCGCGCGCACGAACCAATCGCCGAGCGAAGATAGCCGGGTCATCATGGTGCCGATGGCGATCGTCGAAAGTGCTTCCGACGCGCCCGAGTCGCCCACCGTGGTCGTAGACGACTCATCCGTGTGAACCTCCGCTTCACGGCTCGCGCCGCGCCGGAGGCAAGCTCGCCGAGGCTCGGCGCCGCGCCCTGGTCGTGGTTGGCCAGGTCTCGCGGCTGGCGCGCCAATTGGAGTACGGAGAGGTCGAAGAGCAACGCCGCGCTGTTCTTGATGATGGCGCCCGGTTTGGTAGTCCTGCTCGTCTTTGCCTACCTGCCGATGTTCGGAATCATCATCGCCTTCAAGGACTTTCGTGCCTATCAGGGCGTCCTCGGCAGCCGGTGGGTCGGGCTGCAGAACTTCTACTACCTGTTCGAGACAGACGATGCGCGTCGCATCGTCGTCAACACTCTGGGAATGAACGCCCTGTTTATCGCGGCCGTGCTCGTGGCGGCCCTTGGCATCGCACTTTTGCTGAGAGAGGCGCAGTCCTCGAACCGCTGGCTGGCGAAGTTCTATCAGTCGACACTCTTCTTCCCCTACCTGTTTTCGTACGTGATCATCAATTACTTCGTTTTCGCGCTCCTCGACACGAGCAACGGTCTCGTGAACCACACGATCATCGCCGTGGGCGGCCACCCGGTCAGCTGGTACCAGTCGCCGCAGTACTGGCCGGTGATCCTCACCCTGATAACGGTCTGGAAGAACGCGGGCTTCTGGAGCATCGTCTACCTGGCCGGCATGATTGCCATCAACCCGGAGTACTACGAAGCCGCGACGCTCGACGGGGCGAGCAAATGGCGCCAGATCTGGCGCATAACGCTGCCGCTACTGAGGCCGCTGATCATCATCAACGTGCTGCTTTCGATCGGGCGGATCTTCTATGCGGACTTCGGCCTCTTTTATCAGGTCACCCGCAACGCGCCCGAGCTGTACCCGACGACGGACGTGATCGACACCTACGTGTACAGGACGCTCACCGCCATCGGAGACGTAGGTATGGCCTCGGCCGCCGGCACCTTCCAGGCCGTCGTCGGATTCATGCTGGTCCTGTTCTCAAACTGGTTTGTGCGGCGAACCGAGAGGCAAAGTGCAATCTTCTAGCCCGGCGGGGGTTCTGCACGCCGCCACCGTCACGCCGCAGGGCAGCGTCGGAACAGGCCGCTTCAGCCTGGGGCGACTTGCGATCCACGCCGGCTTGTTTGGGCTGAGCGTGCTCTTTCTCCTGCCCTTGATCTTGCTCGTCTCGGCCTCCCTCTCATCCGAGGGCGACATCAGCAGGTATGGCTTTTCAATCGTGCCGCGGACACCAACCCTGGCCGCCTACCAGTACGTGCTGCAGGATCCCGGCCTGATGCTCACCGCATATGCCGTCACGATCACCGTCACCCTGATCGGCACGTTCGCGGGCGTGCTGATCATGGCGATGCTGGCCTATCCGCTTTCGCGGCCTGACTTCTCTTGGCGCGGCCCGCTTTCGTTCATTGTGTTTTTCACACTTCTGTTCAGCGGTGGCCTCGTGCCTCTTTACATCCTGGTCACCCACTACCTGCAGATCCAGGACACGCTGTGGTCCCTGATCCTGCCCTACCTGGTGATGCCCTGGTACGTCTTCCTGCTCAGGGCTTATTTCTCATCGCTCCCTCGCGAGCTGATCGACGCAGCCAAGGTGGACGGTGCGGGAGAGTGGCGGATCTTCTTCCAGGTCGTCGTCCCACTTTCGCGGCCAGGACTTGCGACGGTGGCGCTGTTCTGCGCCCTCACCTACTGGAACGACTGGTACCTCGCGCTCCTCTTCATCAACAACCCCGCCCTGGTCCCTCTCCAGTACCTCCTCTATCAGATATCGACCAACATCGAAACTCTGCAAACGAGCTCTCAGGCTTTCGGCGTCCAGGTCCCCGCGCTGTCGGCCCAGATGGCGATCGCGGTTCTCGCCATCGGCCCCATCACGCTCGCCTTCCTGGCCGTGCAAAGGCACTTCATAAGCGGCATCACCCTGGGTGGCGTGAAGGGCGACTGACAGACCTCAGCCGCCGGCCGCCGCCGCCAACCGCTCCAGGCCAGTCAAGAGAGCCCGCCTGTCCTCGGCCGAAACCTTCTTCATTGCGGCCGCCAATCGCGGTGACGTTTGTGATCCCGCCGGGACTTTCTCAGAGGGTGATGCTGATCATTGTCTGGACCTGGATTACCGTCCTTGGCCTGCGCTTGCGCAAGTCGGCGTTTGAGCCCGGCCGATAGGACGGGAGACCCGAGCACCGGGTCTCTAAGTAATGGAGTCGACCTCCCTTAAGTAGGTGAGGACTGCGGCCACCCTCCGATCGATCTCCTTCTCCTCGGACAGACCGAGCTTGGACAGGATGGCGCCGACGTGCTTTTCCACCGTTGACTCGGACATGAACAGCGCCCTTCCAATGGCTGGATTCGTGCAGCCTTCCGCCATCTTGGCCAGGACCTCGAGCTCCCTCGGGCTGAGCATCGCGACCGACGAGTCAGCCTGGCGTGCGCGACGCCCCAGCAGGGCCTCGACCACCCTGGCGTCGATCACCGATCCGCCCGCGACGACCTCGCGCAGTGTCCGGACCAGGGCATCGAGGTCGCTCACCCGCTCCTTTAGTAGGTAGGCGAGGCCGGCCGTGCCGTCCTTCAATAGCTCATAGGCGTAGAGCTCGTCCGAGTGCTGAGACAGCACCACGACGCCAACCTCCGGATGAAGCGCCCGGATGGCCCGGGCCGCTTCGATGCCTTCCATATGGTGTCCGGGCGGCATCCGGATATCGGTGAGGACGGCGTGCGGTCGCATCCGCTCGACAGCATCGAGCAGCTCGGTCGCAGTGCCTACCGCCGCCACCACATCCACCTCGTTCGAGTCTTCGAGGAGGCGGCGCGTTCCCTCCCGGAGCAGGTAGTTGTCCTCGGCGATGACCACCCGGAGCAGGTCAGCCAACGGCAGGCAGACTCGCCGACAAGGTTGTCCCCGACCGTGAGCTGGTCACCTCCAGTTCGCCGCCGAGGGCATCGACTCGGTCCTGGAGTCCGCGAAGCCCGGAGCGAACCGCGGTGGACGGATCGAATCCCCTGCCGTCGTCAGCGACCTTGATGGTGAGGCTGCTCTCGCCGGAGAGGATGCTGACCGTGGCTCGAGAAGCGGCCGCATGTTTCAGGACATTGGCGAGCGCCTCGCAAGCGATGAAGTAGCCCGCCGCCTCGATGCGCTCCGGGTAGCGCCTCGTCCTGGTCGTGGGATCGGTGTCGAGGACGACCGTGATCGGGAGCCGGTCTGCGCGGAAGCGGACCGCTGCAACCACGCCGCCATCGGTGAGCACGACTGGGTGAATGCCGCTCGCCAGCTCGCGCAGCTCATCGAGCAGGCGGCCGGCGTCCTTTTGCACCTCGTCAAGGGTCTCGGTGGAGTGCGGTGACCGCCGGTGGACCTGATTCCGTGCCAGCTGGACCTTGGCCATCAGGGCCACCACGTGCTGCTGCACTCCGTCGTGGATGTCGCGCTCGAGCCGGCGGCGCTCGATGTCCTGGGCGGCAACGATTCGGAGCCGCGATTCCGCGAGCTCCTCGACTCGCGACTGCAGCTCCACGGTGAGTCGCTGGTTGTGAAGCAGTAAGCCCGCCTGAACAGCCACGTCGGTCAGAAGCCTCTCCAGGTCACCGTCCAGGGATTCCGAAGGCTCGACGACGATCAAGTCGCCGATCTTGTGTCCCTGGTGCTTGATCGGGATCGCGCGCCCCATGAGCTCCCCAGTTCCCTCCGGCCAGCGGACCTTCAGCACGCGCTCGCCGCCCTCGCTCAGGTAGATCGCAGCCCCGCCTGTGCCGATGGCATCCACCAGGAGCTGGAGCATCCGCATCAACACAGGCTCGATCGAGCTCGAATCAGCGACCAGCTCGGACAGCTTCGAGAGAACCGCATTGGGATCGGCTCGCCGGCGTCGCACGAGGCGATCCGCCAGAGCCTGAGCTCGCTCGCGAACGGGCTGGAAGGCTACCGCGACGATCGCAGTGGCAAGGATCGAAAGCGGCAAGGTTGACCGATCAGCGCCGCCGACGATGGCGCCGATTCCCGCCACGATCAGGACATAAGGGGCGGTGACGAACAACCCGAGGAAGGCAACGACCAGGGTTCGGTTGATGACGACGTCGATGTCATAGAGGCGGTAGCGGAGGACCGCGATCGCGGCCGCCGCCGGCAAGCCAATGACCAGGCCCGCGAAGCTCAGCGCCCACAGAACGTTCTCCGCCTGCCGGATCCCGACCACCGTTGACAGGTAGGTGACGACCAGGAGGGCGATGATCCACGCCCCGACATAGGCGAGCACCTTGAGCTGCTGCCGCTCATCGCCCCGGCTCCGCCGAAAGCGCCAGATCGGCGCTGCCGCGGCAGCGACGACCGCGCCTAGGTAAACAACGTTGACGGGGCGGAACAACCGTGTCGCCGCGCCGGCCAGGATGTCCAGGCCAGCCGGATTGGGCCCGGCGAAGCCGGTGCCGGGAGGGACGACGATGTCCCCGGGACCCAACATCTTCAGGCCGGCGAGCAAGCCGCCTGAGGCGACCAGCACGGCGGCGATGACCCACCACCGCCTCGAAGGGAGCCGGCCGTCCGGAAAGACCAACAGCACAAGTGGAATCGCCACCAGCACCAGCCAGATCAGCCAGCTGAAGGTCCAGATCCCCCAGATGCCTAGGGGCAAGGAGCCTGGGGCGATGACAAGGGAAAACAGGGCGTAACCGGACGCCGCCAGGCAAACGGAGCTCATCACCCCGGTCAGGAGGAGCAGCCAGCCGATCCGGTTGGCCGGTTGTCGCATCGCGATCAGAGCGCCCACGCCCGAATAAGCGAGCGCGCCGGCGATCAGCAAGAGCTCTGGGATTGGCGTGACCCTGCCGCTCCGAAACACGACAAGTGCTCCGACCACCCCGCAGAGCACCGAGAGTCCGTAGCCTGCCCATGCCAATCGAGTGCTGAACCGCGCGGCCATACCGGGCAGCATCGTGCGCTTTCGGCAGCCCCCCCGTCGAGGTGGCACACCGCCATGCCGTCTGGCGGCGAACCGCCATCGCTGACGGCGGGCTGCCGCTCAATTTGGAGGGCGAGCCGGGTTCTCCTTGGAGCGCTTCCTTCCTAGGCTGCCGAGTCATGAAGACGCTGCCTGCGACCAATGACCTGGTTCGTCCCGGTCTGTATGCATTGCCCGCCGCCGGCATCCTGACCGCGATCCCGTGGATCTTCATCCTCCGTCAACCGGCGGCCAAAACCGATCCGGAGGGGTTTGCGCGATTTGTCACTTCCATCGGGGGTGGCGTAGGCGGCTACCTGTACATAGCGGGATTCGTCTGCCTGCTGCTCGGTCTGTTCGCCCTCTATGGACACCTCGCCCGCACCCGCGCTTCCGGTTGGGCGGCGGCAGGCCTGTTCGTCTCCGTTGTCGTGATCGCCTTGAGCCTGGCGACGATTGGAACCCTATCCGTTGGCGCGCGGGTGCTGGCCGACGCCTTCCTGAACGGGGACAAGAGCGTGAGCACCGGCCTGGTCCTGATGAGCGGTGAAGGCGGTCGCATCATGTCGGCGATCGAGCTCTGCACCGACCTCTCCGTGATTGGGGCGATCGCCTTCGCGGTGGCGGTATGGAGGTCGGGCAGCCTGCCCAGGTGGGCCGGCATCCTGCTCGCGCCAGGCCTCGTCCTGAGCATGACGCTCAGCCCCGGCGTCGCGTGGGCCGGAGCTGTTCTCCTTGTCATCAGCGGCGTCTGGCTGTCCCGGAGCGGCAACCGGCTTCACCCTGTCGCGAGGGCGGGTTCGGCAGTTTCCAGAAGCTGAGTGTCCGGTCCCGGAGAGACGATCATCGTCACGCTCGCCATCAGCACCCAGAGCGTGGAGGCCGCAAAGGCGACGAAGGCGCCTTGACCGAAAGCCAATGGCACAGCTGCCAGCAAGGTCACCGTCGCCGCAGCGCCGGCCCACCCCAGCCAGACCGGCAGCGCCTTGAAGCAAAGACTGGCAATGCTGGCGGCCGCGATCATGAGGGCCATGAGGGGCCAGGTCAGCACGAAGGAGAAGCTGTTCGTGTCAGTGAGCGCCGCCGCCAGCTGCGGGTCGAAACCTTCGTGCGCGCGATAGGCAAGGGCGAATGCCGCGGGCAACGACGCGAGCTTCACAGTCACCGTAATCAGGCCCGCCCCCAAGGCAACGTTCGAGAGCCATGGCTGAGCGGCCTCCCGGCGCCGTAGCGCAGCCGCCAGGACCGCGGCGAAGACGACGAAGCTGAGCAGGGCCAGGATCTCCAGGTAGGCGCCCGTCCAGCTGACCCCCCGCGGACCACGGCTCCCGCTGACCCAGGTGGCGATCTTCGCCCTTGAATCCCCGAAACCGACACCGCCGCCACTGCCGCGCACCAAACCGAGCGCCACGTACAGGATTCCGCTCGCCGCCGCCATCCGATACCAGAGTCTTTCGTTCCTCATGCGATGCGACGGTAGCTGTGCCCACCCCGCGGCACCACCGCATCAGAGTGGATTGCGTGCCCACCTCAAGGGGGAGATCACGCGGCCCAACCTCCTACCGGGGACGGAGGCACGACCGGCCCCTTCGGTGTTGACTACGGGTGTGTTCGGCTGGACCCGTCGCGACCTCCAAACGGTGGCGGCGTACGACCTGCTTCCGGCACTGGCTGTGGCCGTAGTCGCGGCGCTCGACATCGCGCAGTGGACAGGCAGCCGGCAACCAACGGACGCGCAGCGCTTGTCCTACCTCGCCGTTGCCGTGCTCGGGCTGGCTGGGCTCCTCCTCCGCCGGCGAGCACCACTGGCGATCCTCATCATCCTCGCGGTCGTGTTCAAAGCCTGGGGTTTCCTTTTCTTTCCGAGAGATGTCCAGATTCCGTTCTCGCCCGTCTTGGTGATCCTGGTCCTGGCGTACAACGCTGCAGCCCACACCCGAGGCCGGCGCGCCATCGCCGCCGGTGCCGTCTTGGTGCTGTTCGCAGCCTCAGGCTTATGGGTTGTCGTCCAGGGAGGCCAGAAGGTGGGCGACAGCCAGCTGCCCTTCGCGGTCGTCATGACAGTCGCGTGGTTGATCGGGAAGGGCATGCAACGGTACCGCGACCTGACGGCGTCGCTACGCGCCCAGACCTTGCAGCTCGAGCGAGAGCGCGATGAACGGGCCCGACTTGCCGTGGCCCTCGAGCGCGCGCGGATCGCCCGCGAGCTGCACGACGTGATCGCGCACTCGGTCAGCGTGATGGTGGTTCAGGCGGCGGCTGAACGGAAGGTGTTGGGCCATGAGCGGCAGCAGACGCGGGAAGTGCTCGAGATGATCGAGCGTGCCGGCCGGCAAGCCCTTGTGGAACTGCGGCGCTTGTTGGGGGTGTTGCGGAAGACCGAGGATCCGCTCCTCCTCGAGCCGCAGCCGGGGCTACGCGACTTGGACGCCTTGCTCGACCAAGTTCGCCAGGCTGGGCTGCCTGTCGACTTTCGCGTCGAGGGCGTCCGGGTCCCGCTCTCTGCCGGTGTCGAGCTGTCCGTGTACCGGATCGTGCAGGAGGCGCTGACCAACACGCTGAAGCACGCCGGCCGCGCACGGACGCAGGTCACGCTCAGCTACCTTCCAGAGAGCCTCGAACTGGAAGTGACAAACGAGAGCGACGGGCCGCTCACCACCGGCTCCAACGGCGGCCACGGCCTCGTCGGGATGCGGGAACGGGTCGCGATGCTGGGAGGCTCGCTGAAGGCTGAGCCGCGGGCGAACGGTGGCTTTAGCATCAGGGCGAGCCTGCCCGTTCGAGAGGCTGTCGCAATGAGTGTGCGCGTGCTGATCGCTGACGACCAGGCGCTGGTCCGCAGCGGCTTCCGAAAGCTTCTGGAAGCAGAGAGCGGTCTCGAGGTCATCGGCGAAGCGGCGGACGGCCTCGAGGCGATTGAGAAGACGCGTCTGCACCGGCCCGAGGTCGTCCTGATGGACATCCGTATGCCGCGCCTCGACGGTCTTCAGGCGACGGCGCGCCTGCTCGCCTTGACCATTCCTCCCCCTCGCGTGGTAATGCTCACGACGTACGACCTAGACGAGTACATCTTCGACGCGCTCAAGGCCGGTGCCAGCGGGTTCCTCCTCAAGGATTCGCCGCCGGAGGAGCTCATCTCGGCCATCCGCGTGGTGGCATCAGGGGAAGCGCTCCTGGCTCCCGCCGTGACCAGGCGCTTGATCGAAGCTTTTGTGAACGTGCCCCGCCTCTCGACGGGTGCCGAGCGCCGGCTGGACGGCCTGACGCCCCGGGAGAAAGAGGTGCTCCAACTCGTGGCGCGCGGTTTGAGCAACGCGGAGATCGCGGCGGAGCTCCACCTGGGAGAGGCCACCGTCAAGACCCATGTCGGCAACCTCTTGATGAAGTTGGAGCTGCGAGACCGGGTCCAGGCCGTGGTGCTCGCCTACGAATGTGGCCTGGTCAAGCCCGGCGGCGCTCCGGAGCCAAAGATGGCGGGCAGTTAGCTAAGCCGCGGAAATGCCGTGACCCCGCGTCAGCCGCCGGCCGCGGCCACCAGCCGCTTCAGGCCAGTCAACACAGCCCGCCTATCCTCGGCCGAAACCTTCTTCAGTGCGGCCGCCAGTCGGACCAGGTCCAAAACGCTGTCCTGCCTGACTCGGGCGACCCCCGCATCGGTGAGGACAATCGAAAGCTGGCGCTCGTCCTCAGGATCGCGGTGGCGGGTGAGAAAGCCGCGGCGCTCGAGGCTTTTAACCTGCTCAGACGCCGAGCTCTTGGGCATGCCGAGGTGGCGTGCGACGACGCCGAGCGGAATGCCTTTCTCGGCGGGGACGTGATGGAGCAGCTCGCGCTCGTGCTGGGAGAGGTCTTCGGTGTCGGCCTTGAGCAGGACTCGCCATAGCCGTCCGTACAATTGGTCGAACTGTTCGGCTTGCGATTGGTTCGCCATGCCGTACAATATACTAGCTTCACGCGGAAAGGGTTCGGTGGAGGAGTGGCGATGATTGAGATAGCAAGGGAGCGGAACATCTCCGCGCCGGCGGCCCGCGTTTGGGAGGTCGTGGCCGAGGCCGAACGGCTGCCCGAGTGGTACGCCAGGGCGGCCAGCGCCGAGGTGCTGGAGGGCGCCGGGCTCGGCCGCCGGCAGCGTCTCCGCAGCCAGTGGCGGGGGCAAGACTCGGAGGTCGACCAGCTGATCACCGCCTTCGAACCCGAGCACTTTCTCGAATGGCGTCACGAGGCGGAGCGTCTCGGCGGGCAGCCCGCCCCCCGGTTCGCACTTGAAACTGTCGTCAGGATCAAGCTCGAGGCGCAGGGGCCCGATGCCACCCGCGTGGTCCTGGAGTCGCGCCAGCGGCCCGCCGATCCCGACAAGGAGCAGGCTATGCGCGGCAACTCCGAATACTTGGGCAAGATGCTGGAGGCATCGTTAGAGCGCCTTGAAGAGCTGGTAACGCGCGGTTCTCACGGTGCGACCAGCTCGACGTAGCGCGAGCGGGCGGCCGCGGAACTGTGGGGTGTTCGAGCGACCGCGGCTAACCAGGCGGAACCGGACCCGGTGAGACTCCAATCACGGCACTCGAGCTGAAGCTCGTCCCGTCGAACTGAATCCCGTAACAGCCCGGCGCGCTCGGGGTCAGCATGCCGAACCAGATTCCCCAATACGGCGGGGAGGACGTCTCTGCCAGACCAATCGCGCCATTCGCCAGAGTCGTGGCGCCCTCGCCGCTGAGAGTCAGCGAGCCTGTGCCGTCGAGCCGCATGCCTCTCACCAGCACGGGACCGGTGTACTTGGGGTCGGTGAGGAAGATGACGCCCTGGGTCCCGGCGTACCAACTGGTCTGGCCGCTTATGTAGACAGGTCCTTGCCCGAACCCATAGTTCGGCCCACCTTTTTTGGGTCCGTTTGTCGTGACCACGAGGTCGACCTTCGTTGATACCGGGCAGCGCGCCCCCGATGACAGCTGCTGGAGGTTCAGTGGCTTCGCGATGAGCGGCGCCCAATCGACCTGTGGTGGGGAGGGGGATGGAGTCGGAGTCGTGGCAGGAGGCAATCCTGGTGCTGCCACGCCGGCGAAGGTCCCAGGCACGCAAACCCCGGCTGGAATGAAAGCGAAGCTGGTGAACGCGTATCCCGACGGCGACGGGGGAAGTCCCGTGACCGGGAAGCTGCGAAGACCGGAGGACGGAGACCACAGCCAGATGCGCGAGCCGCCAGAGTTTCCGAGCCACATGCCGTGCCCATCGGAGTACACGGCCACGGGGTCGAAGTCCATCGAGTCGCCGACTGTTCCCGTGTACAGCGTCGTGACTCTGCCCGACGCGACCACCACGATGCTGTACTTCGTGCCCTTATCCCGTGAACCGAGCCGCTGGACGTCTTGACCGTGGCCGTCCGATCCCAGATAGCTGGAGCTGCCGCCGCCAGGCAGTGCCGATATAGGCACACGGGTTGGATCGGCGTCCATTGGTGCCTGCGAGATGGCACCAGTCACAGGATCGATGCGCCACAGCAGAACGGCGCCGCCCCGAAACGGCCACACGGCAAAAAGGATCCCGGCACTGTCCCAGCGGATCAATTGCACATTGGATGCACCGCTCCAAACCTTGCGATCCGCGTTCTTCGCGACGTCAAATACATGCACCTCGGAAGACGTGGCATTGGATAACGTCGCGCCGGCAGGCAGCAGCTTTACGTATGTGTAGGAAAGACCATCTGGCGAGATCGTCTGGATCGAGGCCGGCACCCAGCGTTTCAGTGCGGCGGAATAGAAGTTCTGCCCGGTGATAGCGTCCACAGGTAGCCCGACGACTGTCGCAGCCGGATCGACCTGGAACCCTCCTCCCGGAATGTTCACGAATCCCAGGCTCACGCTGGTGACCGCAATCTGGCCCGGGTTCTGAGCAGTGCTGATCGCTTCCACAGCCAGCGAGCACGGAAAGGCGTCAGCAGGCATGGCCACGCCGCCCCTTGCACCTGGCTGCGTCATACCCGTTGGTCGCAGAGCAATGCGCGACGCGACCAGGGCGAGGACCAGCAGGACGGCCAGGCCGACAGCGAGGAGCGCCATCCCGCGCGGATAACCGCGTGAAACGCCGGCGTCTGATGGCGTGAGCTGTGGGGCCGGGAGGCGTGGTGGCTCCCCCAGCGCGTCTCGAAGTCGGTCGCGGAACTCGTTCTCACGCATCGTTCAACATCTCCCCGGCGTCGACACGCAGCCGTATCAGCGCCCGATGGACGCGCGCCTTTGCCGCCTTGTCGCTCACTCCCAGCACGCGACCGACGTCCTCAAATTCCAGGTCCAGGTAGTACCGCAGGACGATGGCGAGCTTCATGTCGGCCGGCAGCCTGGTCACGGCGCGCCGCAGATCGATGGACGTGCCGTCCAGTCCTTGCGGACCGGGATCTTGATGGTCAGGCGCGGCCAGCTTGAGAATCGACCACCATCGATTCCGCCGGCGCTGCTTGCACTCGTTCGCGACGATGGTGAGGAACCACGCACGATGATTCGCGTCTTCGCGCAAGCGCGGAAAGGCTCGCCAGGCTTTGAATGTGGCCTCCTGTACAGCGTCTTCACTGTCGTGTGCGTTCTGCAACATTCCATAGGCAAGGCGCTGGGCAGCCGGGACCAACGGCGTCACCAGGTCGGCGAAGAGCCGGTCCCGATTGGCATCGGTCAGCGCGTCCAGCGCCATCACTCCATACCGTTTAATGCGCCGGCCATGCATTTCGTTGCGCTGGGCCCGCGCCTCAGGTCCTGGCGCGGTAGTGGAGATGAAACGCGCCCGCGACCAGGGCAATTGGTGGACCTAAGTTCCCACAATACGAACCCACCCGGCGTATTCGACGGCGAGGCGGTCTCACTGCCCGACGCGGCCGATACCCGAATCGCGGAGTATGTCGCGGCTCTTCGGAGGTTCGTTGCCGAGCACGGCTCGCTCCCGACCGCCGAGAGCTGGACGGAGGCCGCAATGCGGCCGTCTGAGAAGACAATCCGGCGCCGATTCGGCAGCTTCCGAGAGGCGATCCAGGGGGCCGCGCTGACCTGACGCTGGGCGAGACACGGCGCGGCCGACTGGCCGTGCCGGGTTTCCCGTTAGGTACTTGGGAGCTCGAATACCGTATCCACGACGCGCTGAACATCTCGACGGACTACGCCGTTTGACGCCACGTGGCGGTCGACGGTGCGGGGGAGCAGGCCCGGACGTGGATATGCAATTGGCCGGTTGCATTTCTTGATGGGGCCGCCGCAAGATGCAACCATGAAGTTGCATAACACCACAGACCGTATCGAGAAAGAGATCGTTCTGCGCGCACCGCGCTCCAGGGTTTGGCGCGCTCTTGCCGAAGCCGAACAGTTCGGCGCCTGGTTCGGCATGAAGCTCGAGGGTACCTTCGCACCAGGCGCGCGTGCCCATGGCCAGATCACGCTGCCTGGCCACGGGAACGTGACCATCGAGATCGCCATCGAGCGGATGGATCCCGAGAGCCGGATGTCGTACCGCTGGCATCCATACGCGGTCGAATCCGGCGTGGACTACTCGACCGAGCCCACCACCCTGGTCGAATTCCAACTCGAGGAAGTCGCGGAAGGCACTAGGCTCAGGGTGGTCGAGTCAGGCTTCGATGGCATTCCGCTGGCACGGCGTGCTGAAGCCCTTCGGATGAACGACGCGGGATGGGCTGAGGAGCTGGAGAACATCGCACGATATGTCGCTTCATAGCGCCGATTGGCGCGAGGTTTCCCGCGCCGCCCCGGTATTTGCGGCGCTCGGTGACGAAACCCGTCTGGCGCTAGTCGCCCGACTGAGCTCCGAGGGCCCTCTCTCGATCACGCGGCTGACCGCCGGATCTGCTGTCACGCGACAGGCCGTTACCAAGCATTTGAACGTGCTCGCCGCGGCTGGGCTGGTCTCGGATCTGCGGCATGGCCGCGAACGAATCTGGGAGCTCGAGCCGGAAGAAATGGAAGCGGCACGAACCTATCTCGAGCACGTCTCGAAGCGGTGGGACGAAGCGCTCGATCGTCTGAAGCAATTCGTCGAGGAATGAAGGAAGGAACCATGGTTTTGAACAACGAGCTCGCGCTCGCGCGGACGGGCACCAGGACAGCCGCGACGGCAGCAGCGCTGACGGCGACGCTCGGGCTCGCCGCCGCATCCTGGGTCGTCGCGGTCCGGCAGATGAATGGAATGGACATGGGCGTTGCGACCACGCTCGGTTCATTCACGTTCTTTGTCGTTTTGTGGGTGTCGATGATGGCGGCGATGATGCTGCCGGGTGCGGCTCCGGCAGTCTTGAGACGGGCTCGTGCCACCGGCGTGCGCGCCGTGCCGCTATTCGTTGGGTCGTACCTTGGCGTCTGGACACTCGTGGGCGTCGCCGTGTATGCGCTGTACCGGCCGCACGGGTCTGTCGCCGCCGGCGCGCTTGTGATCGCGGCAGGTGTCTACGAGCTCACACCGCTCAAGCAGCACTTCCGCCGGCTCTGCCGCGAGAGCGTCGGCTCTGGATACGAGTTCGGGCTCTGCTGCGTCGGCTCGAGCATCGGACTGATGCTGATGCTGGTGGCGTTGAGCGTCATGAGCGTCGCGTGGATGTTCGTGATCGCCGTCGTCGTCCTTGCCCAGAAGCTCCTGCCCGCCAAAGCCGCCATCGATGTGCCACTGGCGCTGGCAATCGTCGGGCTTGGAATCCTGATCGTCATCGCGCCCTCGTTGGTTCCCGGACTCACGCCACGGATGTCTGACGTCATCGGTGGCGCGATCCACGCCACGCTTTTGTAACCACAAAAAGGAAGGAAACAATGACCGATCACAAGACCGGAACACGTGAAGAGTGGCTTGCGGCCCGCCTGGAGCTGCTCGAGGCCGAGAGGGCGCTGACGCGCCGTGGCGACGAACTAGCTCAACGGCGGCGGGAGCTGCCCTGGGTTCGAATGGACAAGGAGTACCGCTTCCAGACCGAAGAGGGCATAGCGTCCCTCGCCGACCTCTTCAGAGGACGCTCACAGCTCCTCATCTATCACTTCATGTTCGGGCCCGACTACGCGGCAGGGTGTCCGTCCTGCTCGGCGATCGCGGACGGCTTCGACGGCTCCGTCGTCCACCTCGCGAATCACGACGTCACGCTCTGCGCAGTGTCGCGGGCTCCCCTGCCGAAACTGCAGGCTTACAAGCGGCGGATGGGCTGGAGCTTTCCCTGGGCTTCTTCGTTCGACAGTGACTTCAACTACGACTTCCAGGCAGCGGTCACCAAGAAGGATTGGAACGCGGGAGCCGTCGAGTACAACTTCCGCGAGGTGGACTTACGGATGCTGCAGGGCGGCGAGGACAATCCATTCATTAGTGCGCTCACCGCGAGCGTTGGGACAGACTGGGCGACGTACAGGAGCGAAGGGCCCGGCGTGAGCGCGTTTGCGCTCGAGGACGGCGTCGTGTACCACACCTACTCGGCGTACGAGCGCGGGATAGACGGCCTCTGGGGTATGTACCAGTGGCTCGACCGCACGCCCCTCGGCCGCAACGAGACCGGCTTGTGGTGGCGCCGCCACGACGAGTACGACAGCCAGGAAACACCCGCCGCCGGCGTTGGGCTGACCAAGGGCAAAGCTCCAGGCGCATAACGCCTCAGGCGCGCTACGAGATCAGATTTGGGTTGGGGCCCGGGATTTGAACCCGGGGGCCTCACGGTCCCGAACCGTGGCGGGGACGTGTCCTTGACTGTCCTTCCGGCTCCGCCAAGGCCCTGCTGAACTCGATTGCCGCCTCCTATGTGTCCTGACGCGACCTTCAAGAACCGTGCGGTGCCGGGAATCCGTGATCCAGCTGTGATCCAGCGGGGTCCCGATCACGGGTCCCGATTAGCTACCAAAGCCGATCAACGAGACACGATGTTGAGGATGTCCACCGCGTCAGCGGGTCACGGGTTCGAGTCCTCACAGGGGGCCGTAGTTTCCGTAACGCGAACCGGGCGACCTTGGTCCGCCGGCCGATCATGCTCGGCGCGGCCGGCGGTAGACGTCAGGTGTATCAAGCGCCCACGCTCGGCTCGTCAGTTACGGTCCAGTTGAAGCGCTCGGCGAAGTCCGCAACGCATTTCGGACATACCCAGTAATAGTCATCACGGCCGGCTGACGAGTCTTTCCGCTCGATCACTCCATCGGCGCTGAACACCCGTCCGAGAACGGCGCCGCCTGAGTCATCCGGTCGCCGATCCTGGACGGCATATCCCTCTGTGAGGACGTCAGGGTGCTCAGCGATGAAGCGTTCGTGTTCCGGCGAAAAGTGTGGATCCATGAACTTGGCCCAGCAGAACTCGCAGTGGTCGTGTTCCCAGTCCTCACTCTGCGCCCTGTACTGCTTGCGCAGCAAAGTTGCGCCCTGGAGGTAGTCCTCTTGCCCCCGCAGCCGCCAGTCTTCTTCCGTGCCCATCAAAGGATTATGGAAGTGTGGGCCGTAGTTTCCGTAACGCGAACCATGACGCCACGGTCGTGGGTCGGGAGATCAGGCTCAGTCGATGACCGATCTCCTCTTCGAGACGCCTATTGCGTCCCTTCAGATCTGGATTGGACCAGGTCATTCTGCTTATAGACCACACGCGGGCGTCGCCAAAATGGAAAGATCAGCAATCTAGTGACGCTGTCGGTTTTCCAGTCGTCTTCCTGGCGCGATTGGACAGCCCAGCTACTTGGAGTCGAGCCGCGATAGGTCACGGCCAACCGGCAAGATGAAGAGAGGCCAAAGTCGACGCACTTGACCGCTTCTTCCTCGGTGTCGAATTCCTCGTGCCACCCGCCGTCGAAGACGACGGTGTAGCGGTCGGCATCGACAATGAGCTGAACGCTGAATCCGCCATCGCCTGGCGGTCGGATGCTGATCGAGTCGTCCGTACGCGTGACGTCTGCCTCGGGATATTTCGCCAATCTGGCGACCAGCTGATCGACTGCATCCGGACCAAACTCTATGTGGAGGCTTCTCACGCTGCATCTAATCCGCAGGTTCGGTTCGGCCGTTATTACGATCTCGCGATCCGAATACACGACCACATTGAATGAGTACGCCCCGATGTGCTCCTTATCTTCGATCCTGGGCTCGTCAGCGTCATGTACCACCAGGAGGCCATCAAAGGGCTCTGGCTCACGAGTCACCCCATTCACCGGAGGCCTGCCCGTCGGCCGGCTCCAAAACGGGATCTTAACCACGCGAGTATCAGGGTCATACGCGATCGCGTCGACGTCAAACCACCGGTCGTGTATTCGATCGATCGCAAGAACCCGTCTCTCCGGCTCCCGTATCGACGTGGTCATTTGATTAGCCCGACCCGCGGCGCCGAGGCCAGTCAAACGTGACACTGGTCGTGAATGGTAGTTCGACCCAAAAGAGCAGGAGTGTGCCTCGACCATCGAGGCGAGCGTGCGTTCCGCTTCGCCGCGTCATGGCCACCGATCGTCGCCGTCCGTGGGGAAGGGAATGTTCCCGCGCCGTGTATCCCAAGTCGCGGGGTCGAAGCCCGCGGACATAGCCACGCGTTTGAGTGCCTTGTCATGGAGCCCAACTGCGATGCCGAGTAGCCGAACAAAATCAAGCACGTCCAGCTCCGTGACCCCCAGACTCTGAAACTTGTTGATGCGTCGCGCTGCGGTCACATTGCTCATTAGGCCCCAGAACGTCGCGTGCGCTCGCCCTGACAATTCGCCATAGGTGCGCTCGCCCAAAGTTAGAGGCTTGACTTCTGTTCCCGTATCTGACCTTGATAGCCGGGCGAGGAAGCAATGACCTCAGCAACGGCGTGACCTTGGGCAGCTCAACGAACGCGAGCCGACCATCCTTGTGCCACTTGGGGCTGAGCTTTTGGCGGCGTCCGGCGGCTATCACGCGCTTGATTCGCTTTCTGTAGTGACCAACTGAGGACAAGCCCGGCCGCAACTTCGACATCGGAGGCAGCGCCAAACGTCTCATTTCAAACAGGCCGGCAGCGCGGAGCGTAAGCGCCGCGCCAGTCGCTCTTTGTCCTGCAGCTCCGGCTCCACGAGCCAACATGCCCACGCGTCTGCTTCGAAGGCGCCGCGGACCACAGCGTATAGGGCGAAGTTTGGGAGGTAGCCCTGCGTGAATTCGTCGACGACATCTAGGAAGTGGTCGTTGGCATCGGCCAGAAGAAGGCTCACGTCTAGGACTTGGCTCAGGCCACGGTTCCGCTTCGCCCGCGCGACAAATGAACCGCGGGCGGGCTTTTCGAGGCAGTCGAGCCAAAACTTCCACCCTTCAGGCACGAAGTGGTTCAGGAAGCTAATCGCGATTTGGGCGCGCCTGGCCTCTTCCCCGCTCATCAGCCCCGGGCTCATTGCGTTTCGACTCTAATGAGAATGGCGCTGCGCGGGCTCTCGAAACTCCGCGACATGGGCAACGGGTTCGTGTCGACTGGCATTGACCGCCTCGCGAGAGGACCCGAGGGGATTCGAACCCCTGACCTTCTGAATGCCATGCTCACGGTAGATGGTCCACCAGGGTCCACCGGAGTCGTTTTCGAGTTCAGACGTGATAGCAAGTACAGGCGATTAGTCCGCCAGAGTCCACCGAAGTCCACCCGATAAGGTGTCAAATCGCTCGGTTACGAACGGGCGACCCACCTGCTCGATGACGAGGAATTCGTTGGCCCATGAACCTCCAGGACGAGGCACCGCGCGAAGCCAGAGACGTGCGCGCTGGGCAAGAAAGGCGCGATCTCTACCCACTGCACTTCTCCGACAGCCAGCGCTGCGCGACTCGCCAACAGCAGGTGCGTGCATGAATCCGTGACCCGAGAACCCGCCCAACACCGTAATGCGGGGCCGCCTCGGAGCTGGACCGACAATGAAGTCCAAAGTCCGGAGAATTGTCGTACTGGCACAGCGCAACCGCAGCGCCATTGCATCAAGGATCTCGTATTGAGCATGATCGGGCCGTCCGCCTCAATTACCGTACGTGTGATGGCAAACATGAAAATCCTCGCGGTCGATGTCGGCGGGACTCACATCAAGGTGCTGGCGACGGGACGCAGGAAGCTGGTTGAGATTCCATCCGGTCCAAAGATGACCGCCCGGGAGATGGTCAAGAAGGTCCGGCACGAAACGACCGGGTGGAGTTACTCCGTCGTGTCGATCGGCTATCCCGGGCCAGTGCTTCACGGCCGGCCGGTGAGTGAGCCCGTCAACCTGGGAGGAGGATGGGTCGGGTTCGACTTCGCGAAGGCGTTTGGCCATCCAGTTCGCCTGATCAACGACGCGGCCATGCAGGCGCTCGGCGGCTACAAGGGCGGTCGCATGCTCTTCCTCGGGCTGCGCACGGGGCTCGGCTCGGCGCTGATCGTCGACGGAAAGCTCGAGCCGATGGAGCTCGCCCACCTTACCTACAAGAAGGGACAGACCTATGAAGATCGGGTCGGGGAAGTGGCATTGGAACGACTCGGCAAGAAGAAGTGGCGCCGCGAGGTCGCCGACGTCGTGACGCGACTGCAAAGGGCTCTGGAAGCCGACGACGTCGTCATCGGCGGCGGCAACGCCAAACTGCTGCGTACAGTGCCCAAGGGCGTAAGGCTCGGCTCCAACGCAAATGCATTCCTCGGCGGCTATCGGCTGTGGAAAGGTCATGCTAGAGCCTGACTCTGACGCCCTGGTGTTGTTCGGCGCGACCGGTGATCTCGCGTACGAGCAGATCTTCCCCGCTCTGCAAGCAATGACCCACTGCGGCAACCTGGAGATCCCGGTCATTGGCGTAGCCAAGCCCGACTGGCGGGTCGAGCAGCTTCGGGCTCGGGCTAAAGAGAGCGTCGCCGCGCATGGAGGCGTCGACGAGGAGGCATTCGCCAAGCTGGCCGCGCGGCTCTTCTACGTGGCCGGTGACTACGGTGAATCGGCAACCTTCGACAGGTTGGTGCAGGCGCTCGGCTCGGCTCGGCGGCCTCTGTTCTATCTCGCGATCCCCCCGGATCTTTTCGGCACTGTCGCGTCCAGCCTGGCGCGGTCGGGCTCCGCCACGCACGGCCGCGTGATCGTGGAAAAGCCGTTCGGTCGCGACCTTGGGTCGGCCAAGGCCCTCAACTCGGTCCTCCACAAATCGTTTCCCGACACGGCGGTCTTTCGCATCGACCATTTTCTTGGCAAGGAGGCGGTCCAGAACGTCCTGTATTTCCGGTTCGCCAACGCTTTCTTAGAGCCGATCTGGAACGCGGAGCACGTCGAGAGCGTGCAGATCACAATGGCGGAAGCGTTCGGCGTACGCGACCGCGGAGCCTTCTACGAGGAGGTCGGCGCTCTTCGCGACGTCTTCCAGAACCATCTATTGCAGGTCCTCTCGCTGCTTGGGATGGAGGCGCCGGCGGCCGGCGACGGCCAAGCGATCGACGACGCCAAAGTAGCGCTGCTCAAAGCGGTCCGGCCCCTTGACCCGGCCGATGTGGTTCGCGGTCAATATCAGGGCTACCTGAAGGAGAAAGGGGTCGCCCCTGACTCGCGAGTCGAAACCTACGTCGCGGCCCGGCTCTCGATTGAGAATGCTCGGTGGACTGGCGTGCCTTTCCTGATCCGCACCGGCAAATGCCTGGCTGCCACCTTCACCGAGGTGCATGTAGCGTTCAAGAAGCCGGCGACAGCCCTGTTCGATTCGAATGTAGCCGGTCACGCCAACGAGATCTGTTTTCGGTTGAGTCCGGATGTCTCGATTGCCTTGACCGCCCGAATCAAGGCGCCGGGGGAAGCGATGGTCGGCGAAGACATTCGTCTGGGCGAGCACCGCGGCACCGGTGACGAGATGGAACCGTACGAGCGCCTACTCGGCGACGCGCTGCGCGGGGACCGGACCCTCTTCGGGAGCGAAGCCGGCGTCGAGGCCGCATGGCGCGTCGTGGACTCGGCGCTTAAGAGTAACGAGGCGCCGCACGTATACGATCCCGGAAGCTGGGGACCAGCCGAGGCTGAAGGGATGGCAGCGAGCGTTGGCGGGTGGTCAAAGCCACTGCCCGACGCCTTTCGGTCCTAGGCTCGAGCGCCGGCAACCCCGAGCTTCACACCGATTGGCGCTCCCACGCGCGTTGGAGCGGACTTGTGTTGGTGCGTCCACAATGGACCGATCGTGATGAGAACAAGGGGAGGCAATTACTGACGTTATTACGCGAGGTGGACCAGCCTCGCCCTCGTGCAGGCTGCCTTCGATGCCATTGTTCTCAAGCAAGTCGCCACCGAGATACGCAACATCAAGGTTGAGTATCGGGGCGTCGTGTCAGAGCAGTCCATCGATCTCATCGCGCACCAATCGCTCCAAAACCTCGCGACTTCAAGAGTTCCTCAATTCGTACCCCTGTTCGTCGGCCGGCTCACGCGCGAGCGTCTACAGAAACTGACCGGATTCCGTCCCCGCGTTGGATTCAACCTGCTGACCAAATGAGGTACCTGAGCCGGTAAGCAACTCCTGATCCTGGTGCATCAGTAGCGCTACGCCCTAACTGGCTTGGGAGCGGAGCGCCCAGTTCTCATCAGGTCGCCCTCGGAAGCGGGCAACGAGTAAACAAAAACCGCCTCGCGGGGGTAGGTCCGCGAGGCAGGACGAAGCCTCGCGGGGGGTAGGTCCGCGAGGCCAGACGAAGCGATCTCTTAGGTGTGCAGCATCCCGCGGTGGGTAAGTGCACGGAACACGACCAGAAGGATGATCGCGCCGACGAAAGCGGCGAGGACTCCACTGACCGTGAACGTTCCGGTGCTGACGGGGATGCCGACGAGGCCCGCAAGCCAGCCGCCCAGGAATGCTCCCAGGATGCCGACCACGATGTCCCACAGCAGGCCCATGCCCTTGCCGGTCAGCACTTTGCTGGCTACGAACCCGGCGATCGCGCCGACGATGATCCAGACCAATATTCCCATCTGTCTCTAAACCTCTGATGTCGCCTTGCGGCGGTGATTTGAACGAGGAACTGTGAACTCGGCTTCGGAGTTGGCTTCGGGCGAGCCCATCTCGGCCGGCCCGTCACCCCTGCGGGGCGCGTAGAGGGTGAGCCGCTTCAGCTGCGAACGCTGGGTAACGGCGTAGCCACCGATCGCCGCGCCGGCCACCAGGCCCAGCGCCAGCATCGCGAGCAGCGGCCACCGGGAGGGCCGCGGGCCGTCGAGGCGCACGGCGATGCGCCGCATGGCCGCGTCGTTCCACTGCTTCGCCTGGGACGTGGCCGCCTCGTTCCACTGTCTCGCCTGGGCCCTTAGATTCGTCATGACGTCGCCGGTTTGGTGCCCTTTGGCGCCGTGACGATCCGAATCAGGACCACGAGGCCCCAACCGATCACGGCGTACACAACGATGGCTACCAGGGATGCCGTCTCGAAGCTGTTCGTGCTCGATCCGCCGTTCCCGAAGATGCCTTTGAACGGCGCCACCATCGGCGAGCTCACCTGGTAGATGAAGTTGACGAAGGCCGACTGCGACGAGGCCCCGAACAGCTTGCCCAGGAATCGCGCCGCGATGAAGATGTCGACCACGCCGACGACGAATCCGACCACCGCGGCCGCTCGAAAGTTGTAGCGACCCTCCTCGCTCATTGACGAGGCGTGGACCGGTGCGGGAGCGGGTGCGTAAGGGGGTGCGGGAGCGGGTGCGTAAGCGGGTGCGGGAGCGGGTGCGTAAGCGGGTGCCGTAGCCGGAGCTGGAGCCGGAGCGGTAACAGGTTGCTGAATTGCCATTTAGTAATTCACCTCTGTGCGTCACGATCGCTCAGCGGCCATAACAATGTCAGCAAGATGCCTGGCTTGACGGCTAGTGGGTCCCCGGAGTATCCCCGCCAAGCTCCAGGATTCGCGCCTCCCAGTAGCCGAGGCGTTGGCGGAACTTCTCCGCCTGGGCCACGACGACAGGTACGTTGGTCAGCTCGACCTCGCGGCGGCCCTCGTCCGATTGCCTGGCCATCAGCTGGCGGATTCGGAGCAGCACCTTCTCCTCCATGGCAAGGATCTCGGTGTAGATCTGCCGCCAGTAGAGGGCCTGTTTCAGAGACGCTTGTTCCGGAACGCCCTCACCGTCCATGCGCAGACTCCAGTCGCCGCCGCGCACCGCCGCATCGACGTCGGGTCGCCCACTGACGGGCTTGATCGTTCTCACGCTCTCTGAATACGGCGGCCTCGATAACAGAAGCAGCAATATTCACGAGCCTGTTTCACTCGGGCCGTCGAGCGATCAGTCGCCGCGGAACGCCAGCGAGTATCCCCGGCCAGGTTTGTTGACAAGGTCCACCGGGATGGCGAGGTCGCGCAGGATCTTCCGGACCCTTCCCACGTAGTTGCGAACCTCCTCTGGGAAGAGGGCGGGGTCCGCCCAGGCCCGATCGAGGATCTGGGTGGTCGTGAAGTAGCGCTGGGGGTGATCGAGGAGGAACTGCAGGAGCTGAAACTCCCGCTTCGTCAGAGCCACCTCGCGACCGCGGTGGCGGACCATGCGACCTTCAGGATCCAGCCTCAGCCCCTGGAGCTCCCAGATCCGCGCGAACCACAGATCCAGCCTTTCCTGGTAGCCCAGCATCTGGGTCTCGATGATCTGAAAGTCCACGGCCGCAGCCTTTTGGGCCAGGGGCTGGAGCTTGGTGAGGTCGCGCTCCATGCGCCCGAGAATGCCTCGCTTGAACTCGAGAAGGTCCGCGTAGATGCTCATCCAGTGGCGGGCGTCCTCGGAGCGCGTCGTGGTTAGGTCTTCGCCCTCGAGGGGTCGCGATTGCCTGCCCGCCTGGCGGGGCGGAGGTTCTTCGGCCATCCCCACGGCCGCCAATCATTTCAGATGATCGAACCCGGCGGAGCGGCAAACGCCCTGCTTCGCCAAAGCTGGATTCGAACCCAGAGGCCTGCAACATTTGTAATGGCGCAAGACACCGAATTGTTGCAGACATATCCCTGTCTGGATGCCACATTATCTCGGAGTGCGCCGCTCCAAAAGAGCCTTGACTCAGAGCACGAATCGACGCATGCAAGGCGTCCATCAATCTTCGCCCCAGGGTTGATGGACGAATCCTCTCCGCCCCTCGAGGGCGAGGACATTCAAACCACTCATTGGGAAGACGCCCGCCACTGGATGAGCATTTACGCCGACCTCCTTGAATTCAAGCGGGGCCTCCTGGATCGGGTCCGGCGCGACGTCACCAGGCTGCCGCCGGTGGCGCGTGCGGCGGCGGAACGAGACGTCGAGATCGTCGAGGTCCAGATGGAGGGCTATCAAAACCGCCTCGACCTCTGGTACCGGCGCGTCTGGGATCTCCACGGCCTCTGGCTCGATCCGGGAGGGCCGACGATCCACTACAAATCTCATACGGCCACCCTGACCGTCCGTGAGTTTCAGTTGCTCCAGTTTCTCCTCGACCATCCCCATCGGTACTTCACCGTGAGCCAGATCCTCAGCGAGGCCTGGGGCCAGCCCGCCCTCTTTCCGGAAGAAGTTCGCAACTATGTGCAACGCCTGCGAAACATCCTGGCTGCATTTGACATCCCGTGCGATCTGGTCAACCAGCCTCGGCGTGGCTATTGCCTGAAGTTCCGTGAGGACCCGGGCGACCGAACATAATTTGACCGTCGGCAAGCGTCCGGTAGAGGGGGTGCCCATGGAAAAGAGCCAGGCCCGGTCTCGATCTCGGCAAACAGCCAAGTTGCCCCGCATTCTCGTCGTTGACGCCAACGCCGGATACCGCTCGGTCATCTCACATGTGGTCGAGCTGGCAGGGGGCGAGTTTGAGAGCGTGGCCGAGTTTGATGCGGCCAGGCGTCAGCTCGAGAGGCCTCGGAAGTTCGATCTGGTCATCCTGGGCATGAGCGCCGAGTCGCGCGTGCGCCCGAAACAGCTCGGCGATCTCCGCGCGGCGGCAAAGTCCCCTTTCATCCTGATGGACGAATCCTCCGCTGATGCGGGCGAGACGCTCGAAACCTACGAAGCAGGAGCGAGCCTGGTTCTGCCCAAGCCCTTCGTCCCAGACGCGCTGATCGGGGCTATCAAAGCTGCGCTGCGCGGGCCTGACCTCGCCTCTGTGGTTGCGATCGCGACCAAGATCGAGCTGGAAGGCCTGGTGTTTGACGCCAAGCAGCGAACAGTCAAGGGGGCTGATGGCGCGGTCTCTTTGACGAAGCGCGAGTGGCAGCTCCTCTCTTTCTTTCTCACGAATCCAAACCAGTTCTTCTCAGCTGAGGAGGTGGCCCTACCGGCTTGGGGCCCGGACGCCTCCGTGGAGCAGTTCCGGACCTACGTGACGAGGCTTCGGAAGAAGCTGCTGCCATACAAGGGCGTGTGCGAGGTGGTCAACGAGAAGGGCAGGGGTTACCGCCTGGTGATCCAGCAGCCACAGCTTTCGAAGAGTTAGACCATTGCCTTCGGCAGAAACTGCTCTTCAGCGTCGAACAGCACCTCGAGCACCCTGGATGCGTTTGGGCTTCCATTCCTGCGCAGTCTGACGTGCAAGCGCGGATTCATTTTGCCGATGAATCCGGCGATCTCATCGATCAGCGGCTCAGGCACGACCGGGTCGTCGCGCTCTATGAGCGTTTCCACCTGACTCAACCACTTGTCCAACAGCTGGATGGGCAGACGACGTAAGCGTTGGGCATCGCTGCGCCGTCGAGCGTCCTCGTTTGAGGACCGGATGCTACTGATTGCGTCGCAGAGCATTTCCGAGTTCTCCGGATCTGATTGGAGGGATCCCTCAGTGGGGAATGGTCGTTGGGAACGGCGGCGTACTGTCGAACGAGTCATGGTCGAGCTCATGCCAGAGCCTGACCATCTTCAAGCGGCTTGGTCCCGAGCCGACAAGCCTCGAAGCCAATGACACCACTGGTCGCACGTTGATGACCCTGTTCATGACTCTGATTGGACTGGTGACGTTCAACCAGTCCTTTGTATTACGTGCCGCGAAACAACATCAGCAACAGCAGCAGCCGGTTCGATTTCTCGGGGTTTCGCTACCACTCACCTTCACGCCGCATTGCGGCAGTCCTCGCGTCGGGGTCGTAGACCGCGTGGTAGAGGGGCGCCGCCCACAGTTTCGTGCCGGGCGCCAGGTGCACTCGCGGATGCGGCCGGATAGACCCCGCCGGCCGCTCGCCGCGGCTTCCACCAAGGTGCCAGCGGTCGAGGGCGAGCGCCGTCTCGCGGAAGGTCTTCACCGCCTCGACCGGATCGAGCAGATCTCGGTCGTCGCCCTCCGCGCGTCCGAGGTGCTCACGCCAGAGCTGCAGCCGCAGGTCACGCGCAAACTTGCGAGCCCCGTCGCCCAGTCCCGCCGGATCGACCGGCTCTCGAAGATCGCGGGCGGCGTCCACCACCGCGCACGCGATCTCGGAGTCGTGGCTCCACGATCTTCGATTGAAGTTGTCCGAACCGATCGACGCCCAGACGTCGTCGATGACGCTGATTTTGGCGTGGACGTACACAGGGACGCCGGAAAGATTCTCGATGTCGTAGATCGAGACTCGGTCCCCGGCCGCATCGAGCAGGATCTGCACCGCCTGCTCTCGCCCGACCTGGTTGGGCCGTAACGTCAGAGCTCCGGCCTGATCGAAGAATCTCGGCACGACCGCGATGAGGTGCAGTGAGGGAGAAGCGACGAGGGCGGCGGCAAACGTGCGCGCCACCTCGGCCGACCAGAGGTACTGATCCTCGATGTAGATGAGCCGGCGTGCTCGCCGGATCGCCTTTCGAAATCCGCGGGCGATGCTGCGCTCCCCTTGCGGAGCGAACGGATAGCCGCCCCGACGGCGCGCGTAAGTGCGCAGCACCTGGAGCGCTTGCGTTCCGCAGGGCGGGGGGTCCGCCGGCATCGGAGGCAGGGCGCTCGCCTTGCGGTGGGTGTGGCGCAGCAGGTCATGCAACATTCCAAGTGGATCGCGACTCAGTGGGCTTGGGTCGTCCCACCGCTCGCGGAAGCAGAATTCCAGGTCTCCGACCGCCGGCCCCTGGACCGCCACCTGGGCGTCGTGCCAGGGAGGTGTCGATCCATACACAGGCGCCATCGCCTGGCGCTGTGGATCGCCGGCATGGTTCTCATCGTCGCGCCGGCTGTGACACAGATCGATGCCGCCGACGAAGGCGACGTCCCGGTCGGGAGCGGCCGCATGGCGGATGACCACGAGCTTCTGGTGATGGGAGCCGCCGAGCCGGACACGCTGGTCGAGGAGGACCTCGCCCCCGGCTGCGTTCAGCTGCTGCCCGAAGCGGCGGTTCTCCCTGGCGCTGAAACCGAGCCTGTCCAGATGGGACCGCCACAGCAGCCCCTTGACCGTCACGCCGCGGCGCGCGGCGGCGGCGAGGACGGCCTCTACCTCCGAATCGGGATCGTCCGCCAGACGCTGGTCGGGGTCTCCGCGCCAGTCGGTGAAATAGAGTCGATCGCCACTTCCCAGCTCGCGTACCGCCTGCAGCAAGCGGCCAAAGTAGGCGGTTCCGTGCACCAAGGTCTCGACCCGGTTCCCGAGGCTCCAGGCTAGCCCGTCCGACCGCCGCCGGTCGAGCGCGCTGAGATCATTCCCGCGCTCGGAACTCGTCAGAAACCAGCTCTCCAGCGCCTGGTCCGGCATCGCAACGACGATATCAACCGAGCGGATCTCACGTCGTAGCCACCAAACGGCGTTGCTGAGATTGTTATGAGTCTCGGACCACCATCGGCCACGTACATGCGTGGAGGAAGAAATGGCGCGATCCGCGACTTGTTGAGCGTTCGACCGCGTCGAGGCCGCGTCAACCTGGCAGCCATCGACCCAGCGGAGACCAACGGCGTCAAGCGCAGCCATTCTGACGACCTGACGATGGCGGACGAAGAGCACATCATGGCGCTTCAGGAATGCCTCCACGCGGAGGGCAAGCGGTCGGTGTTGATCGTCCTCCAGGGCATGGACACGAGCGGCAAGGACGGCACCATCAGATACGCGCTCCGAGGCCTCAATCCTCAGGGCGTGAGGATCATTTCGTTCAAAGCGCCGACCGCGAATGAGCGGCGGCATGACTTTCTATGGCGCATCAGGCGCCAACTGCCCCGCCCGGGTGAGATCGTCATCTTCAACCGTTCTCACTACGAGGACGTCTTGATTGCCAAGGTGAGAGAGCTGGCGTCACCAGCGGTGATCGAGAGGCGCTATGGCCTCATCAACCGATTCGAGGCCCAGATCGTCAAGCACGGCACGGCGATCGTCAAGGTGTTCCTGCACATCTCACCGGAGGAGCAGCGCGGGCGGCTCCTCGCCCGCTTGAAAGAGCCTGATAAACGCTGGAAGTTCAGCGAAAGCGACGTCAGCGAGCGACCGTACTGGGACGACTACCAGAGGGCGTACGGAGCCGCCTTAGGGCGCTGCTCACCCGCGGACGCTCCGTGGTACGTGATTCCCGCCAATCGCAAGTGGTACCGGAACTGGACCGTCTCCCAGCTTCTCATCGAGACGATGGAGGCAATGAAGTTGACTTATCCCAATCCGCATCTCGACATCCGGGCGCTCAAGCAGAGCCTGCGCGCGGTGACCTGACATGGCCACCATCCATGCCGGAAACAGCGCAGCGAAGCGAGCTGCAGCCAACCCCTTGCTGGCCCTTCTGGAGCGTCTTGGCTACATGGTCCGCGGCGCCCTGTATGGCGTCATGGGACTGCTTGCCCTGGGGGTGGCCTTCGGAGTCGTGGGCGGCCAGACCACCGACCTGACGGGAAGCCTCGTGTTCTTGATCGCCAATCCACTCGGGAAGCTGGTGCTGGTCGTCGTCGTCGTCGGCCTGGGGGCCTACTCGTTGTGGGGCTTCATCAGGGCGATCTACGATCCACTGCACCGTGGCAGTGACGCCTCCGGCTACGCGGCGAGGCTCGGATTCGTCTCGAGCGCGGTCTCCTACGCGGCCATCGTGTTCCTAGCCATCCAGATCCTCTCGGGTTCAGGCGGGGCTGCCGGCAACAGCACCCAGAAGACAATCGCTACGATCCTCGTCCACCCAGGCGGCGGCTGGCTGACGGTGATCATCGGCCTCATCGCGATCGTGGTCGGCTTGGGGCAATTTCTCGAAGCCTATCGAGCCACTTTCAAAGAGGACCTGAAGGGCGCGGAGATGACCGCCTCGGAAAGGATCAACACCGTGCGGCTCGGCCGCTTCGGCATGTTCGCCCGGGGCGTCACCTTCGTGGTGCTCGGTTGGTTTGTCGTCCAGGCGGGCATCCATAACGACCCGGCCCAAGCCCAGGGCTTCGGGGGCGCCTTCGTGTTCTTGCTGGCCCAGCCTTTCGGGCGAATAGTCTTGGGCATCGTCGCGCTGGGATTCGTGGCGCTCGGCCTTCACTCGTTTGCCTGTGCCCGCTGGATCAGGCTGATGGGCGACACGGGTTGAGCGCAGCCGTCGCCCACGTAACACCGGCCAAGACAGAATGGGTCCAACGCCTATGGCGGTGAGGTCAGCCCGTCGAGCGTCGGCACAGGCCACTGCCCTGCCAGAAGACAGATTCTTCAACCGGGAGCTCTCGTGGCTCGACTTCGACAGCCGCGTGCTCTCGATGGCCGAGGACGGGAAACGCCCCTTGGCCGAGAGGATCCGCTTCCTTGCCATCGTAAGCGAGGGCCTCGACGACTTCTTTCAAGTGCGTGTGGCCGGTCTGCACGAACAGTTGATGGCCCGGGGGAAACTCAAGTCGCCCGACGGCATGACGGCCGAGGCGCAGCTGAGGGGCATTCGTGAGCGGGTGCGCGAATTGATCGAGCGCCAGTCGGCCACGTTCGGCGAGGACATCGTGCCGGCGCTCGCTGAGACGGGATTCAGAATGGTCAAGCCGGACGACCTGCCCAGGGTCGACCAGGACTTGCTCGCGGAGGTCTTCCAACAGCGGATCTTTTCGGTGCTCACCCCGCTCGCGGTCGATCCGGCGCACCCGTTTCCATACATCTCCAACCTGTCCCTCAACCTCGCGGTCATGGTCCGCGACCCTCTGCGACATAAAGCCCGATTCGCGCGCGTCAAGGTGCCGCCCCTGCTGCCGCGCTTCATCGGACTTCCCGACGGGGAGCGTTTCGTGCTGCTTGAGGACGTGATCGCGCTCCACCTCCCGGCTCTGTTTCCAGGCATGGAGATCGTCAGCCATCACTACTTCCGGGTCACGCGGGACGCGGACCTCGATCTGGACGACGATGAGGCGGAAGACCTGATGGTCGCCGTGCAGGCGGAACTCATGCGCAAGCGTCGAAAAGGCCGGGCGGTGCGTCTCGAGGTGGGTCCTGACATGTCTCCCGATGTTCTCTTCCTCCTCCTCCACGAGCTTGAGCTCGACTCCGATGACGTGTACTGCGTAACAGGTATGCTGGACATGACCGGGATCCTGTCAATCCAGCTGCCAAACGACAATCCGCTGACTCACCGCGCCTGGGCGCCGGCGACTCAACCAAGGCTGCGGCCGGTCGGTGGCAAGGCGGTCGATCTCTTCGAGGTGATGCGCGATGGGGACGTCCTCGTCCACCACCCCTACGACTCGTTCGTAACCTCGGTCGAGGCATTTGTCGAGCAGGCCGCCCACGACATTGACGTTCTTGGAATCAAAGTCGCGATGTACCGAACCTCTGGCCCTGACAGCCCGATCGCGCGTGCGCTGAAGAGCGCAGCTCAGTCCGGCAAGCAGGTCGTTGCGCTCGTGGAGTTGAAAGCCCGTGGCGACGAGCAGGCCAACATCCTGTGGGCCAAGGCCCTGGAGAGGGCGGGTGTCCACGTTGTGTACGGCCTGGTCGGCCTCAAGACCCATGCCAAGCTCATGCTGGTCGTGCGACAGGAGGGCGTCGGCGTCCGGCGTTACGCACACATCGGAACCGGCAACTACAACGCGGCTACGGCAGAGACGTACGAGGACGTCGCTCTGTTCACAGCCGACCCGGACGTGACCGCTGACATAGCCGAACTCTTCAACTACCTCACCGGTTACAGCCACCAGAGCACCTATCGCAAGCTCCTGGTCGCGCCGACCACCCTTCGATCCGGGTTGGTCAGGTTGATCCGGCAGGAGGCTGTGAAGACGAGTGGTCGAATCGTGATCAAGGTCAACAACCTGGTCGACCCTGAAGTGATCGACGCCCTTTATCGAGCCTCGCAAGCCGGCGTCCGAATCGACCTCGTCGTGCGCGGCATCTGCTGTCTCAGGCCGGGTGTCCCCGGACTGTCGGAAGGAATCCGCGTCCGTTGTCTCGTCGGCCACCACCTCGAGCACTCGCGAATCTTCAGCTTTGGGAATTCAGCCGACCGCCGTCTGCTGATCGGCTCCTCCGACCTGATGCCGCGCAACCTCGACCGCCGGGTGGAAGCGGTCGTCCCGATAGCGGATCGGGATCTGGCGATGGAGCTCGGACGGTTCCTCGAGCTCGAGCTGGCCGACGACACTCTCGCGTGGGAGCTAACCGGGGACGGAACATGGCACACGCCTCCTGCCCATCGCGGCCGGGTCAACACCCATGAGCTGATGCAGCGGGCGACATTGGGACTCATCGAAGAAGGGGTTGTGGCCGTATGAGCACAAGCACCCTGGCGAGGGGCAGCGTCAAGCTTGCGACGAGCCTCTTGATCCTGAGCTCCAAGGCAGGCTCGATGACGCCCGAGATCGTGGCCAAGCTGCGACATGCCTTCGCCGGCAGCACGATCGTCGAATTCGATCCCAAGATGAATCTCGACAAGCTGGTCTCACCTACCGGCCTCATCGTGGTCGCCGGCGGCGACGGCACTATCGGTTGGGTGGTCCGCAGGCTCGTCGACACCAAGCACCCGGTCGGCATTCTTTCTTTGGGCACCTTCAACAACTTCGCCAAGTCGCTGCACCTCCCCACCACGGTCGACGCGGCCATACGTGTGATCAAGACCGGGAAGCTCCGTCCGATCACCCTGGGCCGCCTGAATGGGAAAGTGTTCCTCGAGGCGGCCGCCATCGGCCTGTTCGGCGAGACCATCGCCGCCGGCGAATCGGCCAAGGACAGGGCCTTTGGAACCTTCGCCGACGATGTGAGGCACGTGATGGAAGCGAGGCCGTTCACCTACGTGCTGACGGGAGACATCAGGGGCAGCGGCTCTTGTATGTCCCTCGTCTTCACCAACACGACATCGATCGGCTCGCAGATGCCGGTCAGCGACAAGACTCCCGAGGATCCCTACCTCGAGCTCTCGGTGCATGCGGGCGCGAGTCGCACGGATATCGTCAAACGGGCGCTCGCCCGCGTTGTGCTCTCCAAGCACAAGGAAGGAGGTCTCGGCCAGGTCTTCAAGTTCCGCCGGCTCGAGGTGACGACCAAGCCGAAGGTCCGCATCTACGCGGACAACGCCCAGCTCGGAAGAACGCCGGCCACCATCACCGCCGAGCTGAGTGCCCTGAAGGTGATCCTCCCCCGATGAGTGCGATGCCCAAGGACGCCGGGGCGCCTCTCGCAGAACCCAAGCAAGCGGCTGCCGAGGTCATCGCGGGGCGCCCCGGACCGACCGCGAGGCGCTGGCTCGGTCCCGCTGCCCTGGTCGTCTTCGTCCTTTTTGCCATCGACACCTATCTCGTCGTCGCCAACCAGGTGCTGCCGTTCGATGTCCCGATCGCCAGGTTTATCCAGCAGCTCAACTGGGGCCCGGTCGTCTATCCGATGGACTTGATCAACGCCAGCGCCGGCATCTGGCAGGTGCTGCTCGGCGCCATTGCAGTCGTTGCCCTGTTCATCCTCGAGCGCCGCGTCGGTTGGCTGATGTTGATCGGCAGCCTGTCCAGTCTGTTCGACAACCTCATCAAGCTCGTGATCTCACGGCAGCGACCGCCTGCCGACCTCGTGCACATCCTGTCCCCGACCACCGGCTTTAGCTACCCCAGCGGCCACGCGGTGTTCTTCACCTGGATGAGCTTCATGATCGCCGTGTCGCTGGCTCCCAAGATCGGGCCGGTGTTGCGGCCGGTTCTCTGGGCCGCCGCCCTCCTCGTGATCTTCCTGACCTGTATCGCCAGGGTCTGGGCAGGCGCCCACTGGCCCAGCGACGCCATCGGCGGCGTACTTCTGGGCGTGGGCTGGTCGGCGTTTGTGCTCTGGCTGCCAGAGCGCTGGCTGCCGTCCCCGAGCTTCCGCTGGTTTCGTGGGCGCGCCCGGGTGACCTCATGATCCGGATCCCGCTGCTCGCCATCGCGATCGTGACAGCTGCAGCTGCCGCAATCCTCGCGGCGATCGTCGTCTTGAACCCCTACCTGCCGTTGGACGCCACCGTCCAGCGCGACATCCAGGCCACGGACCTGGGCCCGCTCACGCTCGCTTTCCCCTTTTTGACCTGGCTGGGCGGACCCGGCGGGCTGATCATGCAGGCGGTCGTCATCCTTCTCGTCCTGCTGCTCAACCGGCAAGCCTGGAGACTTTTGCTGGCCGGACTCGCGGGCGGCCTGTGGTACCTCGCGGTCGTCAACCTGGTCAACCGGCCGCGACCGTTGGCCAGTCAGATCCTTCGGGTGACCGAGCATCCAGGTTCCACTAGCTTTCCAAGCGGGCACTTGATCTTCATCACCATCAGCGCCGCCTTGTTGATGCTGTGCCTCGGCCACCGGTACTTGCCCCGGTGGGCGAAACCGGTCGGCTGGGCGGTCGTGGCGGGGATCGTCGTGGCCACCGGGCTGGACAGGATCTACGTCGGAGCCCACTGGCCCAGCGATGTGCTGGCCGGCTTCCTCATCGCGACCGCATGGCTGGCCCTCGTGGTTTCCGTGCGGTGGATCTCAGATCAATCGATCGCACGGAAGCCGAAGGTTGCGAACGAGGCGCGCGTCAGTCTCGCTTCTTGAACAGCCAGGCGCTGAACGTTCCGATCCCGATTCCTATCGCTCCACCGACGGCGGTGTCGCTGGGAAAGTGCACCCCGAGGTGAACCCTGGACACCGCCACTCCTGTGGCCAGCGCGTACGCGAGGGGAGCAGCCCTCGGATAGAAGAAGGCGAGGGCGGTCGCCGCCGCGAAGGATGAGGCCGTGTGGCCGGAGGGAAACGAGTGGTCGGGCGGACGGATTCCCACCACGCGCGCCTGGCGGTTGACAAAGGGTCGCACGCGGCGGAACAGCGGCTTCACCCGCTGCTGGACGACATAGGTCGCGGCCAGCGATGCAGCGGCGGTCGCCAGTCCGGCCCGCCTTCCCCTTGATCCGCCCAGCATGGCTAGCGCAGCCCCACCCGCCACCCAGCCGAGGCCCTCGCCCAGATCAGAGATGACGCTGACGTAGCGGTCGCTGGTCGACGAGTGGGGCAGCCCGTTGATGAGCCTGAAGAGCCGCCGGTCGATGCCGGCGCGAGCGGGCGGCGCAACCACGACGGCAACCTGGCCGGACTCCACCTGGACGGCCACGGGACCTGCCTCCACCACGGTCTTGGCGGGTTCTGGCTCAGGGTTGTTTGGGGCCTGGGGCGACTGGGCCCCGCCTCGCCGCGCTGGCCTCTTGGCGGCTGTCACCCGGGCGGCGGGATGGGGCTCGAACCCTGCCGCCGAGCGCGCCCGGCCACCATTCGGAGCTGGAGGATGCGGGCCGCTCCGAAAGCGAAGACGACCACGGCTCCGAGAAGCAGCGCGAACAGGAGCGCCACGGCGAGCGGGAGGTGGCCGCTGAACATCAGGAAGGTGACCTCCACGCTCTGCTGATTCTGCAGGATGAAAACCAGGATCACGACCAAGGCGACGAGGCCGATGACGATTGCGGTCCACGCACCGCTCAGGCGAGTTTGCCGCTCGCCCGGAAGCGGTTTGCCGATCTCCTGCGCGCCTTCTCGAGCCGGCTCGTCCATCTATGTGCCCGCCATCTCCACGCTGGTATATCAAATAACGCCTGAGGGCGGCGGTGCTGCAGGCGTGCGCGCGAGGATGACCAGCGGAATCGGGCGACGAGTTTGCGACTGGTAGCGCTCGTATTGGGGCCATAACCTCACGACCTCGGGCCAGAGCCGGCGGCGCTGCGCGGCGGAGGCGATGTGACCAGTGGCTGGAAAACGCTTGGTGCCCACCTGAACCTCGACCTCTGGAGTGGTCTTCAAGTTGAGGAGCCATGCCGGTGCGGAGTCGCTCCCACCTTTGGACCCGACCACGACGTAGTGGTCACCGTCCCGGTGGTAGAGCAGCGCGGCGGTGCGGACCCGCCCGGTCTTGCGTCCCCTGGTGCGGAGCAGCAACATCGGAACCCGACCGATCCGTTCGCCGATCCGGCCACCCGAGAGCTCATAGATGAGCTGATGAGCTCCGAGCACGCGAAGGCCGACAACTCTATCGAACGTAGTCATCGGCATACGCTGAGACTAGATCACAGGTGGAGCGGGCCGCTCGGCGCTTCCGCCATTCAGCTGAAGAGATGTAACGGGCTGGGGAGCGGTCCGCTGTCCCGACCAGACACCTGAATCGTCAGGGGTTTGCGACCGGCTCAAAGGCCGTTGCTGCTTCTGTTATGGCAACCAGGCGATCCTGGGTCGAATGCAGTCAATCATGCGTTTCGCACTTCGGTGGCCGGCGTGGCGACCGCGAACGCGATTACGCCTGATCCGATTTCAGATGCGATGGAACCGCGACCTGGTTCCGAGAGGTGAAGCGTGAGTTTGAGCACGATCCTATTGATCCTTGCGTTCATTGCCTTTGTTCTTGCGGCGATTGGCTGGGGTTACAAGAAGACCAACTTGCTCGGCATAGGGCTCGCGCTATGGGTTCTTTCGATTCTGATCACTCAGGTTCATATCGGATGATCCATGCGCTGCTGGTGGTGGCGGTGGTTCTTTTCGTCCTCTGGCTGCTGTTCCACGCCGCCGGTGGTCTGATCAACCTGATCTGGCTGGTGATCATCGTCCTGGTCGTCCTCTGGTTATTCGGTTTCGTCCGGGGCCGCTCGGCGCGCTGAGACTTGGGGCGACGGCGCCACCTAATCCGACTGGAGTCTTAAAACGGTGGAGGGCCATATGAACATCCTCGCGATCGATGTCGGCGGCTGAGGGGCAACAAATATGTACGACCTTAATCGGCGAGTCTCAGAGGTGGTCGGCCGCACTGCAGCCTGCTCCCATCGACCACCGCGTCCGCCACGACAAAATTGACTCCCTCGGCAAGGTGACTCTCCGCTACTTCGGCAAGCTGCGCAACATCCCCGTCGAAGTCGAACACAAGAACCGAAAGGTCCGTCTCCTCGTCGCCGGCCACGACGTTCGCATCCTCGCCGAGGACGGGGAGTTGATCCGGGCATTGACTATCGACCCGATTCGCAACTACCAGCCTCTCGGCGGCCGGTGGCCAATGCACAATGTCTTGCACCAGGCGTGCGGGATGTCCTGAGACAGGACAGTGGTGGACCCGAGGGTGTCTGAGTTCACCACATAGTTCTCTCATGTCGCAAGACATAGTTCTCGCCACCAAGCTCGGAGGTGGCGGATGTCCTCAATCGCTCGCTACGTCGTCGACGCAGTCGTCCTTGAACGGCGCAGC